>Ga0154428_1105_pt2 | contig 9987 bp, 8 predicted proteins | sample RifGroC2_FD_115932 | JGI IMG/M metagenome (GOLD analysis project Ga0154428, IMG submission 115932) | Candidatus Riflebacteria bacterium GWC2_50_8 | reverse complement strand
CTTCGAGCTGATTCTTGAAAAACAGGTATTCATCGTATTTAAGACCCATGCCGCCAAAGATAATAACATCAGCTTCGGCCTGCAGAGCAATTCTAGCCAGCAGTTCGTTATAAGGTTCGCCTGGAATCGAGAAAATCGGCAGCTTCTGACCTTCGACAAGCGTGTTAAAAACATCGATCATCGGAATATTGGTCGGAATCATGCGATGTGGCATAAGTCTCACTGCCGGATTAACAGACGGGCCACCAACTTCAATGAGGTTGTCTGTCAATTCGCAACGGCCATCACGCGGTGCGCCGCCGCCCGAAAAAACGCGGCCAAAAAGATCTTCAGAAAAGCTGAAGCGCATTGATGAGCCGAGAAACGACACTTTATCACCGGTTGATACGCCGCGAGTGCCGGCAAATACCTGCAATGCCACGTTGTCGTCACTGATTCTGATAACCTGAGCAAGTGATTTGCCCCATGATCCTTCGACGACTGCGAGTTCTTCGTAAGCGACACCGGTAGCCTTGAGAGTGGCTACGTTACCAGCGATGTTGTCGATCTTGGTGTAATACTTACGCATGTGCGGCCTCCTTGCTGCTCAGGCTCTTTTTGATTGCTGCTTCTGCCTCTTTCATGCGATCTGTCTGCCATGGCGTGTAGTTCCAGTTACGGAACTGCTCGGTAAGTGTGAAGAACATGTCGCGAGCGGCAGCCTTGTCGGCAAAAACAAATTCATGCTTTAGCACGTTGCAGACCTTTTCGAAAAGATGTTCCTGACGATCGGTCGGGCAGGCGGCATCAACTTCGTCGAATGAGTTCTGCTGCAGATAAACGTTGTCGAGAAATTCTGACTTGAGATAGATAACGAAGTCGTCAATTGAAGTACCTTCTTCACCAACAACCTGCATCATTTCGAAAATGCTCTTGCCGCGGCGCAAGAAGGCATGTGCCCAGGCCACTTTTTCACCAGGAATGGTGCCGGTATACTTTGACCAGGATTCGAGCGGGTCAATAGCCGGGAAACGGCGGGCGTAAGAGCGCGCATAAGAGAGACCAAGAAAAGCGCCGACAACCTTGAGTGTGCCCTGAGTAACCGGCTCTTCAAAGTTTCCGCCGGCCGGGCTGACGGTGCCGCCAACGGTTAACGAGGCTTTGCGGCCATCTTTGAGTTCAACGATACCACCGCGTTCGTAGAAGCGTGCAATAGAGCTTTCTAGATAAGCCGGGAAAGCTTCTTCGCCAGGAATTTCTTCAAGGCGGCCGCTCATTTCGCGCAGAGCCTGGGCCCAGCGGGAAGTTGAGTCAGCAAGCAGCAGCACATTGAGACCGACCTGGCGATAATATTCGCCAAGAGTAACTGCAGTGTAAACAGACGATTCACGCGCGGCAACCGGCATACTTGAAGTATTGCAGATGATAATCGTGCGTTCGATAAGAGTTTTGCCAGTGCGTGGATCTTTAAGATGCGGAAATTCACGAAGCGTTTCAACAACTTCACCGGCGCGCTCACCACAGGCTGCCACGATAACCAGGTCGATTTCGGCGTGGCGGCTGGTGATCTGCTGCAGAACGGTTTTACCGGCACCGAACGGGCCGGGAATACAATAGGTTCCGCCAAGCATGACCGGGAAAAAAGTATCGATAATGCGCTGTTTGGTTACCATCGGCTCAGTTGGCAGCAGGCGTTCGTTATATATGCCAAGCGGCATACGAACGGGCCAGCGCTGAATCATGTTGACCGAGATAGTTTCGCCATCTTTTTCGAGCACGGCGATCTCATCTTCAACTTTGTATTTGCCGGCAGAAGCGACCTTTTTGACTTTCCACTCGCCGCTGAGGGTGAATGGCGCCATGATGTAGTGATCAAAAATTTTCTCTTTAACCTTGCCAAGGTTCTCGGCGGCGCTGACGGTATCACCAACGCTGGCGACCGGTGAGAATTCCCACTGCTGTGCGCGATCGAGAGCCTTGAGATAATGACCGGGCTCAAGAAATTTGCCGACCTTTTCGGCCATTTCCGGTAACGGATTCTGCAATCCGTCATAGATCATCCCGATCAAGCCAGGCCCTAATTCTACCGAAAGCAGTTCGTCGGTTATTTCGACTGCGTCCCCTACCTTCAGCCCACGGGTAAGCTCAAAAACCTGCATGTCGGCACGATTTCCGCGAACCCTGATGATTTCTGACATGAGTCGGACTCCGTCAGAACGCTGACAGTAAGCAACCGCGTTCTGTCGAACTGAACCTTCAAATTCTGCTGTAACCATATTGCCATAAACAGTAACTATTCGACCGGTTGTACTCACAGCCTGGTAACCTCCTCGAGAAGTTTGCGCCCTTTTTCGGGGCTTAAGCGTGCATAGCGTAAGTGAATGCGCAGTTCGAGCATGTAAGCGACCAGTTCATCGACAGAAAAAGAGAACTGGGCTACAGCCCGGCGCAAATAATCAATTCTGGTCTGATCCAGGAGCTTTTCAGCCTTCATCGGCTCAGAAAAAGTTCTGGCAAGCTCGACAAGGTGCTGATGGTCCGGCTGATCAGTCAGTTCGTTCATGAATTCAGGAACAAGGCTGTCAGGGTCGGCAGGAAGCCGGCCAGCGACGCGCAGGCGATCGACTCGCAGTCTGGTGCGCAGCGCATATTCCCATTTTGCCCATTCTTTGAGCAATCCTGAGCCCGTGGCATCGCCGATTTCAATCAGCAGGTCGAACCAGGCTGCGTAAACCGCAGTGAGCCAGTCGGCTTCTTCCCTGGTGTGGTAAGTCGCAAAAAGTTCTTGAAAACTTTCTGGCAGCCTTTCAGAGAGATTCGGAGCATACTCTCTGATTCCATTTACATAATAGTGAGACGCGCACTTCTCGATCTCGTTTTCACAGTCGAGAAGGTCGGCGAGCAGAAGCAGGTTTTCGTCGCTCTCTTCGCGAATCTTTGCCATGGCGTCTTCGGGAGCCAGAGGCTCACCAAGATTTGGCAATGACGGCAAAAGCGTCAACAGGTAAAAAAGATTGTCAGACACTGTTAGCCGCCTTTATCAAGCCTGAAGAAGCTTTTTCAGTTCGGGTGAAAGCAGTTTTCTAAAAGTTTCGGTCACTGATTCATCAGTAAGCTCAAACACTTCGCTGCCACCGCCGGCACGCATTTCAAAACCCGATTTAGCAAGCTCCTGGCCAAGTTTTGCCGTAGCACCTTTTTCCTTGAACTGTGCAATCACCACATCAGCGAGTGGTTTGGCGATTTTGGCGCCAAGTGACACTTCCCAGTCTTTTTTGTCAGACTGGACTTTGAGCATTTCGGCAATCGCGCTTTTGATAACTTCTTTATCGTTGAGTCCTTCGGCAACCTTTTCTTTAAGAAGGCGGGTGCCGACATCTTCTATCCGCTTGCGAAAACTGCTGATGAGGTCGCGGGCGACCAGCTTCATTTCGTCCTCAGAGCGGTGTTTTTCCTGTTGTATTTTATGTCTGGCCTCTTTTTCAAGCTTGGCAGCATCGTTTTGCGCGGCGCTGACAATTTTTTCGGCCTCTTTGCGGGCATCAGCCAGAATCTTGGCAGCTTCGGCTTTGGCGGCTTCGATACCATCTTCTCTGAGCTGTTTGGCAAAGGTTGCAACATCCATTCCCATAATTATCTCCTTGGACTCAGCAAAAAGCATATGCTGATTTTTAATTGCATAGATTTAACACGTTCCCGCGGATTTTTCAACTGTACCGATCTGACTTTGTGAAAAATTTGTCAAAGCCAGAAATTATTCCGGGGTGCAATGTTAAATTTTAACATTCAATCATGAGTGGCAGAACCACAGCTTCACGATCCTGAACCAGTAATCAATTATTACTGCAAAGTAATGTTCAGGCGTCTGGCAAGATGAATCGAAGCGTCATTAGCTGAGGTTCGCAACGCCCTCAGGCATTCCGCCGCTGGCAAAAGAATCTGGGCGACCAAAATAGCCGCTCAGAACTCTCCGACGAGGCCAACGATCGGGCCGCTGTATTCAACCTTTACAGCATTCTGCCCCTGATCACTGCTGTCTGATAAAGTGTTGGTCCGTGACGTTTCCATATCGCCGTCTTCTTTGCTGTCCAGATCTCTGCGGCCTCTGCCACCACCGCTTTTCCAGCCCAGACCGACAAACCAGTTTTCGCTTTGTTGACTTGCTTTTGAGCTGAGGCGATAGCCAACAACGTAACGTTCCTGCGCACGGGCTGACCGACCGGATTCTCTGCTGTCTGAATCCGGTGCCGCAAAGCTTTCTGAGCCTGAAAATTCCTGTCGGGGCATTTTGTTCTGATTATCAGAGCTAAACATGGGCATGAACAGTCGCCCATCAGGATTCTCCAGCACAGGAGAAACTTTATTCATAACCTTATCTTTAAGCGCCATAACAGAACGGATCTGTGGAACCTGCTCAATCAATTGCGCCGGACTACGCATACCGCCCTTTCCCTCAGACTCATTACGAACTACTTCGCTTTCGTTGGCCAGAGCCTGGCTGACCTTGCGAAAGTGTGCCTGTTGATAGGCGGGACCGCCTTGAAATCTAAAGGATGCTCCACTCACCCAGGTGCTTGCAACCGGATCACCGCGCAAGCGCAACCATGACTGCTGGTTTTCTTCGACGGCCCCCTGCAGAAAGTGCAGATTGAGTAACAACAACCCTGCGACCAGAACGTAACCAGCCTTTTTCTGTTTCATTTACTGCTACTGAAAATACTGAGTATTTTCTTGCTCCTGTTTTTTACCAGTACAACGGCCTTTTTGTTGCAAAGCATTAGCCCGGAAAGCTAAAGATTTGTAAAGATCTGCAAATTGCAGCATGAAACATGCAGAAGGAAGCGACGCAGGTTTGCAGGCTAATCATTTTCATCACTGAATAGTATCTTTGTAATTTCATAACTCCCCGCAACAATAGAAGGGTTTGTACGAAAATTGAGACAATTGTAAGAGCTGCACAAAAATTATACTTAAGTTTAAGTTGTCAGACAGCCGATTATTTACCTGAAGAGCATTAGCTTGAGGAGGTAATTTATGAACCGTTGGAAACGCGCGGCGCTTCTTTGCACGATTGCCGTCGCCATCAGCCACAGTTCGCCGCTTACTGCCGCGCTGAACAGAAACAGCCTCACCACTGAGACCGCTGCTATCGGCGTTGCAAAACATTTTCCGACCGACATGGCGGTTGGAGTATCACCAGAAACCCCATTGACAGTGGAGTTTGGCGGAGCAGTCAACCAGTCATTCTACCAGACTGTCAATTTCAATCTGTTCAAGGGCACCGAGCCGATCAACGGTGAGCTCTTTTACAATCCGTCTGCGCGTCAGGTGATGTTCAAATCAGGCCAGACGCTTGAGCCAGGGCAGACCTATACAGCGCAGCTCAGCTATTATGACGGTCTTGGCCGCACATCCGAAAAGGTCTGGAGCTTTCAGACTGCCGGAAACAGCAATACGCAACCTCTTCCATCCTCTTCACCCGCAAGTGCCGGCATTGAAAACCAGACCCAGGAGAACAACCTGGTGCTGACCAACGCCAATATGGGAGCAGGTTCAATTCGGGCCGACATGCCGATGGAAATTTCGTTTTCAGAGCCGATAGACATCGTATCGCTTAAAAGTGCTCCGATACAGCTTTTCGAGGACAATAAGACGGTCGGAGTCGACTACAAACTATCGCGCGACATGAAAACAGTAACGGTGAGTCCACGAACTGGTCTTAAAGCGAATGCCGCTTACGCCATCACCGTTGAAAAGACGCTGGCCGCCACTTCAGGCAGCCGATTGCGCCAGAAAACACTGATTCCATTCAAACTGGCCGGCAACAACGATGAACCTCGCGTCGAGCGCCACATTATTGAAGAAACTCCAGCCCCCGCAAGCGCCAGAACACAAAGTTATGCAACGCCGGCCGCCGCTCCCCAGACATACGCGCCCATTCGCCAGACAACTCAGACCAGAGCGCCAATGAACCAGATGTCTGCGGCTCCGGTCAGCGAACCGGCGCAGGTTGTCGGACTCGCGCCACAGAATGGCAGCCGCGTTACCAACCTGACACAGCCGATCACCATTGCTTTCAGCGAAGAAATCATGGCTGACACTCTCAACGAATTTACTTTCAGACTTGAAGACGATTTCGGCCCGGTTCCGGCCAGAATTCACTACTTTCAGGGCAATAAGCAGGCGACGCTTACCCCGGTGGGCCTGCTTGATGGCAACAAGAATTACCGCGTGGTAGTCACCCAGGGTATTACTGACGTCAACGGCCGACCGATCAGAAGCGGTATAAACTCGATGTTTTCTACCGCCACTCCAGTAGCCGCACCCGAGACCCCGACAATGATAGCGCAGGCACCAGTCATGCGTGCCCCAGCCCGCGAAACCGCCGAACTCGAAACTTTCGAGAATGAATTTGAAGAAAACAATGCGGCCGCCGCCTATAACGAAGGGCAGCTGGCCAACCAGCGCAATAACCAGCAGCAACAGGCCGCCAGCCGTCAGCCAAGAGCGCAGGCACTCAATTACACTTCTGCTCAGGCTCCAGCCGACCGCACAGTTAGAACCGGAAACCCGCAAACCCCAAAGGCAGCGCGCAATAATCTCAAGGCATTCAAGGTAACTTCGATTTACCCTGGTGCTAATTCAGACAATGTTTCGCGGCGATCAAAAATCGCGGTGCATTTTTCTGAACCGGCTGATGCCAGGACTGTTAATAACATCAACATCTCGATTTTCGGCAACCAGGTGCGTGTAGACGGCAAAGTCAGCTATGACCGCCAGAACAATCGTGCCATCTTCGAACCGCACGCCCCATTTGACGCGAAAACCGAATACAAGGTAATCATCAGCGACAAAATTAGAAGCCAGATGGGCGAACAGCTTGCCCAGCGTTTCACATGGGAATTCGCGACTGCCGAAAATGCCAGACAGCAGCAATATCTGCCGAGCAATCGCACCGCAGAAGCTGACGCCGCGTTTTTTATTCCTCTTGTCGACAGCAGAATCAAGAGAAATCCAGACCAGGCCGTAGGCAGTGCGCAAAGGACCATGAGCAACAACACCAGCTCCTTTACCTTTGTTCCTTCGAAACACTGGACATTCAAGTCAATGCGCCACATTTCGAACAAGGGCATTCTCAATGCGTTTCCGTTTGTTTACACCGACAGCGTCACCAGATACGAATTTGCCAGCGCGATCAACAACGCCCTGAGCAATCTGAAATCAATGCAGCACGCACCAAGCAAGCCCAGACTGCGTGTAGCCGACATGGTTCAGCTTGAGCAACTGGTAATCGAATTCAGAAGCGAACTCAAGTCGTACAATGTAAACACTGTATGGTTCGAATCTTTCCTGCAGCAGCAGGGAGTGAACCTGCAACAGGTCGAAGCCAAGGTTAATAAACTCAACGGCGCCTGAACCAGATAACCGATCAAAACAGCCGCAGCCGGCAAAATCGCCGGCTGCGGCTGTTTTTATTTAGCCAGAATGAGATCGAGCAGAGGAATATTATGAGCTTCATAGCTTTTCTGATCAAGAAGCAGATGAATATCGCCCATCCCGTCCTTCCAGTGCCCCTGAGTTTCAATCAAGGTGTTTTCGCCGGCTGACAAAGTTCCATTCAGCATAAGATGAGCAGTATCGCTGCCCTTAAGAACATACTGCCAGCGATATGGGCCATTAAGAGAAGCAACATGATTCTCCAGTCGACCGGCAATGCCTTTGAACCTGGAAAAAATTGGCGGCAAAACGTGCTGACTGCAGCTGGTCATATCTACAGCAAGATCACCAGCCCCCTCAGCCCCGAGCAAAAAAGAAATGGCCCCCGATACGGTTCTTGCCTCAATTTTTTTGCCGGCAACGAGATCATTTGTAATGAGCTTTGCCGTAACTTCAGGACGATTACCGCGCAACTGCACGCTCAGCGTGGCGCCACCAGAAAGCGGCGGCAATGCCATGCCATATTTTACGCCCCATGGCAGGTCTTCGGCAAGGCGGGCAAAATCTATGGTCAGGCAGCTGAAATCGAGTTCCCACTTTCGGTCTGAATGCAAAACAGATTCAATTTTTCCGGTCATTGAGGCCGGAAATCCGAAAAACAGGCTGCCTTCGTCAGCGAAATTAAAAGCGCTGTCAAAATACTTCCAGCTGCCATTGAGTTCGACCAGCGAAATGAACAGACCCTGAGCAACCATGCGCAAGTTACGACAGCGACCGGTCAGGTTGCCAAGAAAGCCAAGTTCATTGCTGATCAGCCAAGAACCGGTGCAGTCAATCACACCGTCAAAGCCGAACGGAAATTTATCCTGCCAGAGAGGTATCAGCCAATGCGAAATTTTTGCAATATCAACGGTCGCTGAAGAAATATAGCCGCTGATTTCTGGCATGCCTTTACGGTCTGCCAGCGATATCTCGGTCACAATTTTCTGGCCTAACAGACAAACGTCAAGTTTGCCTTCAGCCTTTTTCTGGCGTTGTTTAACCCGCCCGGTGAAGTTGCCCTGACCTATTGGGCGGCCACGAAAAGAAGCATTGAAATCAGTCTGCAGCACATGATCAACAGCATCGGCAAGAGGCCGCAAACCAGTGTTGGCCAACTCTATCACTAAGGGAAAATCATGCCAGGGCTTGATTCTGCCATGATCGAGCGAGAAATGAGCTATCTCGATATTTGCTGGCAAAGCGAGAAAGCAGCCCAAATGGTTAAAGTCAGGCAGTGTCGCCGAGGCAACCGGGCAGGCAACCATGCCGACCACATCCAAATCGATCAGGCTGGCGCTCAGCGAAACTTTTCCACCGGCCAGAAGTCCTGAAAAATCGACATCAACTATGGCGCCCGAAGCAATCAGCTGCATTGGCGGGTTCAGGCGTTTAATGCTGATCTGGCCAATCTTAAAACCCCTCGATATGCTGCCGCTGAAATTTTCGAGCGCGATATTGAGACCGGGCTGGCTGGTGCTTCTGGCAATAAGAATTTCAACAGCCTTGCTGGCAAACTGTTCAGAGACAAACATCCAGGCAACTGCTGCAAGCGTAATTGCAATCAGTCCGGCAACGGTCAAAATGACTCGTCGATAGAGATACGACGGGGTCTTGCGCAGTTCAACGACCAAGCCAGGCACCTGCTCTCTGAAAGGTTGTCATGAAAAACCCCGGAAACGAGTTCCGGGGATTTAAGAAATATCGACCGGGGATTAAGAGTAGTATATCCAGCGCTCGAGATCAAGATGGTAATTCAGAATCTCTTCATTGCTGAAATAAACTGTAAATTCCTGGGCAAAGCTTTCGGCACTGTCTGAGCCATGAATAAGATTGTGCTTCACGTCGAGAGAGAAATCGCCTCTGATCGTGCCTGGCAAAGATTCTGTCGGATCGGTAGCCCCCATAAGCTTGCGGCAAAGTGCAATTGCATTGCGGCCTTCGATAACCATAGCCACGCTTGGCGAAGAGCAGATAAACTGCACCAGCGAATCATAAAACGGGCGGCCCTTATGGCATGCATATTGCCGGGCCGCCTGTTCTGGTGTTACCTGAACCATCTTGAGGGCAACAATTTTGAGCCCTTTTTCTTCAATTCTACTGATAACCTTACCGATAAATCCACGTTGAACCGCATCAGGTTTGATTAAGAGAAATGTCCGTTCATTTGTTTGTGTCATTCATCATTCCACCACTGCAAGATTGAACTGCATGGAGTAACATGAATTACGACCAGACTCTTTTAAGAACACGAAGCTGTCACTGAGACTAAGCACCGGGTCAAGCTTTTCGCGCACCTGCTCCTCGGTAGGAGACTCGATCAAAGCGATCTGGTCATTCAACATGAAATCCTCGACAGTTATCTGCAGCTTATCTTTAAACACCGAGAATTTCAAGTCAAACAAACCCTGGGCCTTAAGGTAGGATAGCTCGATGGACCCGAGAAGAGCGGTTTCGAGTGCTACTTTGATTCGGTCACGAGAAGATTCGTCAACGCTGAAATGTTCACAGATACCATCGAGAGTCATGAGA
>Ga0154428_1007_pt4 | contig 10012 bp, 8 predicted proteins | sample RifGroC2_FD_115932 | JGI IMG/M metagenome (GOLD analysis project Ga0154428, IMG submission 115932) | Candidatus Riflebacteria bacterium GWC2_50_8 | reverse complement strand
GTGATTTAACAATTTTGTTAACAGACTTGAGATTATTTCTCAGAGTCTGCTGAAGTGTGCTGAGAACCTGACTGCGTGAAGCTCCATGCAGTTTGACATCGGCAGCCTTGAAGCGCACGATGTATCTGGCGGTGTCGCCCTGGTTGGCCATAGCTGCGTGCCCGGCACAAAGGGCAAAAACAAGTACAATACAAAGAACACTTAAACCTTTTCTCATACTCTTATGTACTCCTTACAAGGTAATGCGATAATCGTATCACATTCAGGTGAACTAAAACAACAATGTATTGCATATCGGTACATAGTGCCGGCAGCATAATGATCGCCAGGAAAAAGCAGGTAATCTGACAACAAATTGTTCGCCAGACTCTGCCCGAAAAGATTTCACCAGTTATCCTGCAGGGCAGCGGCACAAGTCTTGGTCAGACGTCAGTTGCCGGCGGTTGCAAAAATCTGCAGTAAAACCAGAATGCCGACAGCTATTGATAAAAGCGTTGTCGGAATACCAAACCGCGCGTAACCCCAGAATGAGATGTTGCAGCTGTCTTTTGCCGATTCAGCAACAATCAGGTTGGCAACCGAACTGAACAGCGTCATGTTACCGGCAATTGTGCTGACATAGGCAAGAATGCTCCAGAAAAGTTCAGGGTTGCCAAGTGACGGTACACTCTGCGAGGCCAGTAAAACATACGGCACGTTCGAGAGAATATTTGAACCAACCAGAGTGACCCCTGAAAATATCCAGACTTGCGAAGCAATATTGCCGGCAACCATCTGCAATGGGCTTTCAGTAAGAACTCTGGCAAGTCCACTGGTCTGCAGACCACCAATTACCACAAACAGAGATGCAAAAAACAGCAGCAGCGACCACTCCACCCGGGCAAGCAGATCGGCCGGGTCTTTCCGATGAACAGTAATAACTATCACCGCTCCGGCAAGGGCAGAAAAAGCCATTGAAAACCCGGTTGCGAAACCAAGGCAGGCCAGACCAAGCCCGGTCAGACCGATGCGCAGACTCCGCGTCTTTTCCATATCTTCAGAACTCTCGGATGTGCTGCCATTATCTTTGTGGTCGCTGTTGGTAGGCGCCGCCAACTGCAGGTGATTGCGATAGTATAACCAGGCAAGAAGCGAGTTAATGACCATCGCGGCGATAACCGGAACCGCCATTATTGCGATAAACTTGAGATAGTTCAGGCCCGACAGGCTGCCCACAATCATGTTCTGCGGGTTGCCGGTAAGGGTCAGGGCCGAACCGATATTGGCCGAGGTGACCAGTACAATCAGGTAAGGAAAAGGATTCAGACGCTTGTGACGGCAGATTTCCAGCACCAGTGGCGTCATTACGACGCAGACCGTGTCGTTCACCAGTATTGCCGACGAAATTGCCGAAAGAACTGAAAGCGCCATAAGCAGTCCAAAAGGCGAATCAACCCGGGAAACCGTTCTGGTAAAGTGCTGAAAAAGCCCGGCCGAACGCAGGTGCTCCGCGATGATCATCATGCCGAGCAGCAGGCAGATCGTATCCCAGTTAACCATTGCGTAGGCTTCTTGCGGGGGCATTACCCCGCAAAGCACCATAAGCACAGCCCCCAGCATCGCGGCTGAAGGTCGGCCAATCGGCAGCAGGCGCATGCGGCGCACCGATATCATGATAAAGGTAAAAACAAAAATCAGCCCGGCCGCCCACGGGTGCCGTAAACCTTCACCACCGCTTATGAGAAGTTCTTCCATTAGTTGCCCCTGAATTTATGCAGGGGCCGATTATATGCCTGAGCCCGCCAACTTTCAAGCACGCAACAAAATAAATTCGCGCGAAAAGATAGTCCCCGGTGAAATTTGAGGTCAATAATTTGATCCATAGTACACAGTGCTTCTGCCGGGTTCTCGGCAGAAGCATGGCCTTGCAGGCATGGTGCTACAGATGCTTTTGAAAATCTGGTTCAGCAGTCATTGCCGCAGATGCTCGTCGATGATCAGACCGTCTTCGAGGGTGATGATGCGATCGGCAAGACCTCCCAGAGCGAGGTTATGTGTCGTAACGATCACCGTCAGATTCTTTTCTGTGACCAGCCGGCGAAAGAGCGCAAAGACCGCTTCGCCATTTGCCTTGTCGAGATTGCCGGTGGGTTCGTCGGCGATTAGAACCTTTGAATCGGTAATCAGCGCGCGCGCAATCGCTACCCGCTGCATCTGACCGCCAGATAGTTCTTTGGGAAGGTGGCCGGCGCGATTTTCGAGATCGACCTGGCGAAGCACTTCAAGAGTCTTTTCGCGATCAACCTGCCGGCGCAGAAACATCAGCGGCAGCTCGACATTTTCGGCCACAGTCAAAGTCGGAAGCAGATGAAACTTCTGGAAAATGAAGCCAAGAACGCCCTGGCGCACATTGACCAGTTCTTCTTCTACCAGACCGTTAACGGATCGCCCGGCAATCACCAGCTCACCGGCATCTGGCGCATCAAGGCATGACAGAAGATTTATCAGCGTCGTCTTGCCTGACCCGGAAGGCCCAAGAATAGACACCATTTCGCCTGATCTGATATCAAGACTGACGCCATCAAGTGCCTTGATAGTCTCGATTCCGCGCTTATAATGTTTTTTCAGTCCCCGCGCAGTGATTATCGGGGCTTCCATTGTTTCTATATTGTTGTTCATATGCGTCTCCTGTTATTCGCCTTCGCGAATGGCCTCTACCGGCCGCATTGAAGATGCCCGCCAGGCCGGATACAATCCGGCAAAGCACCCGACTACCGCTGAGCCAAGCAACGCAACAAGCATTACCTGCGGTGTAATTGCGACCATCGACCCCCTGGTGCCAAAGTCGATCAACGATTGAATTGCCTTCTCAACCAGGCTGGTGCCCGATAAGGCCAGTATTACCCCGCCGACTCCTCCGCCGAGACAGATTGCCATGGTTTCAAGCCAGATGATCTGAAAGATATCGCTCTTGCTGGCACCAATCGCCTTCATAATGCCGATCTCGCCAGTTCGCTCGAAAACACTCATCATGATTGAATTGATGACGCCAATTATCGCCACAATAATTGCAACGACGGCGACCGACGCAATCATGGTCTGGGCGGTTTCCACCAGACTGACCAGTGTCGTTTTGACCTGCTGCAAACCTACAACCTGAACCTCGGGCAGCTTTGCCCAGCGCTGTTCAAACTGGCGCAACGCGAAGCCTGAAAAATTTTTCAGCTTAAAGCCGACGATCGTAAGCTCAGTAGGCCGGTTAAACAGGCTTCGAGCCAGACTGATCGGCATGAATACCGTGCCATCGTCCTGGGTGCCGGTTCTCTCAAGAATGCCGACAACCTTGAATTCGCTCATCACCGGCTCAGTCTGGCCGTATGGTGTGATCGACACGTAATATGAATCACCGACTTTGCGCTGCTCATATTCAGCAACTTCGTAACCGAGAACGACTTCGCCGGTTGCATCGTCAGCGAACCAGCGCCCACCCAGATGGCCTGCACCCTGCGACATCGTCATCCAGGGCTTCATTGACACGAAGCTTTCAACTTCGATACCAGAAATGATCGCAAACGAAGACGCAGATTCATCGTTGATTCCAGAGCCTTCTTTTTCGGCAACCCCGACAAAAATCGGAGTTATTGCTGCAATATCCGGATCAGACCTGACCTGGTCATAAGTACTGGCCGGCAGATAAACAAGCCCGGTGCCACCCTTCAGCATCATGGTCGCCGCTTCGTAAGGGCAGCCCTTCGCCATTATCATCACCTGAAAACCAAGCTTATCTATGCTGACGTCTATTGATCGACGGTAGCCGATATTAAAGCCGATGAGACTAACGGCAACCGCAACGGCCAGCGCGATTCCCATGATGGTCAGGCCGGTGCGCAAAGGCCGTCTGAATAAATTCTTGAACGCAAATGCTATAAATCGCATAGAGAGACTCCTTTGCTCAGAAAAACTCGGCAGCTGTTCCTACCAGTTCAAGCTCATCCTTGTTTTTCAGCAGCTGTCCTTCGACTTTTACATTCTTGCCCAGCCACTGCGGAAACTTGATGCCCATGTGACCAAGCTCAATCTTTACCTGTTTGCCAGAGTTGTCGTCGAGGTAAAACCAGCAGCCGGAACTCGGGCATTGACGGGTTATCTTGCCGGTTACCACAATTGAAGCAGCAAGATGACTGTCAGGATCAGCATACAGGTCTTTCATCTGCATCTGAGGAACATCCGCGCCAAATGCTGCACCATAATGCGTTGGCGCCTGTGTTGCCTGCATCAGCCAGAAAGCGGCACCGGCAATAAGAACAAGCGCGAGAAGCAGTATCTTTTTCATATTAATTTTCCTTTGTTTTCAGCAGTTCAAGCGTTCTTGCAAAGAACGGCTCAAACTTGCGATTGTAGATGAACATGTCGAGAAGAATGAGATTTTTGCGGATACCACGAATAGAAGCCGCAAAGTCAGGCCCTTTCTTCTCGACAGCGTAATTTTTTAATATATTCTGAACCCTGTCAGCATCGTTGTCTGGTTCAACTCTGGCAAAATAATCGTGCTTATAGAAGTCACCAAGAGTCAGCCCGGTAAAGCCTTTGCGAAAATCGCGATTTTTCAGAGCCCTGGCTTCCGGGCTTTCAAGGCGCTGAAAGAAGAAATTTATAATTTCGCCAGTCTGGGGATCTGTTGCCAGAAAGACTTGAATGACGCCGCCGCGCCCTGGAACATTAACGCCATGTACGATGCCGATCAGATCATTTCCCTTGAACACCGTGTAAACGGTATAAGGCGTGTCGTAGGCCTCATAGATTTCGTCGAGGTCTGAGCCCAGACGCTCTTTAAGCTCGACATAAAGCTTCTGCCCATCAGGAAAACTGCGAAATTCGCGCACCTCTTCTTTAAAGCTGGTGACCTCAGGATAAAGAAACTTGAGATCCTGGGCAGGGTTGCTCAAAGTACAACCGATAGCGCCAAAAAGCGCTGAAACAGGCCACATTAGAGAGAATAGCAGAATCGCAGAAATCAGGGATTTCATAATAACACCTCGGAAGTCTTATTTAATGCTGATTACCAGTAACGATAATATTGCACGGTGGTAATTGTGTCAGGCGAACCGCTCTGCACGCTCAGCTTTTTCTCAACGTTAAGTTTTATCCATTCAAGACTGGCGTTGCCAATATCGTTCTTCATATACCAGGTCAGCTCGCCAATCAGCGAATCATCGTTTTCGTGCGGCAGATTTTCCTGCCAGAATCGGCGATATTGTGTCGCCCAGCCGAACCTGCGGTCAGCGCGCAGAAAATCAAGCTGATAAAGCTGAGTCAGCACATCATCAGACTCATCTTGACCTGTGCTCAGTTCGCCGGTAAGAGTCATTTTGCCGCCGGGAACCGCCCGGCCATAGCGCCCGTCAAGACCGACCCGAAGAGTGTCGACTATTTTTCCATTTCTGGCGGCAGTCATAACTGAGTGACTGCGCATTACGGCATGTTTTGACAGGCGCTCGCCACTAATTACCGCCAGTCCGCCCTCGATACCATGCTCATACAGATACTTGTTGGCCAGGCTTATTCTGGCGCCGAGCAGTCCGCTTTGCCCCTTACGGGCGATATCGTAGCCCGACCCAAGCATGTAATAAAGATCATAATTCAGATTCTCATTCAGAGAACCCCAGAACCCGGCATACCAGTCGCGTTCAAAACCGAAGTTACGATCGTTGGAAAGTTGCAGAACCGTTGCATGCGTATCTGTCTGCAAGTTCAGGCCGAAGGGCAGATAGAATCTGCCAAACCTGAAATTGAAACGACCAAGATTTCTGGCCCGGGCTTCTGGTGCCATCCATGAGTCGAGAGCGTTGTAGAGGTCAAAATACAGGTTGTGATATTCAAGAAACAATTCAGGACGGGTTTCACCTTCCATGTCGTTGCCAACAGACGTATAGTTCCTGCGAAATACCAGGCGCGTCTGTAAATTAAAGCTCGAAGTTGTCGATACCTCATCGGCAAATCTCTTCAACAGCTCAAAACCGTATGAATGGCGGTGGTAAGGTTCTGATTTTCCGCCATTATTGTCAGAAGAAAAAGAGAACTGGGTCAGGATCTCGTTCTTAAAGAAAGAGCTGCCCGAAGACTTCTGGCCGGAACTCAAATTAAGAGTGGTGCTGGCAACAGAGCTTTCGAGGTCGGCGAAGACATCAGTTCCCTGCGCATTCGCTTCAGCAGTTACCAGAACACAGGCCACCAACAGCAAGAACGTGATCTGCAGAAATTTTCGACGCATTTTTTCTCCTCAACGAGCGGTATCCACAGGTTCTAGACTTTAAATATACTCTGAGATCGCGAGAAACGAAGTGATCTGGCCAGGCTTGGCTCTATGCCACGACAGCCAGAATAACGGTCGCATCTTGAGCAATCTCGATATAATTAAATTTTGCAACTTAACTCTTACTTGAAACGCAAAAACAGTGCCAGACATTTTTTTATGACGAAGATGTTGCCGAGGGCAAACCAAGTTTTTTCATTTTATAACGCAGAGTCCTCTCATTAATTCCCAGCTCTCGTGCAGCCTCTGACTGGTTTCCATTTGACGCTTTCAGAGCTTCAGAAATGCATTGTTTTTCGAGTTTGTTGACTTTTTCCTGCAGAGAATTTGGGTCGGCTGTTTCGACCTGCTCGACAAAATTGCCGAACTCCTGTGGTAAATCGTTTAAATCTATCATCTGGTCTGGCACCAGAAAAAACAGGCGCTCAACCAGATTCTCAAGTTCACGCACATTGCCGGGCCATGAATGCCCCTGCAAGGCCTGCACAGACCGTTTCGAGAACTCTTTGGCCGGAGTCCCGTATTGAGCAGCCATCTTCTGCATCTTTTCAGAAATAAACAGCGGTATATCCTCGGCTCGACTCCGCAATGGCGGCAGATTCAGCGGAATAACGGCCAACCGGTAAAACAGGTCTTCGCGGAATCTGCCATTTTTAACCATATCGGCAAGATCACGGTTTGTCGCTGCTACCCAGCGAATATCGGCCATCTGAATCTTGTTGGCCCCTACTCTGCAGAATTCTCCGGACTGAATTACCCGCAAAAGCTTTGGTTGCAGCGATAATGGCAGCTCGGCGATTTCGTCGAGAAACAGCGTGCCACCATCGGCATCCTCGACACGACCAGGCCTGGCCTTATCTGCACCGGTAAAAGCGCCGCGAACATGCCCAAAAAATTCGCTTTCGACGAGGTTTTCAGGAATCGCTCCGCAGTTAACCGCGACAAAAGGCGCCCGCGCTCTCTGGCTAGCCGAGTGCAGAAACCTGGCCAGAATCTCTTTTCCGGTGCCGGATTCACCCTGAACAAGAACCGGCGCATCACTGCGGGCAGCCTTGCCAGCCTGATCGAGCACCTCAAGAAATGCCGGATGCTTCCCGATTATTCTAACCTGAGGAACAGCGCGGGCCAGCTCGGCCTTTAACTGTCTGTTCTCATTTTTAAGCGTCACCTTTTCGGCTATCGCCTTTATCTTGGCTTCAAGCCAGGCAAGATTTACCGGCTTTTCAAAGTAATCAAGAGCACCTATTTTGATCGCTTCAACCGCTGAACCGACCGAAGCGAACGCAGTAACCAGCAGCACTTCGGCATCAGGATCGAGCTCTTTAACCTGCCTTAAAAACGACAGGCCATCCATGCCGGGCATGCGCAAATCAGTTATTACCAGGTGAAAGCTCTGACTTTTCATCAGTTCGAGAGCCTGCTCAGGTTCCTGACTGGTGCGCGTGCGGTGCCCCATGCGAGTTACCGCTTCTGCCAGCAGAGCAGCCTGGCGGGAATCATCATCGACGACCAGTATCGACAATTGTTTGATCATAACGCCTTCCTTAGTGGATCTGCTGGAAAAAACATGACAAATGTGGTTTTCCCGTTGCCGTTTGCAGCATGAATTGTGCCATTATGAGCCGCGCAGATACGCTGGCAGTTATACAGGCCCATTCCAGAACCTTCTGCTCTGCTGGTATTGCCAGGCACAAAAATGTTGGCAAACACTTCATCAGGGATTGCCGGCCCATTGTTGCTGACTTCAATAATCGTGCCCTTTTCATCGGGCCTGGTGCTGATCGTAATTTCGTCGGCGCCTGCTTGCTGAGCGTTGAGCAGCAGGTTCCACAGCAGACGCTGCAACAGATCACGATCGGCCAGAAAACGGGCTGGCTTGCCTGCGTTGAGAGTGATTTTGCTACCCGCAAAAGTGTTTTGAAACGTTTCTGCAATTGCTGTGAGGCTATCAGCCAGAGCAATATCAGTCAGCTGCGGGATAATTGGCCGGCTCGTCTGCAGAAGATTCTTTACCATCTGGTTCGCCTGCATAACGGTCTGCTCAAGAAGATCCAGCCGCGGTTCAATCTCTGAAGAAGATCGGCCGTCGGTCAGATCGGTCCTGAGAGCGTTCAGTGCCAGCGAGAGAGTATTCAGCGGGTTGCGCACCTCGTGGGCAACTGCGGCCACGACACGCCCCAGCCCATCAATGCGGCGTTGGGTCTCTTCGTTCTGACGCATTTCTTCAAGTCTTTCTTCGCGTCGCTGCAGCCAGTTGTCAGCAAGCCGCAAGCCGAACAAAGCAAAAAAACATGACGCAAGAATGGCCAGAAAACCTGTTCTCTGCAGATCAGACAAGGCCTCATCCCTTAGCGAGACCTCGAAACGTCCCAGCGGAACATCATGCAGAAGAAAGGTGCGGGAAGCGGCAAAACCATTTTCGGGTGCAGATGCCGAAGCTTCTCGCAACAAAGATTTGCCCGAATTATCAACCAGGTCGAGACGAACAACACCGGGATGCTTTCTGAACCTCTCTATCAAAGAAGTGAGACCGGCATTCTTTTCGAATCCCAGAACAAAATCGACACCGGTCAACAGTCTTAAAACATCGCCATTATTGAGTCGCATCGCGATTCCAAAGGCATCTGACTCGCAAAAAACACCTTCGCTGAAGCCAAAAACATGCTCGCTTTTTCTGCCGTCAAGAACCGCATGGCAGCCGTATTCAACGGGCATTGCAGTTCCAACCAGTGACGGATCGTGAGCAAATTTAACCTGGCCCTGATCGTCATATATTGATATGGCCTTCAAATCATTCTGCTGCCGCAACTGTTCCAGCCATTCGTTGCTAAGAAGTTCAGGAGAGGCAGAGGCAATTTTGTCAGCAATCGACTTTAAGGTGGCCACAATGCGCTCTTCAAGGTAGTGGCTTGCCTGCAGCGTCTGATCAGTGCTTGAAGCCAGCGAGGCCAGAAAAATATCCGCCTTCTCGGCGAGCATTGCAGAAACAAACCGCTGCAACGAAAAGCCAAGCCATAAATGAAAAAGCACTGCCAGTAAGCCGGCGTAAAGCCACCAACGTTTTTTTACTGAAAGACTGTTCATGTGATAAACATAACTGCCACCGGCATAATTGTCGAGCAGACAAATTCACAGTAAATTCTGACATTGGCTTTGACCCGGCGGCTGCGTACATGCTATAAAAATACAAATTCAAATCGTAAGGAACACATAATGGTTAAAGGTATTGTCTGGGATCTCACAACTTATTTTAACTCTTTCAACAGCCCCGAAATGAAAAGTTTCAAGGCCGACATGAATGCTCAGATCAGCAAACTGCAGACTGAAACCGCCGCCATGGGAACGCTTGACGCGACAAACCTTGAGAAATGGGAAAAGCTTTTTCTTGAGTATGAACAGTTGACCAAAAGACTTTCGCACTACAGTTCTTATGTCGGCTGCCTGCACTCTGCCGACGCCAACAATGAAGAATTTGGCCGTGAATCAGCGGAACTTGACAGCATCGGCGCCGAATTCAGCAAAATCGATATCAACCTGAAAATGGGCCTGAAAAAGGCTACTGACCAGGATTTCGCTGCGTTCTGCCAGCGCGAAAAACTTGCCGACATCACTTTTCATCTGACCGAACTGCGCATCGACGCCCAGAAAACCATGAGCAGCGAGCTCGAAAATCTGGCGGCCGACTTGAGCGTCGATGGATTCAGTTCCTGGGATCGCCTT
>Ga0154428_1262_pt7 | contig 10019 bp, 7 predicted proteins | sample RifGroC2_FD_115932 | JGI IMG/M metagenome (GOLD analysis project Ga0154428, IMG submission 115932) | Candidatus Riflebacteria bacterium GWC2_50_8 | reverse complement strand
ATTTTTAAAAATCAGGCCACTGTCTTTGCCGCCGGCTATGCCAAAGTCAGCCTGTTCGGCTTCTCCCGGGCCATTCACGGCACAGCCCATCACGGCGACCTGAAAAGATTCCGTTATGCCGGCCAGTCTCTGCTGAACCTGGCGCGCAATGTCCTGTAGTGGTATCTGGCAGCGCCCGCAGGTCGGGCACGAGACAATAACTGGCCCAGTATTGCGCAATCCCGCTGCCTGCAGAATTTTGTGGCCGGTAACTACTTCAAGGGTTGATTCGCCGGTAAGCGACACTCTTATGGTATCGCCAATGCCCTGCAGAAGAAGGCTGCCTATGCCCATTGATGACCTGACAATGCCATCTTCGGGCAGCCCTGATTCGGTAACGCCAAGATGCAGCGGGTAGTCGCAGGCAGCGGCGGTAATGCGCACGGCTTCACACATGGTATGCAGATCAAAGGCTTTAACCGCTATTTTAATCAGTTCGAATCCGAATTTTTCGAGACGCTTCACTTCGTTTAATGCAGATTCAGCAAGCCCGGCAGCGGTTACGCCACCATATTTCAGCTTGATTGCAGGGTCGAGCGATCCAGCATTGACGCCGACCCTGATTGGAACCTGCCAGTCAGCAGCGGCAGCGATAACCTCGCGCACTTTTTCCTCACTGCGGATATTACCGGGATTGATTCGCAGGCCATGTACCCCGTTGCAGACGGCATCAATTGCCAGCTGATGGTCGAAGTGAATGTCGGCAATAACTGGAATCGGTGAGGCGCTGCAGATGTCTTTGAGCGCTCTGGCCGCAGCGGCGTCAGGCACTGCCAGTCTTATTATGTCGCAACCAGCGAGACTCAGGTGTTTGATCTCGTTGAGTGTGGCGGTGACATCACGTGTGTCGGTCTTGGTCATGCTCTGAATACTGACCGGGGCATTGCCGCCGACGGCGACCCTGCCAACCATTATCTGTCTGCTTTTGCGTCTGCCCGTGTTTTTTTGATTCATACCTGACCTGCTATTATAAATGTTATATCATCAGAAAAATTCTGGTGGGTCAATGACTTTATCGAGCCGGCGATTTTCTGGTGTAGATCGTGCAGATCGCTACCGGCACCGGTGAGAAATTCTTCGAGTGTCTGCCCATGCAGCTGTTCGAAAGCCTTGTAAATCCCGTTCGTCGAGCAGAATAGAAGCTCGTTTTCGCCGAGCTCCAGCGAGTGAAACTGCGGGGCAATTTCGTCAAGGTAGCCGGCCGGCCTGGTCTGATCAGCAAACAAGCGACGGATTCCAGTTGCCGAAATGAGCAGTGGTGATGGATTCCCGGCGTTTGCGATGACAATTCTGCGCTTATCTACCCGTATAATGGTCGCCGCCGAGCACAGTTGCTGGGAAAAGCAGCGCAGAACACGGTTAGCCTGAATGAGCTGTGACTCTGTATCGCTGAAACAGCGCAGAACAGCGAACATTATGTTGAGGGTGAGAACGGCCTGGATGCCGTGATGAAATGCGTCATAGATGCCAATAAAACTGTTGTTCTGGCTCTGGCAGATGTCTATCATGTCACCCTTGATTTCAGTCGACAGCGAGGTAAAGCTGTTAACCGGCATACCGCAAAAACTGGTGATACTGTCGGCCGAAATTGCCTGCAGCATTTTGCTGGCCCAGTCTATTTCCTGACTGATTTTTTCCTGATTGAGCAGGCGGTTGATCATCTGCAGGTTGGCGAGCAGATGCGGAATTTCATTGACCAGGCCTGTAAGCAGACTGATTTCCGTCGAGGTATACGGCACTTTCGTCGCTTTGGCACTGATCAACAGACAGCCGTAGTAACGCTCTTCGTCGATAAAATTAAACAGGTGCCGCACATTGCGATGCTTCATGTCCCGGGCTGCGTTGGCCATTTCAGTGTTGCCAGCGTTAATGTAAAATTGAATGATGCTGTCAATTTCGTTTATATCCTGCGGCAGCTTGGCAAAATCGTCTGCGATCTCGCAAACCGACAGGCTTTCGGGTGTGCAGATCTGCTGCTGATCAGGTAGTTGCAATCGGGCTCCCGAAAAATCGAGCACCAGGTTGAGTTCGCTGAGAAATCTCGCGAAAAGCTTTTTTTCATCTGGCATTTTGCGCAGTTCAGCGAGAATTGTCTGCATAACCGTTGCCGAGTCAAAGGTCTGCCGTCCGAAAAATTTGTCTACCAGCTTGATCAGCAACTCTTTTACTGGTGAAAAAATCGCGGCGATAATGAGAATCGCGATGATCTTGCTCCAGAGATCAGAAAAATTCAGAATATTCTGCATCAGCTCCTGAAACAGCTCCATTACGCCGGCCATGATGGCTGTTAACATGGTGTAAACAAGACCGGTGGAGAAAATCACATCTATTTCCATCAGGTTGTATCTGAGCATCGTATAACCGAGAATTAGACTCATGATAATACTCAGAACCGGAAACAATCCAAGGGGATACATGGTTGTGCCGCCGATGAACCATTTGCTCAGGGCTATGACGATTGAACCGGCGGCTACCGGCAGCAGCATGGCGGCAAAAGTGTAGCGCAGGCGTCGTATCTGTATCGTAGTTTCAGCTTTTTTGCTGCTGTTTGAAAGTGTGGAGAGCGCCAGAAACAGATACCCGATCAATACTCCCTTGACGATGAATTCAAAACGGCCGAGGTCGATCGAAAAGCCTGCAGCAATCGTCTCAAAGCCCGCAAAAAGTTTTCCGGTCCACAGTAAATACAGCAGCGCCGCCGCAGGTAAAAAAAAGCCGACAAGATGGGCACGGCTTTTTATAATGGTCGCGTCCGGTTGATGTTCAGGGTAAATAGCCGTGAAAATGCAGAAAAAATAGGTGAGCAGAAGTGCCGGCGTAAAAAGCAGTTTTATGCCGGTTGCATCGACGCCATGGTAGATAAGATAAAGTTCTGCGCCGCTCCAGAAACAGAATAGCAGCAATTGCAGGCTGAACAGGCGGTTCTCGGTGCGCCCAGGATCTTTAGCTATTACCACAAAGGCAAGTATGGCCTGAACTATAATGGCGAAAGCACCGAGAAAGGCAGGAAAAGTCATTATCTGAATTTCCAGTTTGGCTGCCGTATCCGTGTTGACGCTGGTCTAAGATTGATGGTGGTGACCACAACGGAAGATTCACGCTGGTGACTGAAGTCCAGCTTGACTTTGATCAGGCTGATGTGTTGCCGTTGTCCGGAATCGTTAGAAATCATGTCGAACGGGTAAAATGACCATCCAACCGGGCTGACCGGATCATGTGACTCGAAAAACGGCTGAAAAATTCCTTCGCCAATCTTGTCGAGCGCAAGCATCTTTATGGGATTTTCGCGGTTCTCGGTGCGCCAGAGAATGTGCTGCTTTTCTCCGCGCTCGACCTCGTATGAGATGGTTACCAGCGCGTCTTCTCCTGGGTCCGGCTTCTCGGCAGAATACTTGTAACAGCGCATTTTGATCATATCAGGCTTGATGTCGAGAATTTCTTTGCTGTTACGCAGGTCACTGGCGATTCGCTCCATTTTGTTGCGGATCTCCGAGCTCAGCATCAGCTGAGAAGTGCCTTTCTGCACAGTAGACATGCCGGTAGACTGCATGAGATAAAGAACGCCGCCAACCAGAACGGTAAGCGACATGGCCAGCAGAACCTCGACCAGTGTGAAGCCTTTGTCAGAATGTTTCGCGATCATTTGTGCTGTCCGATCAGTGTGGCCAGTTCAGCGATTTTTTTGCCGTCTCTGTCAAAAATCATAACACTGACTTTTTTGGTTTTCGATGGCATCGCTGATTCAGTTACGCGTTCGACTTTGACCACCCTTCGATAATTCAGATAGTCTTCCGGATAGGTCTGCAGAGTGCGCAGGTAGGTTTTGGGGTAGGCGAGCTTGAGGCGGTTCCAGGTCATCAGCATTTCGCCATCTTTCAAGGACTCGTCGGTAAAAACGTCAGAAAAGTAGTTCTCGAAGGAACTGTCGTTGTAATAGGGTTCGTCAAAGCCGTGACGATCCTGGTATACTTCGCGAAAATTCTCGTAGTCAGACTTGACCTGATCGAATGGCAGACTCTTGATTTCTTCGATTTTTTCGCGGGCCAGATTGTAGGCGAGAACATGCTCGGCATTGTCGTGACTGCCGCGCACCCCGAAAATGAACATGTTGGTGAAAGGAAGCGCCAGAACGCCGACCAGAGTTAAAACCACAAGAATTTCAACCAGCGTGAAACCTTGCAACTGTCTTGTAATAAATTTCTTCGCCGTCGTTTTCACTACATTGCCTCGGGAGCTATTCTGACCTGGTTACGCCCTTTGCTTTTGGCTACATAAAGCGCTTTGTCTGCCTCTTCGATCAACTCTTCAAGGCTTACGTCACGCATGTGCAGGGCGCTGATACCCAGAGAAGCGGTAACCCGCATTGAGTCGTTTTTAAATGTGTATTCGGCACCTTCGATTGCTTTGCGAATGCGCTCAGCCACGACAAAGCCATCTTTAATGCCGGTCTGCGGAAGAATGACCGCCATTTCTTCGCCGCCATAGCGGCCCGGCGTGTCAACCGATCTTATGCTTTCCATTATGCGCTGGGCGGTTTCGCGCAGCACATAGTCGCCGGCCTGGTGGCCAAAAGTATCATTAAACTTTTTGAAAAGGTCGATGTCGAGAAGTACAACGCAGACTTCGAGTTGATAGCGCTTTGAGCGGCTGATTTCTTTTTCGAGGGTAGCCAGGAAGAAGCGTCTGAGATATAGCCTGGTCAGGCCATCGGTGATTGCCTGTTCAAACAGGCGCTGTTTTTCGATAATTAACGACAGATGATGTCTGAGAGTTTCGATGAAACTTTTCTCATCTTCAGACAGGTTCAACTTTTCCTTGCCGCGCTCTTTCGGGAAAACCAGGTAGACTGCGCCAAACTTCTTCTCTTCAAAGAACAACGGCACACCGAGTATGTAGCGATCGAGTTTTTCGCTGTATTCTGCTGTTGACTGCAGTGTGCGCAAAGCATTTTTGACACAGTTTCTGATCGATTCGCTCTCATCTTCGCCGAGGTGCTCAGCAAGATAAATGCTGTCGACGCCTTCGCCCTCGTTGAACCATGCTGTGCCAGAGCTTTCAGCCGTCAGGTGTTTCTGCAGGTTGCTGGCGGCCAGGTCGAATACCTCGCGCTGGCTGTGGGTGGTAGATGCCTTCTGGGTGAGGTTGTAGAGAACTGTCAGCTCGGTAAGACGGTTGCGCAGGCGCTTGGTCATGGCGTTGAACGTGATCGACAGTTCCCCCAGTTCGTCGCGTGCGAACATCGGCAACTCAAGATTGAGGTCGCCGCCAATAATGCTTTTTGCCCCAGCCGACAAGACTGAGACTGGTGTCAAAAATTCGCGAATCAGAACTGTGATCAGAAAGATTGACGCCGAAAGGCTTAAGAACAAGCCGAATATTACCATCAGGTAGGTCATTTGAATGGTATCGGTAATTTTGTGCCAGCTGAATCTGGCGCCGATAAGAAAATCGCCGGTGTTTACACCGCGGCCTATTGCCACCAGCAGGCGGTCGTTCTCATCGTTTACGCGGTCAGTTTCGACGATGTTGGAGATGCGCGTAGTTGAGAGCATGGGCAGCAGATTGGCCTTGAAAGTTGCCGAAAGACGCGGCATGGCGTCTGAAATATCGTCTTCTTTAAGTATGATGATTTCGCGGTCAGGTCCGAGACGGTGCTGCTGAGTTACAACCTGTCTGAGATAGTTACGGTCAAGTTCCGTTTTGTCGAGAGTGGCGATTATTGCGTAACGCTTACCAGATGCAACGGTAACGACATCAGTATATACGAAATTCTGTCTGCTGGTGCCAGGCCAGACGATCAGGTGCATGTTTCCTGTCTTGTGGGTAATCAGGTCAAACAGGCTGTCCGTAGGTGTCGAAAGGCTGACGGCTGCCGAACTTTGCTGGCCGGAACTTGCCGCCAGAATTCGCATCCCAAGATCCTTGATGAACATGCGATTGCCATTGTCGGCCTTCAGATTATCAGTGTCGAATTCTATGCCACCGTCGAGGCCTATCAGGTAGAAGCTTTGCAGCTGATTGTTCCGGCTGAACTCGAAAAATGTTTCGTGTAATTTTGTTTTGTTCAGTTCCTGAAGCTCAGGCAGTTGCTTGAGAGATTTAAGCCATTCGGTTGTGCCTCTATAATGATCCAGAGCCGAGTGGTCTACCTTCTTTACCAGCTCGATCAGCAGAGTCTCGGCATTCTGACTGAGCAGACTTTCCTGGCTGAGGGCAAACTGGACGCCAAGGAACATCAGAATAGAAATAGGCAGCTGCATGCAGAGCAGAAAAAGGCCTGCCACCTTTTTGCGCAACGAAAGCCCAGTTGTTGAGGCCAGCTTATAAGAATGATAGAAGAATACGAAAGCGATCAACACTAAAATAATGCCAGCCGATCTGGCATGACTTTTCTGAGTTTCGCTGGCGATGCGCTGTGACTGCGTTGAAAACATGGCAAAAATGTTGACCGAGGTGCTTTCGGCCAGCGGCTTTACAAAAAGTACCCAGTCATCGTAAAAAATCGGATTGTTGAGGCCGTCTTTGAACAGCTCGACGCCTTTCTTTACCGGTTCCATCAGTCCTGGGTATGACAATTCTATCTGCCCGGTAGTCTGATCGAAGAAGCCGTTAGTGAATTCTGGCGTTGCACTTGGGTCTCTGAGAAGGATCTGGGAAATCCCGAAGGTTACTGGCAGGGACTTCAAGGGAATGAACACCATGAACCCGCCCTGATTGTTATCCTGATTGTTTAAAAAATCCCAGTAAAAAAATGATTCTGAATTTGAAAGATAACTGCCGAACATAGTATTGGGGCTGGTAAACGCTTTGGTGAAGGAAAACGCCCGCCCGGTCAGCGGGATCAGCTGTGTAAAAAAGTCGGCATGCTTTTTTTCAAAAAGCTCGATCTGCTGCAGTGTCTGCAGATTTGCGCCGGCGGAAAAATCGCTGTGGGTGTTCAGCAGTATCTCTATCAGCATATCGGTCTGTTCGCGGCTTAGGCCGCCGTGTTTTACAAAAGAGAGTTCTTCGATCTGCTTTCCGTTCTTGTCCCACGAGATCAGGCTGGCGTTTTCCGGAAGTTCCTCCATGAGGCCTTCGCTCAAAACCACGTTTCTGTCAGTTTCTGGAAAATTGCGGCGCAGGCCGTCGCGGTAGTTCTGCAGCTGGTGCAGAAAGATCTGGCGATTGGTTGCTTTGCTGCCAAAAGACGTCAGCTCGCGGTGAAAAATCTTGATTACCGCCTCGCGACTGCGCTCAAAGTGTTCATCAATATAGCGAGTGTAGCATTCGTAATAGATTAGAATTGGCAGCGCTGCAAAAAAGACAAAAAGAACCAGCCAGACGGTCGGCTGGCTTAATCTCGACTTAAAAGCCTGTTCACTTCCGGTTTTTGTCGTCATAATTTTTCTGGATTTTGCATGCTTAACATGATAGAGATTAGTCAGGCTAATTAATAACATCAGGAGGATGCAAATGTCTATTGGCAATAAAATCAAATTGTTCGTTCTGCCGGCAGTCTTCCTTCTCGCTTCGGTTATGACTGCTTCGGCTCTTTCAATAAGAGTTGTCGAGGGCGGGATCCCGCTTGTCGACCCGCAGGAAATGATCGAGGAGGGAATCAGACAGGGAAATGTTGACCTGTTACGCCAGGCATGGCGGCACTATGAAGATTCTCTTGTATTCGAAAAAGAAGCAAGAGCCGGCTATCTTGAACTGGGCAAAATTTACTTTCATCTGTCTTTGCTGGGGTATTCGACCCAGTCAGAATTCGACACCGCCGAGTATTATGCCCGCCAGGCTATCGACCGTGATCCCGAAAATTCAGAAGCCCATCATGCGCTGGGTCTGATTTTTGCCGGTCGCGGTGCTTTTCTCGATGCCTACGAAGAGCTGACTCTTGCTCTTTATCTCAATCCTGCCAACGAATACCTGATTTATGATCTGGCAGCATTACATCTGGCTCTTCGTCAGCCAAAGAAGACCATCGAATATCTTGAAGGTCGCAACCATAAGACTGGCTGGCCTTACGTTGTGCTGGCTATGGCCTGGACTCAGCAGGAGCAGCGTGGTCGCGCCATTCTGAACCTGTTCAAGGCCCGCAGGCTTGGCTATTCTGGCTACTGGGTAGATACCATGTTGAATCAGCTGTCAGAAGAGGTTAAGCTTCCACTCAACCGCTGATTGATTTAAGTCACAGGCTTCGATAAACAATAATCAGAATCAGCAGGACCCCACACATCACCAATATGGTGCTGAGCGGATTCATATTATAATGATATTTGAAGCGCTCACCCGGGGTGGGGGCATATTCTGTCCAGCGCAGCAGGTCGCTGTTGTGGTCTTTGTAGCGCTTGTTGTTCATGTATCTGCTTGCCGTCTTGGCCATGATCTGATGTTCATGATACAGGATAGTAATTGTCTTTTCGCCGTCGAGAACACCGTGCAGATTGCAATACCACTGAAAATCTTCGCGACTGTTGCTGATCAGGTTGTATTTGCAGTCTGGCGTTGGCGCAACCGGATCCTGCGGCAGATCGTCATAGTTTAGCAGGCTGCTTTTTACTGTTGCGTAGTTTGCCCAGGGCGGCAGATGCTCGTTGGTTCGCTCTACAAACTTCTGGGTAATTTCGTTGAGCATTTTAAGATTCTGACGACACTGGTTGGTAATGACTTTGCCGGTATCGGCAGCCATGACCGAAGAAGTGCCGGCAACAAACAGCAGCACAGCCATCAGTATTGTAAAAATCAGATGTTTTTTCAATTCGCCGCTCCTGAACGTGGTTTATTTAATGAATACCATATAATCTAAATCACACAGCTTGATTTTACCAGCAAAAGTTAGTAGTATAAATAAATGCTGGCGCCTATAGCTCAGTTGGATAGAGCACAGGATTCCTAATCCTGGGGTCTCAAGTTCGAATCTTGATAGGCGCGCTTTTTATTTTAGCTGGTCTGCCTTGACGCCTGCAGCAAATATTCTTACAATAGTTGTACATCTCTTTTTATGGCTCTGGAGGTTATCATGAAACGAACATTGGTTTTGAGCATAATATTGCTTATAGCCTTTTCTGCAATCGGCTTTGCCGATAATTTGCAGCAGGGCTTCGTACCAACCTGGAAGGCTGGCGACCGCTGGGTTCTCGAAGCTTCTTACCGCGACCTGAAGAGTGAGGGCGAAGCCTGGCTTCCCCCGATTCAATGGGTTTTTCGCGTTCGCGCCATAAAAGAAAAGCTTGGTCGCCAGTGCTACATCGTTCACGTTTTTCCGCGCCACGGCGAAATGAAGGTGCAGGCAATACTTTGGCTGGCTGTCGAAGATCTTAAGCCGGTCAGGGTTATCGATATTTTCCCGACAACTGAAGGCATGCGTTTTTCAGAGAGAGATGTTGATCCTGATAATCCGGAGCCTCTGGTTGCTGTCGACACGCTGATTCCTTATGACCTTCCGGTGTTTCCGCTGACTAATACAGCCGCCCAGGGAGTTCAGGGCGCTGACGGTTTTGCCGCATACCGTGGCGAGGCCACCGAAAAGAAATTCAGCCGCGCTTCCAAAGTCGGTTCGCTGTCGTTTAAGCGCACGATCGGCCAGAAAAGCAAGAAACCTGACCGTCAGCATTCAGATACTTTTGCCGCTTATCGTTCAGGTGGCGCGACTTACCAGGTAGAAGTTGCTGAAGAACGCTCAAGCACCAATTTGCTCCAGCTGTGGCAGGAAGGCAGCCCTTGGGCTGTTTCTTCTGAAAACCGCTCGCGCAAAGTTCGCCTGGTTCCGGCTTCAGAACTGCCGGCTGCCAGTTCCCAGACCGGAGGTAATGAATAATGAAGAAGCTAAGCCTGATTGTAGCATTGTTTATTGTTGTTGCACCTCTGCTGGCAATGGCCGAAGACTCTGCCCGCGGCGAAATCAAGCCCGCTCCATGGTCCGGCGACTGGTGGTCGCGCAAAAAAGGATTCATGATCAAGGGCTGGCCCGGCCATAGCCCGGCACCCTTTGAAAA
>Ga0154428_1010_pt2 | contig 10021 bp, 7 predicted proteins | sample RifGroC2_FD_115932 | JGI IMG/M metagenome (GOLD analysis project Ga0154428, IMG submission 115932) | Candidatus Riflebacteria bacterium GWC2_50_8 | reverse complement strand
TGCATGCGACTCTTGGCATGAACTTCAAGTTTTATATCGAATTTTCCTGCTTCGGGAGTGCTGAGGCGCAGCAGATGGGTTTCCGGCTCGCCGGCAGCCATGCCTGCAAACAAACATAAACAAAGAACGACAAATCCACACAAACTGCGCAGTTTCATTATTGTATCCTCCAGATCAAGGGTGAACGTCTAAGAGAAATTCTAGCACATCGTTCAGCACATACCCAGAATTTTCAAATATCTGCAGTTAAGGTATTTCTATGCTGACAGCGGGGTTACCTGTATCATGGTTTGTCTGTTTTTGTATTCTGACGTTTGTGGAGATCTTTTATTGTGCATTTACGACAGAAATTAGCAATTCTGCTGGTAGCGGTTCTGTTTTATGGTTTCTTTTACATGAACTGGTACTGGTCGACGCCTTTGGGTATGACACCAGTGCTTGATGGCGCTGAGAACATGGCACTGGCCGAAAAGATATATCAGGGAACCTTGCCGTCGGAGCCTTTCTACCGGGCTATGCTCTACCCGCTTATGCTGGCCTTTTTAAGACTTGTCGGGGTTGCGCCGGATTTGATGATGTCTTTCGCCGGTCTTCTGGGGCTTCTCTTTCATTTGCTGACAACGTTGCTGGTTGCCAGAATCGCGTTAATCCTATGGAAATCAGAGAGCGCAGCGATACTGGGCGGTGCGCTTTACGGTTTCTACCCGCTGGCGGTATATTTTGCCGCTGAGCCTCTCGACATAACGGCTGCGATTTTTTTTATGACCCTGGGATTTTACCTGTATCTGCGAAATTCTGAGCAGATTGCGAACAGGTCTGGTTTTCTTGCCGGCCTGGCAATAGGTGTTGGTGGTCTTTTGCGTGCGAATGTTCTGGCGTCTGCCGGTGTGTTCGCAGTAGATGTGCTTATCGGCGGCCAGCGACGCAAAGCGGCTCTGGCCGTGCTGGCAGTTTTGCTGATGACTGTTCTGGGCGGTCTGGCGGGATGGTATCATTCGGGTGAGTTCAGGTTGATGCCGTGGCAGGGCGCTTTTGTTCTATATTCGGCCAATTCGGCGACAGCTAACGGCAAGTATTTCAATCAGACCATATTTCTGCCGGACCGTGATTTGAGCTACAACCCTGCCCGCCTCGAATCTGAAATACTATACGCGCGTGAAACCGGTGCTTCCGGCACGTATTCAATTGATGCGTTCAACCGCTTCTGGCGGGACAAGACAGTGCAGCATGTCGCAGAGAACCCCGGCCAATGGTTTGGTTTGCAGATGCGCAAGTTTTATTATCTTCTCAATAATTTCGAACAGTATAACAACAAGACTTTTGCCTTTCATCGCGACTTAACACCAATTCTAAGCTATAACCCGCTATGTTTTGGTCTTTTACTGATCGCCGCGGTGCTGGTGTTGTTTAACCTGCGCGAGTATAACCCTGAAATGAAAAAGATATTGCTTGCCCTGCTTCTTCTCGCAGTCGGAACCGTGGTGTTTCTGGTAAGTGCTCGTTTCAGGTTTCTGCTGGTTCCTTTGCTGGCGGCAATAGCGCCTGGCCTGCTGGTTCTGCAGATATTTGACCGCAGAGCGATACTTAAAAACCTGGCGGTAGTGCTTGTTGTTGCGCTGCTCTCCTTTTCGACGCTGTTCGGCGCAGCCGACATGTCGACAGTCAACTCTGACCGTATGCTTCTTGCGCACGCCTGTGCTCGCCTTTATGACTTTGCCGGGCAGGTTTACTGGGCTGACCAGGTGTTGAAAGAAATGCCAGATCATCTGATCGCTGTGCGGGTAAAGGTTGTGGGCTTTACTAATCTTGTTCTGGCCGGCGAAATGGGCGCAGCAAAAGACTGGGCTCTGATAAGCAAAGAGCTGGCATGGCTCGCTGAGCGTGATTTGCTCTTTTCCGACACGGCTTTTCTGTCTGGATGTTATGCCATGAAAGTTGCCAACGATCGCGAAAAGGCTGTGCAGATCTGGCAAAAGGCTTTGGATAGTTACCCTGAAAAAGATCTTTATCTGGCGGCACTTATTCAGGCCGGCTCTAAGGAGTTGTCGGTCTCATTCGACGCTCACCCTGGCACTCTTTTATGGTATTTGAAGATAAGAGAAGGTTTGTTGCCAATGGAAAACGAGGCTCTGTTCAAGCAGATGCAGCGCGCCGCTAACTTTTTCTTTGTCGAATAAATGTTTTCCAGTCTTTTGTTGTAGACGATTTTTATGAGCTTTATCGGATTTTGACGGTCACTGTGCTTTTCTTGTTTAATCAGGGTTTTCAGTTTTTAGATAACAATTTGTGATCTCAAAACTCCAATTGCCCGAGTGCTTTTTACAAACCTTGAGGGCATAAAAATTCTGTGCTTGATAATGTGTGGTTGGTGCTGAAAGTGGCTGTCAGTAAATAAGGTCGCAAATTGCGACCTCAAAGCCTTTGTTTGTGTTCAATTACGGGCAAACAAAAAACCCCGCTGTTAACGGGGTCTTGTGGAGTTTATTTTATCCTGTTGAACTCCTGTTCAGTGCCGAGAGTCGGGGTCGAACCGACACGCCTTTAAGGGGCGCGGGATTTTGAGTCCCGTGCGTCTGCCAATTCCGCCATCCCGGCTGACATTGGCAGTATAGCACAATGGCAGAACAATTCGCAAGAAATTTGCTGCGCCCAGCTATGACCCTAAATTAATTACAAAAGTAAGTGCAGTTTGACCTGCACTTACTTTTGCAAACGCTTGCTATGACCTTTTTGCAGCGGGATTTTTATAAGACGAAACCAGTTGTTGAATACTCAGTCTTTGGCGAGCAGTCTGATCCTGGCCTTGCAGTCTGGGCAGACGGCCCAGCGTTCGCCGAATTCATCGACGACGATGTCGATCGGTTCAAAAATAGCACCGCACGAACATTCAATCTGGGTGGAGAAGCTGTTGTCGATTTGCATGGTGTTGCCTCCCGGGATTTATATAGATTTATACCCCTCGCTGTAAAGGTATTCTGTACTGCAAAAAAGTAAAGCGCGTGTTTCTTGGAATTATCTGACAAATTGCGGTAAACTCTACGCAAACTGTAAAATTATGCGGAGCGATAACATGACAAGGCAAACCGGCATTCTGCTGTTAACTCTCATTATGTTGATGGTCAGCGGCAGCGCGATGGCGCAGCATGACAAGTATTTCTTCAGGACGCTCGCCGGGCGGGCGGTGCTTTCGCGCACTGGTGGCTCGACCTGGCTGACTTTGTCGCAGGTGCAGCCTGTCGAAATCAAGCCGGGCGACATGGTTAACGTTGAGGGGAATGGCCGCGGCGAGCTGTTGTTTCCTGACGGAACAGTTGCGCGCCTTAAAAACAATGCGATGGTGACATTGCTGCGTTATGGCCTGAACATGCGGCTTGGCTACGTGTGGCTGACCGTGCGGCGCAGCAGTGATATTTTCAAGGTGGTCACTCCGTTAGGCTCATGCAGCGTGTTAGGAACTTCATTTGATATTGACGTTGATCGCTATGGCAAGACCCAGGTAAGAGTGTTTGCCGGTCTTGTCGCCGTACGCGCCGAATCTGATGCACGCAACCGCCAGCTCGTGCTGCAGCCGGGAATGCGCACTGCGATAACCGATAAGAGCAAGGTTTCCGATACTCCAGACAAATTTTCGCATTCTACAATTGAACCCGCTCTGATCAGCGAATGGAGTTCACGCGCGTTCGCAGCTCCTTCAGCTGCCATGCCCACCGCCATGGCGACACCTGCCGGTGTTGTTTCGACTCGCCAGCAGGAGCCGAAATTACAGCAGATTGAGCCGCCCCCACCGGGACCGGGATATTCGGTTTCCGGCGTGCCAGGAGCTTCTGGCTTACCTCCGATAAGGCCGGAGCTGCAGGGTGGACAGTTAAATCTGCCGCCGGTTAATGAGGTTGTCGATGGCGTAGAGCCGGGCGAAGGTTCAAAAACGCACATTATCGCGCGGCAGCGTTCTGAGTTCCTTGAAATGCTTCGACGTCAGCAGCTTGAACGCAATTCGGTTATTGGCAGCCGGTTTGACGAAGAAGACGAAATGCGGCGTGATCAACATGGTTCGGAACTGGGACAATATCATCGTCCGATCTCGACAGTGACTGATAATGAGTCTCTCGATCGTGAATATTACAATCTTCGCAATAGAATACTGAGGGTTCAGAGTCAGATTCGGCAGACAGAGTTGGAGATCGGCACCTCGATCAATCAGGGGGGCGGTACATCGGCGCAGAGGCGAAAGATAGCATCGCTACAGGGTGTACTGGTCGACTTACAGTCAGAACAGCGAGTACTATCCAACCGACTTCGTGATCTTCAGGCAAAAAAAAGATAATTTTTTTTCAAAAACCATTGACAAAGGTAAAAATCGTTGGTACGATTAGCCTGTGTTGAGTTCTTAATAAGTTTCCAGGAGGATCCCCTAAGTGAAAAAGATCGAACTCGTGCGCGAAATCGCAAAAACCACCAACATGACCCAGACCCAGGCTACCCAGGCTCTTGATGCAACGCTTTCTATCATCAAAAAAGCGCTCAAGAAAAAAGACGACGTACGTCTTGTAGGTTTCGGCTCTTTCAAGGTTAACGCCCGCAAAGCCAGAACCGGCATCAACCCCCAGACCAAAAAGCCGATCAAAATTCCGGCTTGTAACGTAGCCAAATTCGTGCCAGGCAAAGAACTGCGCGAAATGATCAACAACAAGAAAAAGTAAGATTTCGCAACAAAAAAGGGACTGCCTCATGGCGGTCCCTTTTTTGTTTTAGTTTTAGTGCGCCCGAAAGGGCGTAATTTCTTATGGAGCGATTTCAGATGCTGCCGGGCCATGAATAAGCGGTATAAAAAGGTTGTCGACTGAACTCATTTGTGACAAAGGACCCGGCAAAGTCGTCTGGTAATGGTGCTTTTTGAATGCTGAAACGCTATTTTTGCCGGCGATAAAGATACCAGTGAAACCCTGAGACCGGTGCCGATGACCAGTTGCCGACCAGAACAAATTTTCCAACACCCTCGATACTGTGTGTTATTGCTGGTTTTGCGACCGGGTTCATACTGTGGCCGATAAACCATTCTGGTGGTCGTTTATGCCAGTCTCTGGTCTGAACATACTGCAGACGAGCTGCTGCCTCGCGGCGCATCGCGTAATAGTGCAGCAGTGTCGGATTTCGAAAGTCGTGATCGCTGCCGACCAGAAATGGCTGGTCGCCGTTTTCGGCGAGCATTATAGCAACAGCAGCAGTGTAATTGCCACGACCATTGGTTAACAGGCTAAAATTTCTCTGCCAGTGACCGATTAACATGAACGCCAGCAGCAGAATCAGCAGTGAGCGCAATCGGGGGTAGCTATTCCAGCAGTCATTTATCAGAAAAGCGAGCAATAGATAGAAGAACGGAAAACAGATGACAAAGTAGCGAAAATACAAAAATGCAGGCTGAGTGGCAATGAGCATAAACACTGGTGCAAGCACCAGCACTCCGCTAAATGTCTGCCAGTTGCCGCCGGCCTGATAAAGCCTGCGCAAACCGACAACAGTCAATAAAACCATCAGGATAGCGGCAAGAAGTTGGCTTGTCGAACTGTCGGGAAATCCCAGAAGAAATGCGGCAGTCTGTCCAAATAGCTGGCTGCCTGAAAATATTGGTCCGCCGCCGAATTCCATGTTTATAAGATAAAAGTTATACCACCAGGCAAAGAAGCCGATTACCGGCAGGTGCGGTGCCAGTCGACGAACTGGTGATGTTGCGTTATTGCTGTCGTGATTAGTTTTGGCAGCAAATCCTGCTATCAGTAATGAAATCGTTACCATCAAAAACGTGGCATGGGCCATGATTCCTGCGCATGATGCCAGCCAGAACACAGCCAGATAAGCTTTCGCCGAGGTTTCGTAATATTTGTGAATGGAAATAAAGGCGACCAGGCTCATGCAGATAGCCAGCGCGTAGCCGCGTGCTTCTGAAAAATAAAGCAGCAGCGGATAAGAGCTGCCAGCCAGAACAAGCACCAGCATTGCCTGCACTTTTCCCCACCCGGCGGCGATATGGGTTAACAGCCATAAACTTGCGATGCCGGCCAGAACCGACAGGGTGCGGAACACCAGAAAATCATCGGCGCCCCGCACGAGATAGAGATACAAAGTATTCAGCACGTGGTTGTTATCATGCCTGAAGCGGCAGAAAATGTCGGCGACAGAATTAGAGTCAAGCGCGAAGCCAAGGCTCCATATCTCGTCAAGCCAGAGATCACCGCGCGCGGCTGCGACAATCAGCAGCGAAAATGCCGACCACAGAAGCATTCTGCTTAAACTGAAAATATCAGTGTTGTCGGGCTGAGGGTTCATAAGATGTTCCTGTTGAAAATTCAATGTGCTGACGTCGTTTCGATTATATTTCAGGCCGGCGTTTACTGCAAAGTAATAAGTCGTAGAAATTGTGAGTTGCTACAAATTATATGCCGCAGAATGGCCGACGCGTAAGATATCGCTTGCTTTGCCGGCGTGCTTTCGAGTAAATTATCAATACTATGAATACGCAGAAAAAACGTCTGGGCGACATACTTGTAGATTGTAACCTGATATCCGACGAGCAGCTCAAGCAGGCTCTGACTTTTCAGCGCGACAAAGGCATCAAGCTTGGCGAGGCGCTCGCTGAGATGGGCCTGGTAACCGAAGATGACATCATCTGGGCGCTTGGCAACCAGCTGAATATTTCGTTTATCCATCTTAACCCTGATATCGTCGATGGCGAAGTCCTGAAAATGGTAACTCCTGAGTTTGCCCGCGATCACAAGCTGATGCCGCTTTATAAGGCGGGAAATCAGCTCAGCGTATGCATGGTCGATCCTCTGGATTCGCGGCCGATAGAGTATCTTGAGGGCAAGTTTGGCGTGCAGCTCTCGGTTTCTATTTGTACTGCCTTTGATTTTGAGCAGACCTACAGCGCGGTTTATGGCCCGGTAGATGTTCAGCAGAAGGTTGCTGCCAGTGACATAGAGTCAGCTGGCGAGAAGCAGGGCATGGAGCGCGGCATTCCTAAAGGCCTGGAAGGCCCGGAAAAGGTAATCAATTACATTCTTGGCCAGGCGATCATCAACAAGGTGAACCGCATTCACTTTGAGCCATCCGAAAAGGGTGTAATAGTTCGCTTCAGAACTAATAACGTTCTCACCCGCAAGGTCGAGGTGCCGGTAAAGCTTCATCACGAAATAATCAGCAGGCTTAAGAAACTTTCGCAGGTGGCCGAGAAGGATATGCAGCGCGAAGGCGTTGTGGTCGGGCATTTTCGCGTAACGGTTTCCAGCCGGCAGATTAACATTCAGTCGATATTTTTCCCGACTGTTAATGGCGAAATGGTGATTCTCAAACTCAGTGATTTTGGCAGCATTTTTGAACAGCTTGGTAAGTCTGGTAAAGCTGCGATTGAAGAGCTGGTGACTTCAGTAAAAGCTTCACATGGCGTTCTCTATGTCAGCGGACCCCGTGAATCAGGCCGGACAACTACGCAATATTGCATAATGAGCAGTTATGATACCGAGGCAAGCAAGATTATTACCATCGAAGATCCTGTTGTTGCAAGCTTGTCGCAGGTTACCCAGATTCAAATTGGCAGCGGCGGTATCAATGATTCTTTGACTGGTCTTAAGCTGGCGTTGTTGCTTGATGCCGATCTGATCTATCTCGACCATCTCGGTTCGAAAGAGCTGGCCGAAGAAGTGGCATTTGCAGGGCTCGGCGGCAAAACCGTTCTGACCTCATATCTTGCTCACGATGCTTCGAGCAGTATTGTTAAATTGCTTGAAACTGGTGCTGATCCGGTAATCGTCGCGTCTTCTCTGTGTGGCTTTGTCTGCCAGCGTCTGGTAAGAATTTTATGTCCGAAATGCAAAAAAGAAGCGGATATTCCGGAAATCATGTCAGAACTGATTTCTGAAGAGAACAAAGGTCGCAAAATTTTCGCGGCGAAGGGTTGTGATGGCTGCAACAATACCGGTTATATCGGCAAAACGCTGATTATCGAGTATCTGCCGGCCAGTCCAACCTTGCGTCAGATGATTATCAATCGTCAGAATTACCAGGATTTCAACAGCTTTGCCCGTAAACAGGGTATTGTAAGTCTCGAAGACAAAGCTTTGGCAATGATGCTGAATGGTGAGACCAGTGCCGACGAGTTTATGAGGCTGTTTTAATCTATGAGTGACAATTTTTTTGGAAAACTTTTCGGTGGGAACCCTGATGCGTCGAACGACGAAAACAAGCCACGTTCGCCGCAGAATGCCGATGCTCCTCGTCCAGCCGCACCACCGCCAGCGCAGAGACCGCCTGCTCCAACACAGCCAGCTGGAGCCCCGCCACGCCCGACGGCTGCGCCAGCAGCTAATGGCGCTCCGGTCAGGCCTACTGCTCCCGGTGTACCTCCTGCGGGTGGCGCTCCCGTTGCCCGTCCGCCGCAACCTGGCCAGCCTGCCCCGGCAAGGCCTGCTCAACCGGCCCGGCCAACTGGTATTCCATCTTCTCCGGCCGGCGGCACAGCTAATCGACCAGCCTCTTCTGCGTCTGGCAGCAACAGTTCCGAAGGCGAAGATGAAATCATTATCGACGATCTGCTCAGGCTTATTGTCGAAAAACAGGGCTCTGACCTTCATCTGACAGTTGGCTCTCCGCCCATGCTTCGTTTGCAGGGCAAGCTCTGGCCAACTGATCTGCCCGTGCTTACTGCCAAAGAAACCCGGCGCCTGGTTTTTCAGTTTCTCAACAACGACCAGCGCGAACGTTTTGAACGCGACATGGAACTGGATATTTCTTACGAGCTTGAGAGAGTGGCGCGTTACCGCTGTAATATATTTATATCAAGACTTGGAATTGGCGCAGTTTTCAGGGTTATTCCAACCGATATCAAAACTTTGCAGGATCTCAAACTGCCGCCGGTTCTTGGCGATCTGGCCCGTCGCAACAAAGGTCTCATTCTGGTTACCGGCCCTACCGGGTCTGGTAAATCAACGACTCTTGCGGCCATGGTCGACCAGGTCAACACCGAGCGTCAGGATCATATTCTGACCATTGAAGACCCGATCGAATTCGTGCATAAACACAAATCATGTATCGTTAACCAGCGCGAAATCGGCCCCAATACAAAGTCTTTTGCCAACGCCCTGCGTTCGGCACTGCGCGAAGACCCCGACATCATTCTCGTCGGCGAAATGCGTGACTACGAAACTATTTCGCTCGCTGTTACCGCCGCCGAAACCGGCCATCTGGTATTTGCAACTCTGCATACTCCTTCAGCTGCACAGTCAGTCGATCGTATCGTCGACGTTTTTCCGGCTCACCAGCAGGATCAGATCCGCACGCAGCTTGCCGATGCATTACAGGGAATCATTGCGCAACAGCTTATTCCGACCGTTGATGGTATGAGTCGCGCGGTAGCGCTTGAGATTCTTATCAATACCCCGGCGGTAGCCAACCTGATTCGCGATAACAAGACCTTTCAGCTGACCTCAATTATGCAGACCAGTAAGCAAGCCGGTATGCAGACCATGGATCAGTCGCTGCTCGACCTGGTTAAGCAGCGCAAGATTTCGCCACAGGAAGCATATCGTCGTGCTTACGACAAAAAATCTTTTGAACAGTACAAGCCCCGCGAATATTGACTTTTTTTTCAATACTTACTGCTTCTGATGCCTGACTTAGTCGAGGCATAAATTAATTCTTGCGAGTAAAGCGGGTTTGGGGTACAATACTCGTCTGCAGGTTCAGGCTGACTTTTTTGCCGGAGTATTAAAACAAGTGAAAGCACACAGACACATCACCAAACCCGAAATGATACGTAACGTCGCGATTATCGCGCATGTTGACCATGGAAAAACCACTCTGGTTGACGCTTTGATCAAGCAATCAGGACTTTTTCGCGATAACCAGCATGTTGAAGAATGCTTCATGGACAACAATGCCATTGAGCGTGAGCGTGGCATCACGATTCTGTCAAAGAATCTTTCGTTACAGTTCATGGATTACCGCATAAATCTCGTTGATACTCCAGGCC
>Ga0154428_1252_pt2 | contig 10151 bp, 5 predicted proteins | sample RifGroC2_FD_115932 | JGI IMG/M metagenome (GOLD analysis project Ga0154428, IMG submission 115932) | Candidatus Riflebacteria bacterium GWC2_50_8 | reverse complement strand
CAGGCAGTTTCAAGATCGGCGGCCGACTGGGCAAACACACTTTCCGCGGAAATCATGGCGAGCTGCCAGATATCTTCATAACCGGGATTGATTTCGCCAAGCTTGTTGTGGGAAAAGGCGAACAGATGCTCAAGACCATCGCGAGTCGGGTTGGCAGCAACCATATAGGCGGCCTGAATGATCAGATCGCTGTTTCCCTCGTATTTTAGCATACGCAGCAAAAGCGGCTCAGCGGAAGGATAATCGAGTTGCGGAAGCAGTGACAGACCAATTCTACGCGTATCTGCCGAAGCCGCCCGCAGAATTGACGACAGATACTGAACGGCACCTTCCTTGTCGGCGACCAGATAAATTTCTAATGCCGCCGCCTTGATACGGGGGTCTTCATCGGCAAGGAAACGGTTAAGGAGAGGCAGAAGCGAATCGATATCAAGCTTGCCAAGAACCTTGATGGCCATGGACATGACCGGGGGCTCCCGGCTTTCGAGCAATGGCAGAACGCTTTGCGCATCAATACGACTGCCGTATTTGTCGATGGTTCTTAGAATATCGAGCAGAATGCCCTTTTTAATATCGGCCTTGAGCAGTGCGAGCAAGGTGTGACGGGCCGCCAGAAATGTTTTGTTATCATGAATATCAGCAAGGCGCTTGCGCTGTTCAATCAAGCCGAGAGCCATAAAAGCCGGCACACCGGGAAATCCCTCTGGCGAGACCACGGCCTTCTCCTGAACTGGTCGTGCCGGTTCCAGCAGCAATGTGATGCTGTTTTTCAGATCCGGGTCTGTTTCCAGCTCAAGATGCTTCTTTAGAGCCTGTATGATTGATGGATAGCCGGCATATTGCGCCAACCTTTCGACAGCGCTGGCTCTCAGGTCACGATCAGCGCTGGCCAGATCGCGAACGGCACATCTGATGATTATTTCAGAGCGCCGCAGATCAATCTTTTTCTTCAGTTCTGCCATATAGGCGTCGAGAGGCTGATCCAGCAGGCCGGCCGCCTGAACCGCCTCGACGCTCTGGCGCAGAACCAGCTGCATGATGTGCTTTTTATGGCCTTTGGCAAGAAGCATGATATCGTAAATCTTCAGCGGGAAATCGCGCGAAGGATTAAAAGCAGCGACAAATCCTGCTTTGACCAGCAAAAGAGGTTGCACTTCACTGCCCAGATATTGCAAAAACAGGTTCTCTACGCTGGCAAAGTCGATAAGCATCAGCTCACGCAGCGCGCGCTGCCTGATCAGCTGATTTTTATGGAACAGGAACGCCTTGATATATTTTAACGCTTCAGCGCTGTCAACCAGGCGCAGCAGATGAACGGCATGCAACTGCACTTTGAAGGAACGCGAAGTAAGACCAGCCCGAACCTGTCTTTTGAAAGCATTCTCGTCGCGCATCTGCAGCAGAGACAAGGCCGCGCACACGACTTCGACATCAGTTTCCAGAAGCAGCATTGGCGCAAAATCGGCATCATCGGCGACACCAAACTTGGCCAGAATGGTCAGACCGATTTCGAGCATGCGTGGATTTTTCTCGGTGGACAGACGCTCGCGCCATAGACGCATGGCCACTTCAGATGGCGATTTGCGCAGCAACTGAATAATTATCGAGGCACGGCCGGGCTCATCGCTTTCCAGCAATTTCTCGAGCGCATCAGGAGTCAGCTCAAGACCTTTCATCTGCGGCTTAAGCTCGGCTTTCAGACGATCTAGGTTTTCGATCCAGGCAGCCAGCTGGCGACAACCCGGTGACGGGTCGCGAGCCGAAATTTCACGCAGTTTCGACTGAATGTAGGGCGGCACACCGGTTGTGACCAGTTCTTCGAGGGCGATCTGCCGATCGGTCTCGACAGCTGAATCGAGTGACAGTTGAATCCACTCGTTCAGATCAAGGCGATCCGGCATGCGCATCGCCAGTTCCTGCTCACTCATCTTTGCACCAGCTTTTCATTTTTGAGTTACAAACAGCCTCAGTATACCAGAGGGCATGTTGTATTCAAAATAAATGCTTACTGATCATGCCTGAGAGCACTTACTTTTTTGATGCCATCCAGAGGAAGATCGTAATTTTTCAGGCGATCAACGCCATCTATGGCCATTATTCCATAGTCATCCGGAAACAGAACATAGATGCTTGAGCCGTTGCATGCCATTAACGGGCCGCGGCTATTCAGGAACTCGATCACGCCGCTATCACCGGCATAACCGACCGCGAAACCGGTAGCATAAAATAGTCCACTGTTCTTCGTATAGGCGAGATCGACAATTACATTGTGCGGATGCAGGTATTGTCGATGCAGCTGTTTTTGCGCATCGATTCTGAGAATCAGTTTGCCGCTGGCCACCCAGGTAGTAACGCCATCACCAGCTACGGCGTTGATCGGCACCTCAGCCGCAAAAACCTTTTGAAACTCGGGAATACCACGCGCGCCCTGGTAAGACTGCGGTTTAAACAGCCATACCGAGTTTTCACCAGTTTTTTCATCGCTGCAGATAAAGTAGAGGCAGTTGTCAGCGCCCTTGACCATTCTGTTGCAATCAGGCGGCAACATGGCGATCGGCTGCAGAACAACCGAAGCCGCTTGCGCACCAGAAGCCGGGATAACCTGCAAAAGGGCCAGACGCGATGTCGTCGCGAAAACAGTAGCGCCATTATCGAGGCAGACAAAATCCCAGAAAGTCTCAGCCAGTTTGAAACTATAGCCTTTTTGAGGGCAAAGCACGGTGCCGTCGGCAAAACCGAGCCAGGCATGACCGTCGTTGTCTATAGAAAGGCTGAAGCGCATATCATTATAACGTTTGATAAAATCGGGGCCAGCAGGGGGAAGCAGCCAGCGCGTGCTCATGCCTTCAGCGAGTGGCAGCAGAAGAGTCGTCTCAGGCTTAACAGCAAGATCCTGTGCCTGCACAAAATTTGGAACAGCTGATAAAATCGCTATTAATACTGCGTAAAACAGCTTTTTCATTACTTTACTCCCATCCATTCAAGAAACGCGCGCTGGCCGGTAGTGGATCTCTGCTTGAGATCATCCCAGAAAGCGGTTTTGTCGTGATTGACGCCAACAGCCGCACTCGACTTTTCCATAAAATCATTCAGCGCCGAAAATGCGACGTTGCTGTAAATCTTGCGACCGGCTTCGGCAATTGCTGCCTGCGGCACCGCAATTCTGCCAACGACAAAATCAGCGACAGCAGCTATGCCCTTTGCTTTATCGCGAAACGCCATGGTTACTTTGGCAACCGCGAGGCCATCTTTCATCAGTCCGGCAAGTTCAGCATCGGTAGCAGCTTCAAACACATCGACCGGCGCCGCGGCAATCAAGTTCTGCAGATAATCGCCGGCAAAATTGACCAGGCCATTTTTGACCGGCATGAGATCTTTGCTCAACTCGGCAGCAGTGCTGATATCTGCCGGTTCCTGAAGCATGTCGCGCAACATGTTCTGACTGAGCTTTGGAACATTCTGCGCAGCAGCATCGCCAAATCCAACCGGCAACCTGAGAACCTTGCGCACTTTTTCAGGCGTATCATTGGCGCTAACCATCTGCGCCCAGAGAGCAAAAAGCTTTTTATCAAGATCAGCCAGCTGGCTCTGCTGCTCAGTCGTTAAGCCGGTCTGCTTCTGCAAAGCATCTATCTGCTTTTGCAGGCTGGTCAAGCCACTTAACCCGCTCAAGGCAGGCACTTTACTGGCAGCAGCGTTTTTTTTCGTGCTGGTTTTCAGCTGCCATTTTGGCGGCAACTGCTTAAGAACAATCTGGCGTTTGGCTTCATTCTCTTTGCGTTCACGGTTTTCTTGTTCCCATTCCCGGTCTTCACGCTCATCCTTGCGTTCGCGGGCGCGTTTGGCACGGGCCTGCTCGCGCTCTTTGCGACGCTGCTCGCGAAGTTCTGCACGGCGCTGTTCGGCGGCAGGATCGACATACCTGTATCTGGGAGGCGGGTTATAGTCTGAAGGCTGGCTATAGCCATCAACAGGAGTCGGGTCGGGCACATTCGGCACGTTAGCCGAACCACCGGCCATACCAACCAATTGCTCATAAGCACCGGCCCACAGTGGCATTGGCGCCTGCACCAATAACAGACAAAAAATCATTAAAATAACTTTGCGCATATTTTCTCCAGAACATTCGAGATAGCTGCCATACCGTCAGGCAACAACACAGAACTCTACGCCGGTATTATACACTAAATGCCGGCGGCGAAACATTTCGGACAAAAAAAAACGCCTGGACTGCACCAGGCGACGTTGATACTTGTAAAACTCTATTTACCGAGCGCAGCCAGGAGCTTGCCAGCTTTTTCGTTATCAGGGCTGCGCTGCAGAATTTCCTCACAGAGCTTTCTGGCTTCGTCGTTCTGGCCCATCTGCCTCTTAACCAGAGCCAGAGTATAGGCGATTACATCGTTGCGCGGTTCGCTGGAGTGACAATCTTCGAGAAGCGGCCGGGCTTTGGCAAAATCCTTGCGTTTGGCATGAGCCAGCCCGAGTTGATACTTCTCTTTGAGAGTCTGCGGTTCTTTTGAGGCAACCTGCCGCGGCTGTTTCGACGGCGCGACTATCGGGTCGATCGCCAGCGCAAACTTCACAAAAAGAGGATGTTTGTGAGCCCCGCGCATGGCCATGATAAAAGTTTTTGCAGTCGTAATCGATTCTGCCGTTTTTAGATTTATGGCGATCTCATGCAGCAGATAACATACTGGCAGGGCAATTGCGTCATAAGTAACATGCTCGTTGTTTTCAACCATGCTGTTAAGCTCGGCAAAAGCCTTGTCGTAATCACCCTTTTTGCAGTCAGCATGAACCAGTAACAGCACGCGATAAGCTTTAAGCGTCGCATTGCCGATCGTTTTCAATATCGCCGCATCGGCAGGAAAGCTGCCGCGACTGCTGATGTCGCGCTCGGCCTCTTCAATCTCACCTGCGACATCGAAATTGCCACCTCCCATCTTTTCGCCAATGGCCAGGGCTCTGGCAACACCGCGCAGGCCATAAACCGACTTCTTTTCATAATATCTACCACCGACAATCGGCAGAACCATGACATAAGCGTCGTATAAAACGCCCAGACTGTCGGCAGCGTCTTCGAATTTATTCTGTGCTTCAACATATTGCTGCGACTGCATCAACTTCAAACCGCCATCCATGTTGCTCTTAATCTGGCCGTTCTTGTAATAGCCAATTATCAGGAACGGTGATGACAGAACCAACAACACGATAAAGATCAGCAACCTGACTGGAGCTCCCAATAGTGAATCCCCGCCGCTACTGTCTGACATATTTTTTCTCCCGGTTCTAAACCTGTACTTTCATTGTAACCAGAATGCAGTTACCCCGCAACCAAGAAAGGCCGTCTGAATGCTACCAAGCCCCACTGGCAGCCATTTTGCATGCCGCCGTGGTACAGGCGTGCGCTATTTGACATTTCGAGTCGGTAGTGCGATAATTACCCCTGTTTTGATTGAGGTTCTATACCGAGAACGCATTTTAAGGAGTTTCAAATGAATCAGCCCGCCATGGAGAAAGAAACCATGACCAACACCAACCGCCTTCCCTACAAAGTAAAAGATATCGAGCAGTGGCAGCACGGCCGCAAAGAAATCGAAATCGCCGAACATGAAATGCCCGGCCTGATGTCTCTGCGCGAAAAATACGGCACCCAGAAACCGCTGCGTGGTGCCCGCATCATGGGTTCTCTGCACATGACAGTACAGACTGCTGTTTTGATTGAAACTCTTGCCGAACTCGGAGCCGATGTAAGATGGGCCAGCTGCAACATTTTTTCTACCCAGGATCACGCAGCCGCTGCCATCGCCAAACGTGGCATTCCGGTATACGCCTGGAAGGGTGAGAACCTCAAGGAATATTGGTGGTGCACTAATGAAGCTATCACCTGGCCAGATGGTCAGGGTCCAGATCTCATCGTCGATGACGGTGGCGATGCAACCCTGATGGTTCACCTTGGCGCACAGGCCGAAAAGAATCCGAAGGTTCTCGACCGCGAAGCGCAAGGCGAAGATGAAGCTCAGCTCATCGCTTATCTGAAGGAAACCCTCAAAACCAGCCCGAACAAATGGACCACAATGGCCAAAAGAATCAAGGGCGTGAGCGAAGAGACCACCACCGGTGTACACCGCCTTTACAAGATGATGGAAAACAAAGAACTCATGTTTCCTGCCATCAACGTAAATGACTCGGTTACCAAATCAAAATTCGACAATCTTTACGGCTGCCGCGAAAGTCTCGCCGATGGCATCAAACGCGCCACCGACGTAATGGTAGCAGGCAAAGTCGCGGTTGTATGCGGTTATGGCGATGTCGGCAAAGGCTGCGCTCAGAGCATGCGCAATTTTGGAGCCCGCGTTATCGTTACCGAAATTGACCCGATCTGCGCTCTTCAGGCCGCCATGGAAGGCTATGAAGTCAAGACCGTAGAAGACACCCTCGGAACCGGCGACATCTACGTCACTACCACCGGCAACAAAGACGTAATCACAGCCGACCACTGCTCGAAGATGAAAGACCAGGCTATTGTCTGCAACATCGGTCATTTCGACAACGAAATCCAGATGGCAAAAATCGAATCCTGGCCCGGAATCAGCAAAACCAACATCAAGCCGCAGGTAGACCGCTATTCTTACAAAGACGGCAAAATGATCTACATTCTGGCCGAAGGCCGCCTGGTAAACCTCGGCTGCGCAACCGGTCACCCCAGCTTCGTCATGAGCAACTCGTTCACCAACCAGACGCTGGCCCAGCTCGACCTGTGGTCAAGCAAGCGCGAAATCGGCGTTTACACACTGTCGAAAAAGCTCGACGAAGAAGTAGCCAGACTGCACCTCGAAAAGATCGGCGTAAAACTCACCAAACTTACGCCGCAGCAGGCTGAATATCTCGGCGTTCCGGCCGAAGGCCCCTACAAATCTGATCACTACCGTTATTAATCTGACGGCATAAACAAAAGCGCCGGGAGCTCATTATTGAGTCCCCGGCGCTTTTTTATCTGCCTGATGATCAGTTGCTGAACAACTGTTTAAGCCTTGCGTAATCTTCTTCGACGATGCGCTTCTTTTCGCCACTGACACGATTGAGACGGTCAGCATACTCGGCTCTTCGGGCAAACAGCTGATTAATTTTGCTCTCCAGATAATTTTTATCGGCTTCACCCGGTGCTGTACAGAATTTCCAGCGACATGACTCGGCAAAAGCACTGACCTTAGGATCGTAAGCAAGTGCTATCCATGGTACGGCAGCCAGAGTTGCGATTATACAGCCATGCAGACGCATGGAAACCAGCAGATCAGCTTCAGCCAGGATATTTTCGGGCTCAGCGCAATAAATCACCTTGCCTTTCCAACCTGCTTTACGCCACAACTCGTCGTCTTCGCCGGGCTGCAGAGCCGCCGGACAAAGCTCAAAATTTTCGAGATCTTCGTTCATCTGCAGCAAATCAGCTGCCAGAGAAGCAGATTCCGCTATTGATCCGCGAAGAATAGCATATACTCTCAGCTTATCAGGTTTTCTGTCGTGGTGCGAAACTGCGGCCGTATCACAGAGAAAAGCCAGATCAGAGGAAACAGGCGCGTCATTAATGCCGGTGAGACTATTCAGTATTTCAGCAGAACCCGTATCACGCAGGCTGATGTAGCTGGCCAGTTTAAGCTCGGCCATGAGCCAGCGATTAACCTGACCGGCAAGCCAACCCTCCTGGCGAAACGGGCCGAGGCCCTGGCACAATAGAACAAGGCGGGCGCCAGACAGCCTGGCCAGCGAAAGAAGAAGCAGATAATAGATCAGGCTGCCGAGGCTGGTTTTAGATTGCAATACGCCGCCGCCTGGTATCACCAGGGCTTCACAGGTAAGAATCTCTTCAAGCAGCAGCAGAGGGTCACGACGGTTGACCGTCGAAAAACGCGGCGTATTAGCCATGGCATTGCGACCGCTGTGCAAAAGGGTCACACTGTATTTTTCGAAATCCGCGAGAAACCTGCTGGTAAATGTTTGCCAGAGCAGTTCGTCACCTAGATTTCCATAACCAAAATAGCCGACCAGCAGCAGCCTCTTCTGCTTGTCAGTGCCGGCCAGAAGAAACAGCCTGATAATACCGGCAAGAACAACACCGACCAGACCGACAAGCACACCAAGCCAGAGCCCGTTAAAAACACGCAACAGACTCAAATCTAACGACGTATGGAAATGGCAAAGCGAATTTACTGCCGAGACCTGCCCCATCTGCATAAAAACAGCAAGCAATGGCAGAAGCGTAACATTACGGCGCAGATAAAAGAAGATGAACAACAGTGCGGCCGGGTAGCCGACCAGGAATTCTTTGTTGCGCGGCCTTGCTACCAGAGTGTTTTCGAGAAATGTGCGAAACATGTCTTCAAATTCTGATGGCTTCAGAAAAGTGGCATTGCCTGATCGCAACAGATAAAGAAGCGTGCCGGCAGCGAGCACAGACAGCATGAAGACGCCGATCGGGTTAACCGGGCGATGCAACAGCGAAAAAATGTTACGACCATAGGTCTTAAGAGCCCAGACGCCGGTAAACAGAAGCGGCAGCATAAATGCCAGCTTGATTCCCCTGAACTGCTCGAACCTGAGCAGATACTCGATTTCCGAATGAATGCCGGCGATCAGCAAACCGCCAAGAATTGACGGCACTACCATCTTCAGAACAAAACCTGGCAGAACTCTCCAGAACGAACAGTCTTCAGGATTCCGCAACCCCCGCATTGCCCAGATAACGCCAATGCAAGAATAAGATACCGCGCCGGCCAAACCGGTTAAGGCCAGAAAATACCGGGCAGGCAGAGCGATAAACGCAGCCAGCGTGCCGGCGAAAGTTACAAAGCACCAGCGCTCATTCAGTTTATCAAAAAAGCTGGTGCGCAGAAGAATCAGCACACCGAGCATCAGTGACAGGCCGATAGCAAGAACTTCAAAAGGGCTCATTCTGCCGACCATATGGCGGGGCTCATGCAGGCGCTGTGCCTCGTTGCCCGCTATTTTGTAACCCTCCGCGTCAAGCGCCCTGGCGGTCTGATTGATATAATCGAGATTGAACTTGACGAGATTTTCAACAAACCTTTTGTCATCCTGAAAAAAGCAGCGCATGTAAAGCATTTTCATGCTTCGGTCTTTTACCGCACGCACCCAGCGGGCGACAGAACGCCGAACGTTATAAACCTGATCGACTTCTTTGCGGGTTATGCTGTGAACCCGCACGAATGGGCGGGTTGCCGCCAGCCCTTTAAGATATGACTCGATGCCATCCTGCAGGTTAAACTCAACCCAGCCGATGCGATAAGAACGGTTACGAAACTGCTCGATGATCGGCTTGAGATCACCACGCACGCCGAGCATCTCTTCTTCAGCGAACAGCAGCGCCGAAACCGAGGCCGGGGAAGGGATCGAATTGATTATGCGGGCAGCAGCGGCGGCAGTCAGTCCGGGGTAATTAAAAACACGCACTACCAGACCTAAGCCCGCTTCATGCGCCAGCTGGAAATACTCTGAAGAAAAGCCCAGCCCAACCCGTTCACGAAAGCCCTGGCTTGATTTATTGATAATCAGCAGATTGCGATGTATGCGCATGAGGCGGTCACTGGTTATTTTCCAGGACAGATGCTTCTCAATGCGATCTAGCAGTTCAGTGTCTTCGGAATGAGTCCACAGGGCTCCCAGCGTTCGAGCGCCCGACGGCAGCTCATATTCGAGACTTTCATCAAGAGACAGCTTGCGGATTTCCTTGCTGCTCATGACCGTGATTTTGCCCTCAGATTCAAGTGAAGCAAGGGTATCTTCGGATACCGCAACCGAACTGGCGCCATTATTGCGCAGCGCCGCAAACAGTTCGCGAAGAGACCAGCCCTCTTCGCGGGAAAGCTGGCGAATCTCTTCAAAGTCGACTACAGTTTCGACATAGATGTTCTGGCGCTCGGCGACATTACGGAAAAGGCAGCGCCAGACCGAAACCAGCATTCCCGGAATAAGCAGCGGCAGTAAAATAAGCCAGAATGCATGGGTTCTTCTGAAAAAATTCATCGGTCAGGGCGCTCGCTCTTCAATCAGGCACGAAGCCAGAAGCATTGTCGTGGTGCGCGCCTTCAGCACATACTCAGTCGAATCAGGAACGATTATGAGATGATTGT
>Ga0154428_1240_pt4 | contig 10214 bp, 5 predicted proteins | sample RifGroC2_FD_115932 | JGI IMG/M metagenome (GOLD analysis project Ga0154428, IMG submission 115932) | Candidatus Riflebacteria bacterium GWC2_50_8 | reverse complement strand
ACCGCAGTCCATTTTTTCAGCTTTGCTGCCGGTATGTTGAGATTGCCAGACATTTCAAGGATCCCTGTGTTGGCAGTAAATCTCATGGCATTTGCTACCTCTCGTGCAACCATGGAAGCGCCGGCGATGTTGGCGGTTTCGACTTCGTGTGCCAGCAGCAGGTTGGCAGCCGCAATTGCCAGAGCTGTTTCATGCTGGTTTTTGCTGAAAAACCATCGGCTCATAAGATACCAGTACCGCGAAGTAGTGCTTAGTGTTTTTAAATCCGGCCTGGGAGATGACATCGGCAAAACTTCCGGGATTTCAGGTGCTTGGGGCATAGTCCTCAGTCTTGCCATCAGGCGCGCCGGCAATTCCTTCTCAAATTTCTGTTCTATTTCAGGGCTTACTTCCTTCTCGACCAGAGCAAGAGAGTCTTCAAGCGGAATGATGGAACGCTCTCGTAACGGAAAGAGGCCAGATATATTTTTGCTGGTAATTGGCGGCCATGTCTGCTGGCGTGTCAGTCCAGTAATAAGATCTGGCAATGGCAGGCGTGAAGAAGTAGTGCCCTCAGAAGTCGATGCCCCGGTGTCGACGATCGCCGATTTTTTGGCAGAAGGCGATCGAAACAGCATTATAATGCGAGCTGTCTGAACAGCCAGGGCAAAACTCAGCAGAGCGCCAACAGCTAAAAGTCCTTTTGTAGCAGATTTCATTGTTTTACCCCTCCCTTGCGGGATTACTTTCATCTTGTTCAAATCTTCACTGCATTTTTGATTTGAGCTTGATTTGGTCATCGGCAACAGTGCAAATTTTCTCATGAAGCACTGCACATACAATAATATGCCGGAGCAGGATAATGCCAGCAATTTCGCCTGAACTGATTGCGCATTGTTTAACTGGCTTTTACTTTTCAGGCATAAGCAATATACCTGAGGTCAGTTATTAAAATCATCTTTGACAAAGGTCTAGAATCGCGATTCAAGGGCGAAGATATACAATTAAAGCTCATGTTCTCTGACGGAACACCTGCATTTTGCGATGTGGCAGACGCGCAATTACTAAGGTTATCACGCAATGCAGAATGCCAGAACCTACTAGTTATATAGGGGGTTCTTACGATTTCCCATCTGGTCTTGAACAACTACACTGCTGTTTGTCTCGATCATAAGTTGTGAAAGAATAAGGGGAATAAGCGTGAGAATGAAAATCAGGTCCTTGGTAATGGGTATAATGGTTGTTGTTGCTCTATTGAGCGTTATCACAAGCGTGTCTGCTTCGGAAAACATGCGTCTTACCAGTTCGTTGGACAAGAGTCCGTATGACCAGTCCGGTCGGTTCGAAGTCGGGCCATTCGTTGGCTATCACTATTTTGAAGATAAACAGAACCTCGAAGACAGTTTCAGTTACGGTGGCCGGCTTGGCTACAATTTTACCAGTCACCTGGGCGCAGAGATTACTCTCGGAGTAGTAAACGCGCATGTCGATGACAAATCGTTGGTTGGTCTGGTAAAAGGCCAGTATCGAAGCCCAACCGATAGCGTTGACGTTAAATACTACCAGCTCGATGCGATCTATCAGTTCAGCCCTTCGAAAAGATTATCGCCTTTCGTGACTGCCGGCATCGGCAGAAGCCTTTATAGCCCGAACGTATTGAGTAACGATACCAACACGATTAATCTGGGTGTCGGTGCAAAATACTGGGTAAAAAGGGATATTGCTGTAAGAGTCGATGTCAGAGCTTTTGAGGAAAAATCTTTCCGAAATTACTGCGGCACCGTAGAGCTCGTTTATGCGTTCGGCAGCAGAGCAAAACGTGAAAATATCGTAGTTGCCGAACCAGAACCCAGCTTTGATCCAAAACCTGAGCCGGTTGAGGTTATTGTTGTGTCTGAAGAATCTCCGATGGTTGAGGAACGAGTGCGAACTGTAGCAGCTAAGCCGGGAATCATTGTCCTCGTCTTTGAAGACATTCACTTCAATTTCGACAAGTCTACCCTGACCAACGCCGCTAAGATTATTCTGAAAAGAAGCATCAAGATTTTGAAGGATAATCCCGAAGCACAAGTTCGTATTTCCGGCTATACCTCTGCATCTGGATCAGAAGAGTATAATCAGAGGCTGAGCGAAAGAAGAGCCGCATCGGTTGAGAAATACCTGATCGAAGAAGGCCTCATCTCGCCTGACCGTTTATCCACCGTCGGCTATGGTGAAAGCAACCCGGCTGAGTATGAAGCAAGCCCGAAACAGCTTTATTCAAAGGCTGCCATGTCAAACATGCGGGTTCTTTTTGAAACATACCTGAATAATTAACCGAACCAAAAAAGCCCACCGGCGAATCTTTCGTCGGTGGGCTTTTTTCACCTTCTTTCGTTCACTTCTTGTAATGCATCCAGCATAAGGATTATAGTGAACATTGCTGAGGCCCGCGCTAAAATGGCTGAAACAGATCTCGCACATTAACCTTAACGGTTGCAATTCTGTTTGTGAATGCGGAGCCTGGCAATATAAATGTAGCTATTGGCGCCAAAGATGCCGGGATAGGGAGTTCAAATGAAAATCAGGTTTCTGGTCTTTCTCATAGTTTGTTTGTTTTCTGCTGGTTGTTCAGGCGAGAAAGAAATTCAGATTGGCGAAAACCTTTCTGCGGAAGAGCAGAAGATTGCCTTTCGAACTGTCCTTGAAGGGCCGTATAAAGACGGCGATTACCAGACGGCTTTTGTCCGCTTTGAAAAAATCGCAGCTCAGGGCAATGACGATGCCGCTTTTTTTGTGGCCTTAAGCTATAACAAGGGCCGTGGCGTCAAAAAGGATGCAGATAAAGGCCTGCAGATGCTAAAAGTTCTGGCGGAAAAGGGCTATCCTGCCGCCAGCGACATGCTGGCCCGTGAGCTGAAAGCGAATGCTGGTAAGAGCGGCGGCTACATGGCAGAATGGCTCAAAGTTACCAGAGCAAACGCTGACAACGGTGACCGGCGCGCCTGGGAAGCCCTGGCCGATTATTATCAGAAATATGGCGACACGAAAAACTATTTTTATTACAGCCTTGGTCTGGCCAGACTGTTTAAATTCAGCAAGGCTGATCCGGTGGTCGCGCAAGCCTTTCTTTCTGGCAGTTCTGGCACAGAGAAAGATCTTGCCGAGGCCATATACTGGATCTACAACCAGCAGAAACTTCTCAATGCCAGCGAAACTCTCAATGTAGCTGCCCCTGAAGACAGAAAAATCATCAACTTCATTATTACGCAAAAACTTGCCGAAGAAACACCCCGTAGTGAAGATCTAAAGTCTTTAACAGGGCTGGCTGTGGCACAAAACCATCTTGTTCTTGAACTGACCCCGCAGGAAATTCATTTTGCCATGTCGGCTACTGCAAGCAGACAGCATGATGCTATTGCGCTGTTAAAGCTGTTTCTCAGGCTGAATTTTCAGAAAAAAAGACAGGATCTGGTTCGGGAGAAAGACGCAAAGGGCCTTTATGAGCTGGCAATAGAGTCTTACCAGCTTAGTTTTGTCGTCTTTGACAGCAAGGAACACGCTCATGAAACCTTGCGAACTGCCGCAGAAATGGGCAGCACTGATGCCATGCTTGAGCTCGGCGATATGTATTGCAGCAACAAAAATGACCCTGACGCTATCAGAACAGGCTTAAGCTATATAAAAAATGCCGCCATAGCAAAAGATGGCCGTGCTTACACCAAAATGGCCGAACTTTTCGATGGTTTTGCAAACTTTTCACCGGCGATACGTGAATCGGTTGAGCGCGCAATCCAGGATAGTTTCGAAGTGGGAATCGCTGCCAAAGACCCCAAAGCCATGCTGGGTCTGGCGCGGTTTTTAATAAAAAAATCTGGTGACGAGAATCTTGACAGAATTATTGAATTGTTGGAAAGTAGTTCAAACAGAGGCGAACTGGAGGCCTCTTATGAGCTGGCGAATATCTATTTGTTTAAAAGCCAGCCCAGTAAGCGGAAATATGCCTTTTCCGTATTGGAAGAGTCTGCCGCAAAAGGTCACTTTGCCAGCCTCGCGCTTCTGTTCAAAGAGACCAACAAAGACTGCAGCAAATATCCGCCGGAAAAAATCAAGGAATGGCTGAAAAATGCTGCAAAAAGCGACAGGGGCAAGGCACATATTTTTCTGATGCAGCATTATTTCGAGGCCGGAAAATATAAAGATGCCTATCGATGGGTTGCCGCATCATTTCTCGACGATCTTAACGATTCTCAGCAAGCGCAGAAGAGTGAACTGAATGCGAAAATTTGCAAAAATCTGTCCAGTGCTGAGATACAGATTCTGATGACTGAAGAAGTTGCCAACAGTGATGAACTGCTAAAAGCAAAAAAACTTGCAGATATAAAGAACAGTATCAAGACAGAAATCGGGCTTCTGGTGGCTCTTTTGCGCTATGGCTTTTTTGAAAATTACGGCGATTTTAAAAGTCACGTTGAGTACAGGCCCGTTCTGGCGCGCCTGCAGGAACTGGCCGCCAAAGACCCCGAATTCTACGGCTTTTTTCTTGGAGCCGTTTATTCGAGATCGTTTTCGACATACTATGATATCGATGCTGCAATTAAGACTTTTCAGGCCAGTGCTGCGCGCGGCAATCCATATTCCATGTTAAGGCTGGCGCAGATTTATCAGCGTCGCGCGAAGACGCTCTTTGGCTCTGCAGAAGCTGACGCATTATTTGCCGATGCGGCAAAAAAGGGCCTGGAAGAGGCAAAGCTGCAGCTTGGCTACCAGCAGTTGAAAAAAGGAAATTTCTCGCAGGCTCTGGCAGTCTTTTTAGAACCTGCCAGAAACGGTAACCCCTGGGCCATGCTGGCGCTGGCCGGCCTCTATGAAAAAGGACTGGGAACAGACAAGGACCTTTATCAGGCTCTGGTTCTTTATCAGCAGGCGGCAAAAAGCTACCTTGCTCTTTACCCCTTTTATGAAAGAGTCCGGGCAGAATGGGCCAAAAACCCTCAGGCAGAAGCTTCCGGCGAATTCACTCTTGACCCTGTTGACCCCGCTCAGGCCGCAGCAGATTCAATGGCCAGCCTCGACACCTTTTTGCAGGAGATTCTCAAAGATTAACTTCTGGCAAAGCAAAAGCCTTTAAAGCGCACGAGTATCTTTAACAGAAGTCGTTAATAGCGTCGCCTGAACAGCCTGCGCTTCAGTTTTTTGCGGGAAGTTGGCTATTTCATTTTTGATTTCAATTTGACGTGGTTGCCGGCGACCATGAAGTTTTCTTTGCCGAAATGATGAATGGTCTGCGGCTTTTTGACTTTGGTGTCGACCCAGGCCTGCACTACTTCAGCGATAAACATACCGTATTTGTTGACGTTTTTGGTGTCAACAACGCGGCATTCGAGACTTGCGTAACATTCTTCGATAAGCGGTGCCTGCACCTGTTTAGCCGGACTGGCAGTGAGGCCAAAGGTCGCGAACTTGTCGATTTTCTCGCCCGAAGTGTTGCCGCAACTTACCGTCTGTTCAGCGATTGCCAGGGTGGGAATATTGAGCACGCATTCTTTTGTCGCTTTCAGAGCGCTGAACGAGTAATTGCGGTCGCTGACGATAAAGCTGACCAGCGGCGGTTCAAAGTCTACCATCATGTGCCATGACATGGCCATGATGTTGGGACGTCCTTTGCGGGCGGTGGTGACCAGCACAACCGGCCCGGATTCAAGCAGACTGTAAACCTTTGCCAAAGGAAAAGACTTTTTTGCCATTTTTATAAGCCCTTCACGGTTGATTTAAGACTTGTTTCAGTCATTACTAATTGTAGAAAAAGCCGTGTCAGTCGTTCTTGCGACTGATTACATTCGCAAGGCCTTCGGCGTGAATGCCGGCTTCAAGCTCTTTAACCAGCGGGCAGTTCTCGTCGATTCTGCCGTTGACTACCGGCTGATACTCGCGGCCATTATGCTTGACCGTGATTGTCAGTGCCGGGTCGCATGGCAGCGGCTTGATACCGTCAAGACCGAGTTCGAAAGGAACGATCAACTCGTTGCGGCGCGCAATAAGCTTTTCGATGGCCAGATGCTGCACGAAAAGAGGCCAGCCGCTTTCGGCAAAGCAGCGCTCGAGATCGGCCCGCGAAAAATTTGCGATGCGCAGGGCCATCCAGCGGGCATCGGCCCAGGTGCATGCTTTCCAGGAAGCTGGCACGTAAAGAGGTTTCATTGAGAAGCCAATGCCATTGATCAGGTTTTTAACAAAGGAACTTTCAAACGAGTTGATTTCGCCGGAGGGCTTTAAATGGCCGAGCGAACAGCCGAGATCACTCTGAAACTCGACCATGCGGTCGAATTTGCCGGTCTGCGGGTTGTAGAGCAGTGCGGCCCGCGAGTTATCGTCTTTCATGTCCTTGTTTTTGATCCAGGTGTTGAAAACTATTGAAGATCTGGTTACGCGGTCTTCGGCTGCACCAACGCTGCCTAAAGATACGCCACCAAAGCGCTTAACAGCTGGGTTAAAGAAAGACAGCTGGCATTCTTTGAACAGCACATAAGGTGCGCCGAGATACTTTTTATCGATTGATTCACGCTCGAGCATTGCTTCATCGACAATGCCATGACAGAGAATCTCGCCATTAGTGCCTTTTACCAGATCCTTCGCTGGCAGCAGGTAGCGATCGGCATGAAATTCGAATTTAGAATTCAGCAGGTTGGCTGCGAGTTGCGCAAAAGATGTTACTGCACCTTCTTTGCTTTTAGAGGGCGGATCAAGCACCAGAATGGTTTCGCCCGGGCCTGAATAAAACTTCGGATCGGTATAAGAAGCGCCAAGATCAATGGCCAGGCGAGTCAATGCTACGTCGGTATGTACTTCATCGCCCCACTTGAGGCCCCACTTAATGCCAAAACGGTCTTTAACCCTGATTTTTGGTGAGGTCGCGTCTTCTTTCAGCTCGTCATAAAAGACTACGCGTTGTGCATACTGAAAATTGAAACGCTTCAGTTTTTTGTCGCAGACCTGAATGAGTTTGGTCAGGCTTTCGAGAAAGTCTGCGTAATTATCACCCGGTTCTCTGCCGCTCAGAGCCGGATGATCAGCCGTCGGCTGCAGCCGGGAAATTTCAAGGGCGGACATATTCGCCAGCTCTTCGCGAGAAACCAGTTTGTCACTGCCGGGCTTGAACAGGCGCGCAGCTTCAAGTGCAGCATCTCTGGCGCCGATTGGTGCCTGTGGGTCTTTAACATCTGGAACATTGAGCACCAGAGACTTGCCTATCATGTTTTTCAACAGTTTCAGGCCGCGTTTCAGCTTGGGTTCTATGGCGCCATCATTACGGTCTGCCAGCAACGTGTAATGCATTCTCTGCAGACGTATGAAGCTGTGAGCAAGTCGTTCTTCGTCAGCAGAGGCATCTTTCATGCCATTTTGCAATTCATCAACCCCGGATAATATATGAGAATAGCCAACTACGGCGGCATTTTCCTGTATTTTTTCAGGTTTTTCTGCGTATTTTTTGCCGAGTTCCGCCAGAACTTCACTCTGTTCTGCAAGAATCATGGTGCGGAAAGCCGTAACACTGGCAGCTGAATAGCTTAATACCTCATATTTATATATGGCATCCTGGGCGGCGTATAGCGGGCTGGCAAGCTGCGTTGGAGTCAGCATGGTTGCGGATGCCAGCAGAGCAACAAGGGCACTTCCCTTTAAAAGAGCATTTAATACTGGGTATCTCATCGTTTTCCTCCGGGTAAAAAATCTATTGTTTCGCCATCTGACAGAAACTGGATTTCGCCGAGTTCGTCGGTCAAAAGCACTCTGGCACCCAGTTCTTTGAGAATTCGCATAATAGAGCCTTCGGGTGGCTCGCCGGCATTTTCGTCGCTGGTTATCACAGCATATTCAGGTCTGACTGCAGTGAAGAATTCGCGGGGTGAGAAGCCGGTGAAGCGGCCGTGGTGTGGCACTTTTAAAACGTCAGCGCGCAGATTTATTTTACTTTTGAGAAGATCTGCAATCGATTCCTCAATGGCATCAGCAGCAAAAAGAACGGCGATACGGCCAAATTCAAGCCTGGTTACCAGCGAATTGTCGTTTTCGTCCTTGTGGGTCTGCTCCGGGCCAAGTGCCGTCAGCTTCATGCCGCCTGCCTCGAACAGTTTTGTGCCTGGTGTGACCAGTAGTTTCTCGGGTTCACGCGGGTCGTAAGATTGAATTACTTTATCAACCGGAATAGCCTCAAGCAGATAAGGAAGCCCTCCAACATGGTCTTTGTGGTGATGAGTAAGAATCAGCATGTGGATCTTGTCGACCCCGAGCGTCTTCAGGCTATTGATCAAACGCGGAGCTGTTTCAGCATAGCCAGTATCGATCATGATAAAGCGGCCATCGGGAACATGCAGAAGTATTGCGTCGCCCTTGCCAACGTCAAAGATGCGGACTTCAAGCAATCCTGGAGCCCATTTGTCGGGTACGGGCTGGTATATCTCGGGTTGTGTGATCTTTTTTGCCAGCCCGCAGTTCGGCAGGAACAGCACAGCTGCCATTGTCAGAATGCAGCAGAAATGCCACAAAGAACGAAATTTAACGCTCATTTTGTACCTGCTTCGCAAAATTATCTGTCAATTATAGCACAGCTGACCGGCAATTTTTCTCAAATTTTCAGCAGCATTGTGCTAAAATGCCTCTAGTAAAATCACTTTGATGGTGATTGATAAAACTGCTGTCACCACAACATATCTATATCCGGCAGTGGAAGTTTTTGCATCGGATTTGTCTGCAGGAATAAATCTGTGAATTTCATACAGAAATTAGGAATGTTCATCGGTGTTCTTGCCGGGCTTTCTGGCCTGGCGTTCGGTCTCTATACGCATTTTTCGATGATGGAAACGGCGGTTGCGCAAGCTGATCTTGTCGCGAAATGCCAGCTTGAAAAGCCTGTCTGCATAATGGCAACAGCGCGGGCGGCGAGTGAATATGGTGAAGCAATCGCCATCGCCGAAAAACTGCACGCCAGCGCGCAACGCCTGGTTTTCGATGTTGATCAGCCCGCTTTCCTGCTTGAAGAACTGGTTAAGACGAAGCCTTACTATGCGCTGATCTTCATCTGCCCGGACGAGTTTGATGTTAGCGTCGCCTGGAAATGGCTTCTGGCAAGCACAAAGCTAGATGACGACCCGTTCGTCGATATTCGTAGCGGTTATATAACTGGCACGACACCGGCCGCCGCAAAGGCTTTCATGCAGCGCATCGTCGCTGTGCATGAAGGCCGGCTGAAACTGCCGGGCAAGATGATTGACCAGCTCGGCGGCAATACCGAGATGGGCAAAAGCGACTTTCGCCAGATGCCAGGCAGTTTCATGATTCCGGTTTATAGCGACCGTTTCGGTGTCGAAACCATCAGTCACGGTGTGCAGGGCTTTTCGCAGCAGCGCTTGAACAGCCTGAACGGCGCCGGTATTCTGCATTTCGGCGGTCATGGCTATCCCGACCGCATAGTTGATACGCTCAACGGCGTGTATGTGCGCAAGCTTGCCTTGTCGCCATGTGTGGTCTTCAACGGTGCCTGCTACACAGGTGTCACCGGGAACTGGTTTGATGTAACTACCGGCAAGCTCGTCGAAAGCCGGGTTGCGCCGAACCTCAGCTTTTCTCTCGGCATGCTCGAACAACCGGTCGTCGGCTATCTTGCCGCTTTGCACCCTGACCACGGCATTCCGGTATATCAGGAGATGGAATATCTCGCATACAGCGGTGCCACTCTCGGTGATGTTATCAAGCATACTTATGACGGCGTGGTGCTGGGTAATGGCGGCAAGATGCCAGATCTGGCGCTGTTGAGCGCCGGAGTGCAGCTGGCCTGGAGCCCGAAAGACATCATGCTCAAGGGCACAGCAGCACGAATTCTTTTTGGCGACCCGACGCTGGCACCACTGGCATCGTTTACCCGCGCGCCTTTTGCCATCGCAACAACCGCCGGCGAAGCAGGTTCCTTTAGAGTGGTTGCAACCCTGCAGAACCCGGTGCTGAAAGCGACTTTTACCAATACTTTCGAAAACAGCCTTTCTGGCAATAACCCATTCAACGACCGCGCGCTGCTGACTATAGAGTTGCCAGAAAGACTGTCGGCAGTCTCAGGCGTAAGGCTCGACAAGATTGTAGCCGGCGGCAGCACGCCGAACGGCCGGATTGTCGGTTATGCCGTCGAACAAGATGACGGGCGCAGCTTTCTGCACGTTCATATTGATCTGCCGGGCACCGGTTACATGGCTGGTCCGCTCCGC
>Ga0154428_1161_pt4 | contig 10238 bp, 6 predicted proteins | sample RifGroC2_FD_115932 | JGI IMG/M metagenome (GOLD analysis project Ga0154428, IMG submission 115932) | Candidatus Riflebacteria bacterium GWC2_50_8 | reverse complement strand
CAATGGTAGTGCACAAGATTGTGGATCTTGTGGTTGCGGGTTCGAGCCCCGTCTTCGTCCCTGTGAGCGCTTGTAGCTCAATTGGATAGAGCAACGGACTTCGGATCCGTAGGTTGAGGGTTCGAATCCTTCCAGGCGCGATTAATTGAAAATAAAAGTTTGCGGGCCGCTAGCTCAGGGGTAGAGCATCTGACTTTTAATCAGGGGGTCATTGGTTCAAATCCAATGCGGCTCATTCGACAAGGATACGCGCAAGCGTATCCTTTGGGGCATTAGCTCAGCTGGTAGAGCAACTGACTCTTAATCAGTGGGTCGCCGGTTCAAATCCGTCATGCCCCAATGAAAAACCACCTTAACCGGTGTTTTTTTTTGCCCGTTTTTTTGCTGGCTGCTTCATATTGTTGCGGCACTAGATGCTGCGTGGTATATGATGTAGAGTTATTTCTTTCAATGACTTTTTAAGATCAGAATTTCAAAGACCGCTGGGTCAGATCTTTCAACCTTCTGGAGGGAAAGTATGGATTCAGTCAACATGAGTTCTGAAATTGAAAAAGCCGGCCAGGAATGCCGCAAAGTAACTTTAATCGGCATGCTGGTGAATATTGGCCTGACCTTCGGCAAAATTCTGATCGGTTATTTCGGTAACAGCAGTTCGGTTATTGCCGACGGCGTACATAGTCTTTCAGACGTTTCAACTGACATCGCCGTTCTCGTCGGCGTCAATTATTGGAATCAGCCGCCCGATGCCGATCATCCTTACGGGCATCGCCGCATAGAAGCGATGATTTCGGTTCTTATCGGCATTGTGCTTGGTCTCGCTGGCTTGTTTCTAGGCTGGGGAGCTATCGAAAAATTTCATCACAGCGACTATGTTGTTCCAGCACAGGCGACTCTGATCATCGCTATCATTTCAATTATTTCAAAAGAGTGGCTTTATCGGTGGACTGCCGCAGCAGCCAAAAAACTCAAGTCTACCGCAATGGTGGCCAATGCCTGGCATCATCGCAGTGACTGCTTTTCGTCGATTCCGGTAGCAATCGCCATCAGTCTGGCAATGTTCGATCCAAAATGGGCGTTTATGGACCCGGTTGCGACTCTGGCTGTTTCAGGGTTTATTATTCAGGCTGCTTACGTTATCTGTTTGCCTTCATTAAAAGAGCTTTCTGATGGTGGAGCCGACGAAAAAGTACTGCTGGCCATCGAAAAAATTGTGCTGCAGGTTGAAGGAGTCGAATCGGTGCACGCCGTTCGTTCCAGGTTTCATGGCTCAGGCCTGCATGTCGATCTGCATATTCAGGTCGACGGCAAACTCTCGGTGGAAGAGGGGCACAAAATCTCAGGCTGCGCAAAGAGACGGTTGATCGAGGAAGGCCCCGACATCGTCGATGTGCTCGTTCACATCGAACCCGTCGAAGAGTCCTGAGACAGCCTTCGCCTGTCCTATTACTGTTTGCCGCGCTGCATTTGAAACTTACGCTGCCGGGTTGTCCCGCCCGGATGATGACTCCGCAGCCATTGATGAAGGCTTCAGAATTGATGTGGTGATGTTTCTGCTTTAATCAAGCTGGCGCGGGCGCGACCACCTGACGAAACAGCCCAGGGTCTCGTTTATGGCGTCTACATCGAAATATTCGGGGTCGAATTTTTTCGCAGTGGGCTGAACTCCGTTTGACCAGGCAACCATGGCGGCATGCTGCTTGTTTCTTGGACTTTTAATCGCCTTACAGAAGTCCTGATAGCCTGGAGGACCGCCAACATCTTCGGGCGGGCAGGCTCTTTCTCCTTCAAGGCAGCTGATCTCGCAGTCGTCTTCGCGCAGCTTGTAGTCAGCGTTTTCAATAGTCAGGCGATGAACCCATGATTCGCCAAAGTCATAAACATAGACGCAGCTGTCGCCTTTTTTCGTGAAATTTGCGCTCAGGCGGACGGTTGACTCAAGAAAGGTTTCCTTATCGTCGAATTCTTCATTGATATTCTCAACATAGCGGTGCTTGCCAAAGTTGAATTCGTGCAGATGTGAGTCTTTCCAGCCCATGATGATCTGAATCACGTCATGCAGGCGGTCGAGAGAAATCTCGGCTGGCACCACAAAACGCCGCCAGACGGTCGGTTCAATTTCCATCATCTCAATCTTGATTTCATAAAATTTTTGTTTCATCAGATCCTGCCTTTCTGTTGCATTGCACTCATTATACACCAGCATTTTTTCGTTTCAAGCTTTGCCTGCTGGTAAAAATCTGCTGCCATGATTCGGATATTGACTGTGCCGGCGCACTGCAGTATAATCGGCGCACCTGCTCAAGCAGGATTGCAGCGATCTAACATAGTTGAGGTTTTCTTAATGAGCCAGTCTATCAGCAAAGTTCTGACAATGTCGCCTTCCGACGAAATGGTTTCGGTCAGTGGATGGGTGCGAACCAAGCGATCAAGCAAAAATGTTGCTTTTGTCGCGCTGAATGACGGCTCAACCATTCGCAATCTGCAACTCGTCATCGATGTTGATAAAGGTTACGAAGTCCTGAACGAAGAAGTAATGGCAAAGGTAACAACCGGCGCTTCTCTGTGCGCGTCAGGAAAACTGGTTGCATCGCAGGGCAGCGGGCAGGCAGTAGAACTGCTATGCGAAAAAATCAGCGTGCAGGGTGTCGCTGATCCCGATGAATACCCGTTGCAGCCCAAAAAACATTCGCTCGAATTCTTGCGGGAAATTGGCCATCTGCGTTTCAGAACGAACGTATTTGGCGCGATACTGCGGGTTCGGCATGCCATGACCTTCGCCATCCACAAGTTTTTCAATGACCGTGGATTTTATAACATTCATACGCCGATAATTACCGGTTCAGACTGTGAGGGAGCCGGCGAAATGTTCAGAGTAACAACGCTTCCTGAACATAATCCGCCACTGCTCGATGACGGAAAAATCGATTACGCGCAGGACTTTTTCGGCAAGGCGACTAATCTGACCGTTTCCGGCCAGCTTGAAGGCGAACTGGCCGCGATGGCACTTGGCAAAATTTACACCTTCGGGCCGACTTTCAGGGCTGAGAATTCTAACACTTCGCGTCATCTCGCAGAATTCTGGATGATCGAGCCGGAAGTGGCCTTTGCCGACCTGACTGACCACATGAACCTGGCCGAGGAATTCTTGCAGTATCTTATTGGCTATGCCCTTGAAAACTGCGTTGACGACATGGACTTTCTCAGCAAGCGCTACGCCGAAGAAGAGAAACTCAAGCCCCAGGCTGATCGCGAAGAAATGACATTGCTTGAAAAGCTTGAATTTGTTCGCAAGAACGCTTTCGAACGCATAACTTATACTCAGGCAATTGAGATCCTGATGAATTGCCAGCCGAACAAAAAGAAGAAGTTTCAATACCCGGTTGAGCGCTGGGGTATCGACCTGCAGTCAGAGCATGAGCGCTATCTCGTCGAAAAGCATTTTAAGAAACCAGTTATTGTGACTGATTATCCGCGCGAAAACAAGGCTTTCTACATGCGTGTCAACCCGGATGGCAAGACCGTTGCCGCCATGGACATACTTGTGCCGGGCGTCGGCGAAATCATCGGTGGTTCGCAGCGTGAAGAACGCTTTGAAGTGCTTAAACAGCGCGCGGCTGAGTTCAAGATTCCGCTCGAAAGCATCTGGTGGTATCTCGATATTCGCAAATATGGCAGCGTGGTTCATAGCGGTTTTGGTCTTGGTTTTGAACGTCTGCTGATGTTCATTACCGGTATGACTAACGTCAGAGACGTCTCGCCGTTCCCGAGAACGCCTAAATCAGCCGAATTCTAGAATTTACCGGAACACTAGTCTCTCGTAACTGGCTCAGCCCCGAAACTGCTTCGGGGCTGAGTTTTTTTGCTTTCTGAAAAGCGGCTTCTGAATAACTGATCCTGATGATCAGAATACTATTTGCTGGCTGTGGCCATTTCTTTAATATCCTGCTCATCGAGTTTGGCGTAGCGCCTTTCGAGCAGGCCAAAGATGACTGGAACGACATACAGCGTTAGCAGTGTCGAAGAAATCAGACCACCATTGACGACCAATGCCAGCGGTTTTTGAATATCGGCACCGGAACCGGTTGACAGCAGCATCGGCACATGGCCAATGAAAGAGGTCAGGGTGGTCATCATGATGGCGCGGTAACGCAGCGCGCAGGCCTGTCTTATCGCTACCGGCAGGTCTTTGCCTTCGTTTATCAGCTGGCGCATGAATGAAATGAGCAGAACCCCGTCCTGCACAGCCACGCCCAGCAACACGATAAAGGCGATAGCGGCAGAAACCGAGAAGGTCATTTGCCATAGCCACAGCGCAATTATTCCGCCGACCAGCGCGAACGGCAAAATCGCTATTACCAGAAGTGCATCGCGTAATTTGCCAAGTGCCATGACCAGCAGAATGAGTATGAACAGCAATACCACCGGCACAACCAGCCCGAGTCTTTTCATCGCTCTCTGCTGATTTTCAAACTGGCCACCGAGGCTCAAAAAGTAGCCGGTCGGCAGTTTCGCTTCCAGTGGTTCAAGGCGTTTCTGCAGATCAGAAATAAAGCCGCCGAGGTCGCGGTTGCGCACGTTGGTTTCAACTACCAGGCTTCTGAGGCCATTCTCGCGCTTAACCTCGATCGGAATTTCAACCGGCCTGATGCTGGCTATCTGGCGCAGGGGAATCAGAGTGTCTCCTGGCGTTCGAATGCGCAGATTCATGATGTCTTCCTGATTTTTGCGCACGTTTTCAGGATAGCGCACCTGCAGGTCAAAGCGTCGTTGCCCCTCGATTATCGTAGTGGCTACCTTACCACCTACAGCGGTTTCAATCAGCTCATTTACATCGCCGGCATTAAGGCCATATCTCGCCGCTGCCGCACGGTCTATCTGAATGTCGAACTGACGCATGCCTGACAGTTGCGCCGACTTGGTGTCATATGCTCCGGGTGTTGCAGCTAGAATTGCCGCAACTTCACCAGCGTATTTTGCGAGAAGATCAAGATCGTCGCCGAATACTTTAACGGCAACGTCACTTTTTATGCCCGAAATCAGTTCGTTGACGCGCAGTGCGATCGGTTGCGAGAACGAGTGCCGCAGTCCGGGCACCTGATTCAATACCTGCCTGATATGTTCGGTTACTTCTGCTTTCGAGCGGCCTTCAGGAAAGTCCTTGCGTGACTTGAGCATGATGACAAAGTCGGTTTGTTCGGGCCCCATCGGGTCTTCAGATATCTCTGCCCGACCGGTTTTGCCAACCACAGTTGCAATCTCGGGAACTACTCGCAACATTTTGCCGATTTCGGCGGCCACTTTTACTGAGCCAGCCAGAGATGCGTTGGGTAACCTGACGCTGTTGATGGCGATAGCGCCTTCATCCAGGTCTGGCATAAAGTCTGTGCCCAGTCCGATCGCAAGCGAGGCAGTCCCGATAAGCAGCAGCAAGGACAGTGTGATCGTTGTCCATTGATACTTGAGGCAAACGTTTAGAGTGCGCCCATACATCCTGTGAAACCAGGATACAAATGGAAATTCGTATTCTTTTCCTCTGGGAAGAAGGCTTTCGCTCAGTGCCGGTGCGATGAAAAGCGCTATGCCCAGCGAGGCCAGCAGCGCGATAAGCATTGTCTGAGCCAGCGGAATGAACATTTTGCCTTCCATGCCCTGAAGCGTAAACAACGGGATCAGAATCAGTGACACAATGAAAATCGAGAATGATACCGGCCGCACTACTTCCTGTACCGACCGGCTGACTATTGCCATTCTTGTTTCATCAGGCTTTGCCAGTGCAAGATGACGGCGCGCATTTTCGGTGACGACAATAGTGGCGTCGACAACCATGCCGACCGAAAAGGCGAGACCTCCCAGGCTCATCAGGTTTGAAGACATTCCAGCCAGATCCATGATGATAAAGCTGACGAGAAAAGTCATTGGAATTGAAAACAACACGACTGCCGCTGTTCGCAGTTCGGCAAGAAAGAGAAAAAGTACGAATATTACGCAGAGGCCGCCTTCGCCGATGGCATCGACAACTGTTTTAATACAGGCCTGAATCAGTGAAGTCCTGTCGTAAAAAGGGTTAAGCTTGACGTTTTTGGGCAAAGCCTTCTGGATATGTGGAATCTTTTCTTTAACGTCTTCGACGACGTTTTTTGAATTAGCTCCCTGCAGCATGATGACCATGCCGGCGACAACCTCACCCTGATCGTCCCGGGTAACTCCGCCCTGACGGGTTTGCGCGCCGGTAGTTATCTCGGCAACGTCTTTAACCAGAACCGGCACGCCATCGTTATCTTTTAATACAACGTTGCCAATATCTTCGATGCTGGTTAACAGCCCAAGAGAGCGAATAAAAGTCTGCTGCCAGTCTTTTACAATAAATGAGCCACCGGCATTGGCATTGTTTTCTTCTATTTTTTCAATGACCGAACGCAGTGAGATCTCGTATTTTTCAAGAGCTGACGGGTTTACAATCACATGATATTGCTTAACAAAGCCGCCAAAACTGTTGATCTCGGTCACTCCAGAAATCGTGCGCAGTTGCGGAGCGACCACCCAGTCCTGGAGGGTTCGCAGCTCTGTTGGGCTCAATTCATCGCTGTCGAGGGTATACTGAAACACTTCGCCCAGCCCGGTGCTGGTAGGAGTCATCTCGGGAGCTGAGCCGGGGGGCAGAGACTCCCGAGCCTCAGCAAGACGCTCAAATACCAGCTGGCGGGCAAAATAGATGTCGACGTCATCTTCGAAAATGACAACAACCTGTGAGATCTCAGACTTCGACACCGATCTCACCTGTTTAACCTGGGGCAGGCCACCCATGTGCTGCTCAATCGGAAAGGTTACACGCTGCTCGACATCGAGTGATGTCAGACCGGGAACCTTGGTCAAAATCATGACCTGAACGTTAGTTACGTCTGGAAATGCGTCTATCGGCAGCCGGTTCCACGAGACCAGCCCAGTCACAATAAGTATTGCTGTAATTAAAAATACAAAAAAACGTTGGGTCAGAAGAAAGTCGAGAAACCTGTTCATGGCATTTCCCCTTAATGTGCGCATCCTGCGCCCATTTTGCCGCGCAGAATATCTGATTTAAGGAGAAAGCCACCTTCTGTCACCACTTCGGCGCCTTCGTTGATTCCGCTGCCAATGACGATTGTGTCACCCTGTCTTGATTCAAGTGTTACATCCCGACGAAGATAGAGCGAATCGTTGTATTTAATGAAAACAAATAGCTCATCTTCATCTTCGAGCAGAGCGCTGGCCGGAAGAACTGGTTTCTGCTGATCTCGACCTATCTGCAAAGAGCCTTCGATAAACATTCCGGGGCGTAGCAGTTCGTCAGAATTGTTAACTGTCAACTGGATTCCCAGCGTGCGCGTAGTTGTTCTGAGGCCGGCATCTGCACTTACCGCTTTTACCGGGTAAAGCATGTCGGGAAAGGCCTGGGTTGTGATAAAGCCCTTTATGTCACCTTTTTTAAGCTCGGTAATTACCGTTGAAATGTCTGATTCCTTGATTTGTCCAATGGCTCGCAGTTTTCCGATGTTGACAATGTCAAAAATTGCCTGTTGTTCCCCGACTGCGCTGCCAATGTTGGCGTGAACTTTTATGACACGCCCTTGCATCGGTGAAACTATTTTCAGCTGCCCTTTTTGCGTTGACTCGCTGCGACCCGCAGTAATGGCGTTAATATCCTTCTCCGATAAGCCATACATAGCGAGACGCTCTTTGCTGCATTTAATCTCGATCGCGGCAAGATCTCTTGCGGCCCGGGCCTCCTGAACTGTCTGCATCGCTCCAACTTTTTTTTCGTGCAGAAGCTCTTCGCGTGCCAGTTTCTTTTGAGCCAGTTCTAGTTCTGCCACAAGTTTTCGCAAATCAAGAGCCAGGTGCGATAATTCCGGGCTTTCAATAACCGCGAGGACCTGTCCCTGTTCAACACTGTCACCACTGCGAACCGTAATTGACGCGATTATTCCGGGCACTACGCTGGCCACGGTTCGAAACAGCTGGTTGTCATATTCGAGTTCACCGCGAAAGGTGATTTCTTCTTGGCGCTGCTCCTGAGCCAGCTTTTGGGTTTTCAGCATCGCTTTTGTCTGGTCGGTAATTTTTACGGCACCCAGCTCGTAGCGGCACTCATCGCAGTCGATTGTTTTAATTTTATGTTCACATTCCTGTTTAAAAAGCTCTTCTACTGGCATTTTGCCAGCATCGGCGTGCGCGCTGTGGTCATGTCCGGCATGAGGATCTGTTGAGCATGCCTCTTCCGCAGCGTGGTCGTGCCCGGCATGCGGGTCGGCGGCAGGTGTTTCTTTCGCATGATCGTGCCCGGCGTGCGGGTCAACGGCAGGTGCTGCTTTTGCATGATCACAGCCAGCGTGTGCATCTGTGGACTGACTGAACAGTGGTGTGTCTGCAATTACTGCCATAAAACACAAGATAAGGGTTATAAAAACGGCTGCGCTGAAAATTTTCTTCATGATTTTGTCCTCGTATTTTTATTGCTCGTTAAGAGTCTCAGAAGAGCTGGTTCTTATCACCGTATTGGCGGGGCCGGCAAGGCTTTCGATGTGATCCATTGCTTCATACAGCTCTTCAAGATTCTGCAGGTAATTGTCTCTATGACTGAGAAATTCCTTCTGTGTCTGCAGAACTACTATTTGATCGGTTTTTCCGAGTTGATATCCGGTTAATGCAAGCTCAAACAGACGGTAAGAAGCAGGCAGAATCTCATCGCGAATTTTTATGCTCTGGTCCTGGAGCCTGGCGAATTTCTGCCAGGCGTTGAGCAGTTGCAGTCGCAACTCTCTGGCCTTATTGGCTTTTTCAAGCGCCAGGCGTTCCAGGTCGTATTTCAGAGCCTGTCTTTCGCCCTTATTGTCTCTGGCACGGGGAAGCTCAACGGTAATGCCGATCAAAAAATCGTGCTGACTGGTTTCCTGTAGATTGCGTGCTCCGGCAGTGATCTCCCATCCTGGCCGATTTTCGGCACGAATTACTGCAAGTTTTGATTGAACTTCATCAGCAAGAAGATCGCCGACCAGAATTTCCGGATGGGAGCTTAGAACAAGCTTTTCAAGCTCTTCAATTGCCGGCAGCTGCAGATCAATCGTTGCGGAACCTTCTATGCTGTGATTCTGTAAGGAGTCGAGTCCCATCGCTATTGCCAGGTCTGCCTTTGCGTCTTCAAATCTGCCAAGGAATGATTGATGCTCAAGTTTCGCTTCCTGAAAAAGCAGTTCAGCCTGGAAAACTTCGCGCTCGGCCGTAGAACCAGCATCAACCATGATCTGGGCAGCGTTTACCATTTTCTGAGCATTCTCGATGTATTCTTCTGCCTTTTCAGCAAACAGTTTTGCGGTCAGCGCTCGATGAAAAGCTCTTTGAGTCTGGCTCTGGATTATCCAGGCAGCACTGGTCTTCTCAAGTTTGCTCAGATCAATTCTGGCCCGCGCCAGTTTATTTCTGGCTCTTACTTTAGATCTGTCCTGGACAGGCATAGAAAATTCAATTGTAGATTCAGCATTGGAAAATCCGCGCTGGCTGCCGCCAAAATTGCCAGAGTTGAAAGAAATGCTGCTGGCACCTCTGGCGCTGGCATCTCTTGACTCGTGCTCGCGACCTGTGATGTTCAGGTCGTGAGATTGCAACACCGGGTGCTTCTGCGCGAGTTCGAGAGCCTCGGCTAACGTAAGCGCCTGTGCTGGGTTATAAGATAAGAAAATTATTGAAAGAAAAAGAACAAAACGCATTGAAATGCGCATAAATGCCTCCGATTAGCATGTCAGTTTTTAGAAATGTTACTGAATCAGCCGATGGAGACTCTTGGAGGTTTGAAAAAGCTTGCTGCAATTATCGGCAGCCGGTGACTGGTGTTGGAAAATTTTAACAGTTCGATCTGCCCGAATGTTCTCCAGCAGAATGCTGATTCGGCCAGAAATAAAGTTCCATGTGAGCAGGAAAGGCTCGAACAGCTCTGATGCTCTGAATGGCAGTCGTCGGCATGTTCTTGGGCCGTGATGCCCATCTCGGTCGTATCGCAGCATTCATGATCGGACTCATGCCCGGCCTCATGTAGAACGCCCTGTAGCAGCACTGCGACTAATGCAATGAGCAGTATCGCAGCAAGTGCTTTTCGTAAGGGCTTAAGCCGTAGCAATTCTGTACCTCACAACCTTCAGATGCGATAAATATAGCAGAATTTAGTCTGATACGCCACAGAATATCATCGGTTATAATGATACTTTACG
>Ga0154428_1145_pt3 | contig 10329 bp, 5 predicted proteins | sample RifGroC2_FD_115932 | JGI IMG/M metagenome (GOLD analysis project Ga0154428, IMG submission 115932) | Candidatus Riflebacteria bacterium GWC2_50_8 | reverse complement strand
GGCCGGTCATCGCATCATGCAGCATGCCGTCTACTCTGAAACGCACCAGCAGTATGTCTTCTCGTGGTTCAACGTGAATGTCGGAAGCGCGTTTAAGTATCGCCTGTTTGAACACTGTGTTGAGAAACTGCACGACAGCGCTTTGCTCGGAAGTCTTGCGAACGACCTCTATGCCCGAATCGGCCGCTTCCTGTAAATCGCTCTTGCTTTCTTCGCCAGCTACTGAAAAGCCTTCCCATGAGTAGAGTTGACGAATCGCCAGCTCTATCTGGTTCTTGGGAGCAATCTGCACTTCGAGCTTGCATTGGGTAAGAAACGCGATCATATCAGTGGCCATGATGTCGAATGGATCAGCCATGACGACGGTGAGGCGGTTTCCATCGCGCTTGTATGGGATCATCTTGTATTGTTTGGCTTGGTATTCAGGGATCAGCTGCAGTATCTTGGCGTCAACCTTGATGTTGGTGAGGTCGACGACCGAAATGCCGAGGAATTCAGCCCAGAGATCGAGTATCTGCCGTTCGGAAAGAAAGCCGAGTCTGACAATGATGTTTTCGAGGCGCTCAAGGGTCTGCGCCTGAATGATTTTAGCCTTGTCGAGTTGTTCGTCGCTCAGCAGGCCTTTCTTCAGCATCAGACTTTCAACGTTTTGTTTGGTTGGGGCGATGTTGTTCATTGTTTCCTCCGGCGCTGGCCGTTATTTTACTTCGATGCGGAAAGAGCGGCGCTCGATTGATTTTGTCGCGTCCTGCGTCTCGTGATAAGCATACAGGTCGAATTCAACATGGCCGACCCTCTTCGGGAGAAAGGTAATCACTGTCTTGTCGGCGCTTCTGTTAACCGAAAACACCGAAATGCGGTTATCGTTGTAGGCGTAATCGATTTTCCAGTCAATTTCGTGTTTGCCGGAATAGCGCGGCAGTTCGATGTCAAAATGCTGATTCAGCCTGGTTTCAATGATCTTTGTCGGTTTAACTTCGGGTGGCAGCAGTCGAATTTTGCAGTCATTGGAAACCAGATGGCGCGGCGCTATCATCACCATGCCATGTGCTGTATAGACGCCGTGCGGCAACGGCAGATTGTTGCGGTCGACGGTGAGCCATGTCAGCTGTTCAGAGCGGGCTTCACCGGCTTTAAGCGGAATAGTGTGCGGTGCGTCGGCCCAGGTGTAACCCTGCGACCAACGGTAAATCTGGGTATTGCCGTGATAAGTCGCGAGGTCCCACTGTTGTCCGGTCGGGTAATGGATCTTAACGGTATGGTTGGTGCGGTTGCGGACAGTAATCGTAAAGGTGGCAATCGAGCCGGCAACGATTTCGGGCTTATCAGGTGTGATGGTTACTTTCAGATCCGCCGGGTTGACAAACTCCCATTTGCGGTAGCTTTCCGCGGTTAAAACACATGCCGGCAGCAGTAACATAAGAATTACGGTCAAAATGTGCTGGTTTTTCATATCCAAGATGATACAACACCTGCCAGACTCTGCAAAGCATTTGCTGGTTGATTTCAGCAATTCTCGGTCAAAACTTGTCGTTGTCGAGGAGAATAGATTTTCTCACTAAGGCACAAAGCCGCGAAGGAGACTCAGAAAAAGGGGGGATTTGCCTGGTTGATTTTATAAACTTCGCAACTAATAACAATTACACTAACGAATACCAATACCAATACCAATACCAATACCAATACCAATACGAGCACGAGCATGAGTACAAGCACGAGTACGAGCGCATGACAAGGATGAGTGACAGGCAGTGGCGGCGGACGGTGGGGCATTGACACTAGCTGAATGTATTCTTATAATTGAAATACAATTGTACCGTCTGATTTGAATGTCTCTTTTTTTAAAGAGCGGAGGAATAAATATGAAGCTGTTTGATACAAAAACATTACGCAGACTCTCGCTGATGACAGTGATCATGTTCGTGCTGTCAACTTTCGGCGCCTATGCGCAGACCCCGGAAGTCTCGATTCCGGTCGCCGGCAACCAGCCGGTAGATATTTCGATTCTCAATAATGTCCTGCCTGAGCTTAACAGCCTGCAGAGCAATCTGAGAACTGCGCAGAGCACTCTGGCGAGCCTCGAAAGAGTTTCTACTCCGCTTTATAACCAGATCGCGCCCAATAACATGCAGGCACTGAGCATTGGCGAACGTTTAAAAGCGATTCTCGGCAGTGCAAAGTCTTTGCTCGGCAATACTATGACTACCTCAGGCGCACAGGCAAAGGCTGCCATCGAAGCTGGCGCTTCGCCGACTTCCCTTTCATACGACCAGCAGCTGGCATACGGTGTGGAACAGCTTGGTGCTCAGGCTTCGAAGATTCAGAGCAATGGTAAGTATGCTCCAACAATTGATAAACTTAAGGCTATTCTGGCTACGATCAAAAATTCGATGCAGAATATCATCAATGCGATCAGAGCCAAGATTTTTGCAGTAGGCCAGAAGGTTGGCCTGATCAGCAAGGATAAGACTTTCGAAGCCGGCAAAGTTAAAGACGCTGAGGGAAGTGGCGAAAAGATGATGCTCGACGCCTCTGCCGAAGTGCAGTATGCCGATAGTTTTTCCGGCAAGATGGCTAAGGGTGTGGCCGAAGGCACACAGAACGCCAAGGCTTCGCTTAAGAACAGTTTTTCGTTTACCAATCTCGCGATTACTACTACAGTTGCTGTGGGCACCAACCTGGCAATTGACATGATTCATGGTAACAAGCCTTCGTTTTCGAAAGCGGTCAAATCAGTTGCTACTCTCGAGTTTGCCGGTAACGTGGTTGGTTCGGCTCTGGGTGCTGCCGGTGGCCAGTTTGCTTCTACTCTGGTTAAGACTTTTGTTCCGGGCCCGATCGGCGCTCTTGTTGGCTCGGTGATACCGATAATGTTCGCTTCGGCATCAGGCCAGATGGGCGCAAATCTTATCAGTGGTATCAAAAACGGTGAATTTTCAGTGGCCAAAGCCTTCAAAGCAATCGACAAGGTTGACCTCGTCGGTTCTTCAGTAGGTTCTGCAATTGGTATGGCTCTTGGCGCACCGATTCCGGTGATCGGGCCGATCATCGGTGGTATCGTCGGCGGTTTCCTCGGCAGCAAGGTTGCTAAACTGATTGCCGGTTTCACCAAGGGTGGCAAGATTACTTCGATATTCGGCAAGGGCAGCCAGACTGCTGAACAGCAGACCAGAAGCAGCGGCGGTTTCCCGGTCAGCGTCGGTTCGATAGCCGGTACTGGTCGCGGCACTGGTCCGGTGGTTATGGGCAGTGTTTCTGCCGATACCGCATCGCCAGTGACCGGAACGTTTTCGGCTCAGCGCCTCACTGAAGTTGAAAAGAAATACTATGATACCTATCTTGAATACAACCGCAAGGTTGAAGCTAACGACCAGGAAGGCGCCAAGAAGGTATTTGAGCAGCTGAAAGTATATTCAGACGAATACAATGCACTCAAAAAGCAGATCAAGACCGAGTAAATCAATCTGTAAGTTTTAAAGAGCCGGGGCAGTTCCTGCGAGGATTGCCCCGGTTTTTTTGTACGTATAGTCTTGACGCAGGTTTAAAAGAGTAGTAACATATTGCGACCTGTTTATTTTGTGCTGTTTTTGAGGTATTTAGTGAATATACTTGTGCTCGGTTCTGGAGCCAGAGAACATTCGATGGTGTATGCTCTGGCGCGATCGCCATCGGTACATCAGATTATCGCTTGTCCAGGAAACGTCGGCATGAGCAGCACAGCTATCTGCAAGCGTGTTCCATTCAGAGATAATGCCGAGCTGGTTCGTCTATGCAAAGACAAGGTTGCTCTGGCGGTTGTCGGTTCGTCAAAGTTTGTTGAAGACGGAACGGTCGATGCGCTGGTGTTGGCCGGAATTCCAGTGATCGGGCCGGCTGAAGATGCCGGGCGTATCGAGACCAGCAAGGCTTTCGCCGCCAAATTCATGTCACGGCACCACATCCCATCGCCACGCACGCATATTGTGGTGAATGCTGCCGAGATCGAAGCTGCCTTCGCCAGAGATCCGGGCATACGGGTGGTCAAGTGTGATGGATTCTCGCATGGTGCCGGTGTGGTGGTTGCTGAAACCCTTGAAGAAGCAAAAGATTCTGCCATAAATTTCTTGAAGCGGCATGGCGCGCCATTGATTCTGCAGGAGAGACTCGAAGGCGTTGAATGTTCTTATACAGTTCTCACCGATGGTCAGCAGTGGGTTTCGTTCAGTTCCTGCCGTGATTACAAGCGAGCCGATGATGGCGAAACCGGGCCGACAACTGGTGGAATGGGCGCAGTCAGCCCGTCGCCAGATCTTACTCCTGAGCTTGATCGCAAAATTATCGACAGCATTGTCGATCCGGTAGTGCAAGGTATGAAGGCAGACAATCTGCTTTATCGAGGCTTTCTTTCTATACAGCTGATGCTGACGCCGCAGGGCCCGCGCGTTCTCGAGTTTAACGCCCGCCTTGGTGATCCTGAAACGCAGAGTATTCTCACCCGTTTTCGTGGTGACCTGGCTGGTCTGCTTAAAGATTGTGCCATGGGTTGCCTGACTTCGGTTGGTTCAGAAGTTGCTTTTGGCAGGCATGCTGCCGTTTCGGTGGTGGTCGCACGCGAAGGGTATCCGGATGAAGAAGCAGAAGACCCTGTGGTTAGAGGTTTTGACCGGGTTCGTGACTCGCTGGTGTTTTTCTCAAACTGTCGCAGGTCTGATGAAACCGAAGATTACCGATTTAAAAGCGGTCGCCTGATAAGTGTTACGGCCGTTGGTGAGACGCTTGATGAAGCCCGTGACAAATGCTACAAAGATATTGCGCGCCTCGAGCTTGAACGCGTCAAGTATCGTCGCGATATTGGCCTGATTGGCCAGTAATTTTTCGATACAATTTTCCAGAATAATAAAAACTCCCGCCCAGCTTAGCTGGACGGGAGTTTTAACTTTCCATCAGATTATTTTCTTGAGGAATGAGAGCTTTGAAATGAATTTGAGCAGCCAGAAGTTTTTGCCGGGCAGATCATCCGGGCCCTTAACAGCTTCTACTTCTCCGGTTGAGCTGAAGCTGACTTCATATTCGTCTGACTTGGCGATATCAACGAATATTTCGTCGCGCAGCTGTTTGGCGAATTCAAGAGACTTGATGGCGGCTACGACTTCTGAATTGACTTCTTCGCTGAGGTAGTCAAGGTTATAGGTGCCGACTACGCCGATTTTGTGGTCGAATACCCAGTTCTTGGCATGAAGCTTGTTTGCGCCCTTGTAGACGAAGATGCGGATATTGGGGATTTCGGCGAAGATTTTTTTCCAGTCGGCATAAAACATGGCCTGAGTTGCCAGGCTGTCAGTTGATGCCGGGCTGTTTGTGTGCATAAAGATCGGAATGCCACGCCTGCCAGCACGTTTAAGGGCATTGAACATGCGCTCGGTGAGTACGACGTATGGGTTCTGAATGACGACTTCGCTTTTGCAACCGTCGATGTAACGTATCATCTGGTCGGTAATATCATTGCGTGGGCCGCTGATCGAGTGTTTGTCGATGATTTTGGCCGGAGCAATAATTGAATTGGCAAAGGGGTCGAAGCCGGTGTAGGTGCGCAGGTTGTCGTAACCGCTGATTTCTTTCTGGAATTCGGCAGCGGCCTTGAGATACTTGCTGTTGGCATTTCTCGGCATTACGAAACGTTCGTTGTTGATATGGCTGTTCATAACATCATGACCGGCGTCAAGGTAGTCTGACATGACATCGACATTGCCCCAGAGTTCTTTGGTGATCGAATAGGTAACAAGCTTGGCGAATTCTTCATCAAATGCGGCATCGAGCTGCTCGCTGATTTCGCTGCTTTTGATTACCACGTCGCAGTCACGATAGGCACCGGGATGGTCTTCGGGTTCGAGGAAATAGTCCATCGAAACGTTGCGGCCACCGATGATCGCATATTCATTGTCGACAACAATTATCTTGTCGTGGTTGGAGGAAATCAGTTTGCGTGGGTCCTTGAAAACCAGAAGCAGGTTGCTGTGAACCGGGTTGAATACCTTGACTTCTACATTTGGATATTGGGTCAGTTCCTGCAGAAGATCCTGTCCGAGCAGTTTGCGGGTCAGTTTCTTGGTGCCGCGTGCGTCGAGCAGGAGTCTGATTTTGAGCCCTTCTTTGGCTTTCTTGAGCAGCACGCCAAGCAGAGAGTAGCCGAATACGTCTTTATCCATGATGAAATACTGTATGTCAATCGAATGACGCGCTTCGTTCAAGGTTTTCCAGCGTGAATACCAGGCCTGGGAGTTGCTGTAAAACAGACTGACTTCGGCATTCTGTTTGCTGGTGCCATTTGCTACTTTGAAGCGGTCGAAGGTTATTTCTACTGGCGGCGCAAATCTTGCGCCCATGTCTTCATACCAGACCTGGAATTTGTTAAAGTCATTCTGGGTTTTGTCAAAGTTGAACAATTTGCCGGCGTAGCCGATCCAGCGCGTTACCTTTACCGGAAAAGCAAGCCAGGAAGTGTTAAGATACTTTGAGTAGCTTTCGCGCGATACCGCGTATTTGCTGTTGAGAGCTTCTTTCCACTGGCTATACTGTTTGGCAGCGTTGAGATACTTAATGCGTTCTTTAGCCAGTGCAGCCATTTTTGAATTCGGGTTGTTGCGACCAATCTGGTTGAGGACTTTGGCGGCAGAAGCTTCGTCGTCTTTGAGCAGTTCAAAAGCCTTCGCCAGTTCATAACGGGCAACATCAGCATACTGAGAGCCGCCGTTCGAGTCGATGAAAGTTGACAGCATTTTCATTGCCTGATCAGGGCTTTTGCGCCCGGAATCAGACCAGAGCTGGTCAAGAATTCTCTGCAGACCAACCGGCATCTGCTTGCGGGTAGCTGCAGAATATTCGTTGTCTGCAGGATTGACGGCAACGGTGTTGGTTGTGGTGGTCTGTTGTTGCTCAGTGGCAGTTTGCGTGCCTGGAGTTTGACCGTTTGTGCGGTTGAGAGAGCCTTCGTAAGTTGCTTTGGCGCCCTGATAAGCTTCGAGCAGTTTGAGAATCTCTGCGGCCGGCTTCTTTTCGTTAACGGCGTTACGATAGGCATTGTAGGTAGAAACATAACTTTCGTAGTCAGACCTGGCGTCGGCCCACAACGATGTATTCCCTGCCACGAAGAACAGGTTGAGCAAAAGCATCAGACATAGCAGCTTTTTCATAAAAACAGCCTCCAGTTAAACCTAATCGGTACAATTATACTGATTGAGGGCTGTATAGGGAAGTATTTCTCAATTTTTTGACAACGTTTTTTAGACACCGAGAATCGATGTTCTCAGTTTTAGCCGGTTGACTCGCCAAAATCCCTATAGTATCATTTTGAGTGTGTCAAATATGACTGGCGTAACAGCTGTTATCCGCATCATCAGCAGGAGCTTTGCTGATCGGCTTTTTAATATATAATTCGATGTAAAATCAGCGATGAAGCGCGATTGTTCGCGAGAGAGTTTTGTTACTGTTGGTTAGTTTATAAGCGGCTTCCGGAGGGGACTATGAAAATTCCAGGATCACAGCGTCTTCACGTATGTATTTTAATAGTTACTGCGGTAGCTCTGCTTATTATGATTGGTTGCGGCGGTGGTGGTGGCGGCGGTTCTTCAAGTGTGCCCAAGCCACGCACCCTGACCGGCATTGTACAGGCTCCTGTGGCTCAGAATGTGAACCTGTTGTCATCTACCGGAACCTCTCCGGTTGCCAATGCGAAGGTCTGGCTCGAAGGCTACAGTGATATAATCCCTCAATACACTGACGCTTCAGGCAGCTATACTTTTATCGGCATTCCCGCTGCCGAGCATTTTGTCGTTGCAAGCTTTGAATACGGCGGTAAAACCTATAAACAGAGAGTCAGAGCACTGGTTCAGAATACGGATACCGACGTTAAAGCGCCAAACATAGATGTCGAAGAAGCGTCAGCCATTCTGACCGGTGTTCTTAAAGATTCAGCCGGCAATGTGTTGCCGGTCGGCACCCAGATGAAACTCTGGGGCGATGTGTTTACCATCGGCAGCAACGGCAGTTTTACCACGCCGCCTTTGCCGGTAAGTGTCGGCCAGGCCGAGATATTCGTTAAACTGCCCGGAGCTTCGACTTTCACCAGCTTTTACGGGCCATTTATCGGTGGTTCAACACCTGCCTTCGTCGAACAGACTGTTTTACTGCCTGATTCTGGCAATATTGCGCCTTCAGGATCTCTGCATGCCAGAAACACTTCTGGAATACAGACTGTCAACTGTGTAACCAGCGAGCAGCTCAATTTCAGCCTGACTGCCTATGACCCTGACGCCGGGCATCTCAGCAATCTGAAGTATCAGTGGACAGCTTCACGCGGAACGATTCAGGTTACCGGTAACCAGACAACAGCCAACTGGACAGCAATGGACAGCTACGGGTTAGCGACGGTCAGCGTTGTCATTACAGATCCCAAGGGTGCTTCCGGCAAGGTGAGTCTGCGTATCCTGGTAAACATTCAATCGATGGATGAAACAGACACGACGCCGCCGACGATTGTCAGCCGTGCTCCGGCAGCCAATGCCGTTGGCGTTACGCCAGGAAATACTGTCAGTGTAGTGTTCAGTGAAGCTCTTATTGGCTCATCAGTTACATCTGGTGCTATAGCCGTTACCAGTCAGGGCACAGCCGTCTCAGGAACTTCGGTTCTTCAGGCCGATAAAAAAACGATAATCTGGACGCCGACAACTACTCTGCCAGGCAACCAGACGATTACGGTTGCTTTATTGTCAACGATTGCAGATTTGTATGGCAATCAGATCGGTGATCAGAGCAGCTGGACATTCACCACTGCCCTGGTTCCCGGAGTAACCGTTAATTCGTTGTTGACGAACGATAATACGCCAGAGATCACTGGTACAGTCGATGATCCAGAAACCACAGTTCAGGTAACCGTAAATTCACAAACTTACAGCGCAACTCTTGATGGCACCATCTGGAGAGCACAGATAACTAATGCTCTGCCTGATGGCGTTTACGACGTCAGTGTCGTTGCTACCAACAAAGTAGGCATCTCTGGCAACGACAGTTCTTCTAACGAACTGACTGTCGATACCGGTGCTAAAACTGCTGTTCTGAGCAATCTGCCGCCAGTGGTGACCAGCAGTACTCAAACTGCGATAACAGTTGGTGGAACAGGCGTTGTTCGCTATCTTTACCGATATCGCAAGCTTGGCGATGTCTTTAGCGCGTGGAGCGCTGAGAAGGCTGTTTCAGAGAAAATAGTTTTGAGCGGTCTGGTTGATGGAATTTACAATTTGCAGGTCAGAGCCATAGACGTGACCGGCAATACCCAATCAGAAGAAAACGCCACCGCTTACGATTGGACAGTCGATACTACAGTTAAAATCGCGGATTTTGACATAACCACATTGCCGCAAAATCCGACCAATCTGACAACTACCAATATCACGGTCATTGGCAGCGGAGTGCAGTTCTATCGATTTCGCCTGAACGAGGGCAGCTGGTCGGTAAACTACCCGATTGCCACTCCGATCAAACTGGTCGGTCTGAAGTCGGGCACCAATGTCATCAGTTTGATTGGTGGCGACAGTTATGGCAACTGGCAGTCCATAAACACACCGACTCAGTATACCTGGGAGGTTGACGCGAACATAAAAATTGCTGTTCTCGGCAACAAACCGGCTAACCCGACCAACATCAACAGCGCCAGCATAATTGTCAGCGGTGAAGGCGTTACAAAATACAAGTACAGCACAGATGGCGGTTTTACCTGGAGCGATGAAATCGCGATAAGCGATAATAACACTATTACCCTGAATGGCCTTGTTGATGGAGCGCATCTGGTGCAAGTTGTCGGTGGCGACGATCTTGGAACCTGGCAGTCCGCAGCCAACGCCACAACCTGGACCTGGACCGTCGATACGGTAGTGCCGACGGTAAGCCTTACCCCGGCAGACCTGGATATTACGAACGTTCCGGTTCCGGCCAGGATTGTGTTCAGCGAGCCGGTCGCCGCGTTTGAGCTGGCGACTTTGACTACTAACGACAACTGTACTTTAAGCAACTTGCGCCAGATAGTAGCCGGGAAAGAATGGACATTCGATATTTCACCCACAGCGACGGGACCTGTCAGCATAAAACTTCTTGCTGGAGCCGTTTCAGACCTTGCCGGCAACCCAACTGCCGATGAAGTCGAGTTGAGTTTTACTTACGACTCGGATAAGCCCCTCGCGACACTTTCACCTTCAAACATACCTCCGACCAACTCTCCAGTGACCATAACCCTGCATTTTGACAAGGAAGTAACAGGGTTCGATGTCAATGATCTGACAATTGGCAATGCTAACGTGA
>Ga0154428_1154_pt3 | contig 10394 bp, 6 predicted proteins | sample RifGroC2_FD_115932 | JGI IMG/M metagenome (GOLD analysis project Ga0154428, IMG submission 115932) | Candidatus Riflebacteria bacterium GWC2_50_8 | reverse complement strand
CGGTTCTTAACAAGCTTGTGGAACGCAATCATTCAACGATAAGTTCTCTTGCTATCAGGTTCGATCAGCTGCGAAGTTCTGATAAGGCCGAAGACAAGGCAAGACTGGCCCGCGTCGACTATGGTGCCCAGATCCGGGACTATGAGGAAAAATTTCAACGTGAGAGTGTTGCGGCCGAACAGGCTATAAATCAGGCTTTGCTTGAGTATGAGAAGATCGAAGAATTGATCGAATCGCCGCGCTTCACCACAAAAGAAGAGACTCAGCAGCAGTTTGCACGTATTCAACAGGATATCTTGAACGCAGCAACCTATGTGATGCGCTCAAAGAACTGCTCGGTTGTAATGAACAGCGCCGGCATGGGCTGGCCAGCGCCAAACAAGCCCGTTCATTCTATTGATCCGGCTATGCTGGCTCGCAGCAGCGACCAGGAAATGGAACTTTACAAGAGACTGCTGGTTGAGAGCCCCGAGCCGCCAGCGCAGGACGCACCAAATCCTGAATACCGCGAACAGCTGCGCAATACGTTTTTACGCAATCGCGTGGGAAGTCTTCGTCGCACCATTCAGGCACGCTCTGGTCTGCGTCTGGTTGAACCAGATGTCGTGCCGAGAGTATTGATCGGTGGGGTGCCGGTAACTATTGAAACTGTGAATTATCTGTTGTTTCAGTATAACGTCAGCGAGGCAAATCGTGGATTGATCGCTCAGGTGCTCAGAGAAATGCGTATAAACTGAGCTGGCAGGAAAGTTTTTGGAGGTGTGAATATGAGACGTTTATGCACGGTGTTTCTGGCCCTGTTGCTGGTGGTTATGAGCAGCCCGGCTGTGGTGCATGCTCTGGATCCTCTTTATGAGCGAAATGGCACTGCTTTCCTGCTGGTTTCTGATGACAACTATGTTCAGGATCCACTGGATGGTGTTTATCAGGTTAACCGGACCACGTCAGGATTCCCGACGATGCTGTTTTATCCCGGCTTAACCTACGGCATCGGGGTAAACCTTAACCTGTCTCTGAACACTTTTTCAGAGAAGAAAGACAATCCATGGGTGAATTACCATGGCACCCAGGAAAAGGTGGTTAACTTTAAGCAGACTTCTGGATACTACACTGGCGCAGCCTGGTGGCATAGGTGTGTCCATCAGATTAATGGCTCAAGCCGAATTGGTGGCAGCGTTGGCCATTTTCCGTGCGAAAGCCATCTTAATCCGGCCGATCAGTGGGGCGTTCTCGATAACGCAGTTGGTGGTGATCCGGGTTTTAAGCTGATGAAGATCCCGGCAGGCCAGTGGTATCACTGTACAACGCCGGCAGATGCAACCAGCTGGATTCATAGCCAGACGGCTCATGAAACCTATCCGAACACCTATCCCCGCGTTTACAATGCCAAATCCTGGAAGATATTTCGAGATATGGAGAAACGATTGTATCACGAATACTATCGTCACACCTGGAACCCAGGAGATGGTACTGGCACTCCGCCCCGCGGCCCCAAGGTTGCCGAGTCATATGAGGTGGATATAAACAGGCATATCCGCAATGGCTGTTTTGATAGTTGTGGTATTGATGTAAGTTCCGTACCGTTGCCGGCTGACAAATGGCATACTTCGATGGTGTTCAACCGGTTTTCGAAGTCATATTTTTATGCCCGCAAGATTGGTTACACTCAGGCATATCTTGATATTGATGGCGTCAGATACGACAGTTACCCGGTAATCGGGGCGATGTTCAACACTACCTCCGTTAACATCGGTGTTTCGATGAAGAGTAGCACCGATGATTTCGTTTACGTGCTTGGGAAAACCGTCGCTGACAACTGGTTGAGCACCTACTACAATTACCCGGTTTCTATTAACTATGGTGGTGCTACGGTTTCTGATCAGTGGTATATGAAGGGCGGCACCGTGTTTTTCTACGACAAAAATACCGGCCGTGTTTACCAGGTCGAGCGTGATGAAGGTTTGCCGGTCGTACCTGGCGACACCTATGCGGCCAAAAAGATTGCAAAGGTTGTTATTCACTCAGGACTGGGCAGTGACATCGACGACATCGCGACCGATGGTTTCGGCAGCCTTTACTATACAAAAACGAACCGTGTTCCGAACAGTCATCTCGATTTTACTTTCCCGATGCGCTCTTCGGTCACATGGGGTTCGGTGACTGGCACAATCAGACCAGGAACGGTAAAATACCGGCAGAACCTTTATAAAACAGTTTTCAAGAAAGATATCAGCGGTATTCAGTCTGAAGAAGGGAACCTGCTGATTGGTTATCGTCTATATGATCAAAATATCCAGTATTCTCCTTATCTTCCTGCTTCAGACCTTAATGACACGGCCAACTGGCAGAAACTGGCCAACCCTTATCTGACCTATTCCTCAATTGGTAATGCCTCACGTACTGAGATGGCAGTGGTAAACGTTGCAACGCCGCCAAATGTAAGCGGTGAAAAAATCGCCAAACTTGACATCAACGGCCCCTACAAAGATGGCGGTTCTGGCGACTACAAAGTGGCAGAAAGTGCCGACAACCTTTCCCCAACCTTGACCTACAAATTTGAGGTCGAGAACTACCCCCTGCATAATGGTAAAATCAATCAGCGTGTGCATACCAACCCCGATGTTGAAGAACGTTTCAGACGTATCGATCGCCATTCTGGCATTGTTGGTTCAACAAATGGCTTTATCGGTGGTTTTGTTTCGACACTGCGCGTGCTGGGCGATGATAACACCGAGTGTGTCAAGTATGTCTGGCGCATTTATCAGACCGTTGATGCGGCCAATCAGACGCTGCCCGAACGAAAGCTCATTTACGAGCGTGGTGCTGATGGTAATTACTACCGGCCGTACATTTTTGCATCGTTCGACTATGGAGAATACGATATCGAACTTTCCGCGAACTACCAGTGGTATAACACCGACGCTCTTACCTATGGTTCGACAGTAGCGTCGCTGCCGTCAGTGTTGATGCTGGATGGTGGCGCCTTTGCCAACGGAATTGCTGTTGATGGCTCGCCCGTTGCCAAAATGCATGTTGTCGTGCAGGGCGCAATGCCGGCCTTGGAATCTGTTGCCAACATCCGAATCAGACGCGAAAAATCCCCTGGAGTCTGGGTAGAGAGAGATTGCGCCGAAGGTGGAGCTTTTGGCAACTACTTTCTTAGCGATGAGCTTCGCACAGAGCGCTGGATGGTAGACGATCCAAATGCAACCAAGCTGATCAAGGCAATACGCGGCATTGAACCACCACATCCTGGCGACGCCAGAATGAAGCCGGGGACCCTGCGTTGGACTGAGCCTTCGGTGGTGGCTCACTGGAGCACAAGAATTCTTAACCCGAGTAGCCTGAATTTTGGTAACTATTATGTTCCACCCAACCAGACTCAGACTATCGGCTCGGGTAAGCAACAGACAGTTGCGCAGATCGATCCGGCTTTCCCGTCGGCAAGTGACAACCTGTTTTACATAAAAACCGGCGTTTACGTAGCAGAAGGCCCGGATCAGTGGAAAGATGCCTTTAAGATACCCTCAGACCCGGGTCTCTATGAGCTGCGCTGCTCGATGAAGCGTCAGATAGAATGGGATACAGTTCCAATTACCTATGAGCTCGACGCTCTCGGGAACCTGGTCGCCATGCCTGGCGAGCCGGAGGGGCGAAGTAAGGATATTGATCTTACCGGTCTTGTTAAGGTGCTGGTGCATGATATGTCGCCTCCTCAGATCGAGCTTGCAGAAACTTCACATAAATTTCTTTATGCTGAAAATCTCGGGTATATCTTCAATTCGGTTGATGGGAAGTCGGTAAATCCTGACCAGATTGTGATTTCGATTCCTGATAACAACCCGATGGCCTTTCTTGACTGGGCGCGGCCTGCCACAGTTAAAAAGCACACAGTGGGCAGTCAGAATGCTGTGGTAACTTACCAGGCTGCTGGCGCCGGTTCTGTTTCAAGTCTTGCTGATTACCCAATCAGCCTGGCAGGTGTGAGAATTGATGTTGAGCCGTATAACTTCGGATCTATATATCGCATCAGTGTTGACAAGAACGATTTTGCCAAGCGCATGCCGCAGCACAAAGCGATTCATCGCAAAAATCCGCTTGAAATCGTTACCACTGATATTGTTTCTAGCGATCTCGAAATGGATCCGCTGTTCTATGGCATTACCAATCTCAAAGATACCAGCGGTAATACAATTGCCACCGCACCATATTTGAAATTGGGCGAGATTCTGTTGATTGATACCAAGCGGCCAAACATCGTTATTTCAGTGCATGACGAAAAGCATAATCTGACCAGATACGCTCCTGATTCATCAATGTTCGGCCAATTCAACGGTTATGTGTTCATTAATGACAATCAGGTCTGGAGCGGGAATCCGATACCTTCCCATCTGGGCAGTGTCAATATTGAGGGCAACCTTATCAGTCCACTGCTGGCGAAACTGCAGGAATCGGCGGGCCAGGAACTCGAGGTTGATTCCCCAATCACCTTCTCTATGCGCGGTATCGACAATATTACTGCCAGTTCGGCAATAAGTCTTGACTGGTTCAAATTACAGAAGATTCTGCCAGCACCGGCCGGGGCAGTTGAAGCTGTCAGCATGCCCGTTCATCGCCGCATATTCCGCATGGATGCCGGTGGAGACGGAGAAACCTGGGCTATCAGCGGCGAACTCAGTGATAAGGCGGTCAGTCTGCCACTCAACCCGGTTTATTACCAGGATCCTTACAATCTTCTGGCGACCTTTGCCAGGGCATACCGGGTTCGAACTTTCAACGACATTCTCTTTGTCATACGAAATACAACTCTCGATGTGAGAGTGATAGATAAGGGACAGAGATAGGCGATCTGTTGCGCTCAAACAGGGCTGTGTCTCTCAAGCAGAGGCATAGCTCTTTTTTATGCAAATATTGCTGCTGTTGAAAAAAAATCGCGTTATAACCTGTGCCAGAGGAATTGAATCGAGGTAAACACTTTGCAGAACAATAAGACTGAGGCTTTGCGTAATGGCTTGATTTATGGCGTGGGTGATCGCCCACCTTTTGTGGAAGCTCTTTTTGCAGCATTACAACATCTGCTGGCGATAGCGGTTTCGATCATGACGCCTGCCCTGATTGTCTGTGGTGTTCTCGGGATCAATCTTTCTGACACCGGTTATATCGTGAGCATGTCACTGCTGGTTTCAGGAGTTGCAACTTTTATTCAGGTAAAGCGCATTGGACCCGTTGGTTCAGGATTGCTGAGTATTCAGGGCACCAGTTTTGCTTTTATTGGCGTGCTGATAGCAGTCGGGAAATCACATGTCTCCGTCGGTGGTAGCCCTGAATCGGCCTTGCCGTTGATGTTCGGCCTGTGTTTCGTCGGTTCTTTTATCGAAATTGTCTGCAGCCGCTTTATCAAGCCTCTCCGCACGCTGATAACTCCTTTGGTAAGCGGCATTGTCGTGACTCTGATCGGAATGACGCTCATTGCTTCGGCTATGAAAAGCTGCGCTGGTGGGCAACCGGTCCTCGATGGCTTTTTAAGCGGCAAGATTACTGCTGCGGTCGTTCAGCAGAATCTTATGCTCGCCGGCCTGGTTTTAATAACCATTCTTGTTCTCAACAGTTTTAACAACCGCTGGATACGCATGAGTTCGATATTTGTCGGTCTGCTGGTCGGGTATGTCGCTGCAATTTTCATGGGAAAAGTAGATTTTTCATCGCTTGCGCAAACCAGCCTGATTGCCGTGCCTGTGCCTTTTAAATACGGATTTGACTTTGATTTTTCGGTGTTTTTGGGAATTGCGTTGTTGTACCTGGTAACCATGGTCGAGACAATAGGTGATATTACCGCCACCTCGCTGGTATCAGGTGAGCCAATCGAAGGCGACCTTTACCTTGAGCGGGTTTCTGGCGGGGTTCTTGGCGATGGCTTCAACTCGCTGCTCGCCGCTGTGTTTAACACTTTTCCCAATACCACTTTCAGCCAGAACAACGGAATTATTCAGCTTACCGGTGTAGCCAGCCGCTATGTTGGCTATTTTGTCGCGGTAATTCTTACGATTCTTGGTTTGATTCCTTATGTGGCGGCTATTGCCGCGTTGATGCCGGCAGCAGTGCTTGGTGGTGCAACGTTTTTGATGTTCGGCACAGTTGCGTCTTCAGGAATCAGAATAATTGCTTCGCAGGTCATCGACCGGCGCGGAACACTGATTCTGGCTGTTTCGCTGGCGACCGGTCTGGGAGTGAGCTTTGAGCCTGGTCTGGTTGAGGCTGTGCCGGTCTGGCTGCATGGAATTCTGAGTTCTGGCATCATCGCTGGCGGCCTGGTCGCGATAATTCTCAACTTTGCTCTGCCCGGAAGCCCGACCGAATACCTCGCAGACAAACAGCCCGAAGTGGGCATCAATCCAGAGCTTGATTAGTCGGCCAGGTCGTGGATTTTAACGAACTGGCGATGGGTTTGCCTGTTCGCGCAGTTCCTGGTTGGCCTTCTGCAGCTCGGCGACACGGCGTTGCAGGCCTGCTATCTCAGCGCGAATCTGTGCAAGCTGATCTTCTTCGCGTCGCGCGCGGTTTCGGTAAATGTAAAAACGGTTCAGCGCGGCATCGCCGGTCGCTCCCTCAACTGCCTGCCCGGCATAAGGATTGGTGCCCTGTCCCATTTTTATCGAGCTGTCACTGCCTGAACTGCCTTCGGGCATCATGTTGGCAGTCGGATCAGGAGCGCCCTGTTGATAGGCGCCAGGATAATAATAGCGCCGTCGGTAGCGGCCGGCGTTGCGCATTGATGAATACATGTTTTCCATGACTTCCTTTTCTTGCTTCTGCAGAAAGGACAGGCGCTCCTGAAGCTCGGTGACCGCATCGGAATTATCACTGACCTGGTTTTGCAGTTCTTCCTGTGCGGTTCGCTGAATGTATTGCTGGCGGTCGCGTTCGCGTAGTATACGGTTTTCTCTGATTACGCTCTGCTGCCATTCTCGAATGTAGTCGAGCTGTTCGCGCAGACGTTTGGCTTCATCGGCGGCCAGTTGTGAATCACTCGGGTTCTGCGCTGCCGCCGCGGCCTTCTCATAAAACAGAACTGACTCTTCCAGATTGCCAATCAGGATGTTTTCAAAAAAACCGCGCCGACACAATGCCGTGACCGTCTGCGGGGCGTCGCTGGCCCGATATTTTTCGAGCAGGGCCATGGCAAGACCATGGTCTTCGTGGCGCAACACACTGTGATCCGCTATTACCGCACGTTCATACAGTTCGATTGCCTCGCTGCGCATTCCACGGTGCCATGAATTAAGGGCATCGCGCAACAGCGTTCTGGCCTTCGAAGGATCAGCTTCCTGACCGATGACCAGACATTGCAGGTAGTTCGCCTCAATAGCCATTGCTGTGCCGCTAAAACAAAGAGTAACAGCCATGATAATCGTGCAAATAATCAGTCGCATCAGATTTCCTCCAGAACGTTCTGTTTTTTTGTTTATTTAAACTCGGTTTAATCGGTTGCCGGTGGCTGGCTTTAACCGGAGACGTTCATTTTTCCTTCAGAAAATATTGCAGGATCCATCAGCTTCAGCGAAGCAACAACTCGCGGCTTGAATTGCATTTTGTCGAGTATGTCCTGCTGCAGGTCAATCCCGGGAGCAATTTCAATAAGTGTGAGTCCTTCTGCATCGAGTTGAAAAACCCCTCTTTCAGTAACATATGTAACAATCGTACCCTTTTCAAGGGCATATTTTCCGCTGAACGTTATTTGTTCAACTTTTTCGACGAATTTGGCGGTTTTGCCTTCCTGCAATATCTGCAGGCGGTTGTCTGCGGCGCCAACCTTAAGGCCGTCTGCGGTAAAAGTGGTGCAGAATACGACGCGGCGCGCATTTTGCGTAATATTGATAAAACCGCCGCATCCGGCAAATTTAGGGCCGAACTTGCTGACATTGACGTTGCCTGCGGCGTCGATTTCACCGGCGCCGAGAAAGGCGATGTCAAGACCGCCGCCATCGTAAAAGTCGAACTGAGACGGTTGCGGCAGCACACATGATGGACTGTAAGAAGCACCGAACGACAGACCGGAGGCCGGCAGTCCGCCAACCGGCCCGGATTCTACGGTAAGGGTCATTTTGTCGCGGACGTTTTCTTCGCGGGCGACATTAGCAACGCCTTCTGGCATGCCAATGCCGAGGTTGACCGTGCAATTGCCAAGCGGCAGCAGCTCAAGCGTGCTGCGCCGGGCAATAATTTTGCGAATGCTCATTTCCATAGGCTTAAACAGCGAGTCTTCTGGAAACTGAACCTGTCCTGAATAATACGGGTTATATTGCTCAAGAAACGTCTGCATGTGCAGTTGCGGCTCTTTAACCATGTCAACAAGAACAACGTAATCGACGAGGATGCCCGGGATCTGCACAAATAGATGATTTATACCGCCGCCGCGTGCCAGGCGCATGACCTGGCAGATTACGATGCCGCCGCGTTGCTTGGTTGCCATGGCCTGCGAGAGCGCGTCGAGCGGAGCGACTTCCTGTTCCATGCTGATGTTGCCAAATTCATCCGCGGTTGTGCCTCGAATAAGGCACACATCGATACCGAAATGCTTGTAGCGCAGGTAGTCGCGGTTGTCGAGGTTGATTATTTCGACTATGTTTTCGGTTGTTCTGCTGTTAACTTTTCCGCCGTCCAGTCGCGGGTCGACGTAGGTTTGCAGGCCAACATGGGTTATTGTGCCGGGTTTGCCGGCTGCAATGTCGCGAAACATGTGCGATATAACTCCCTGCGGCAGATTGTAGGCTTCAATTTTATTGTCGAGGGCAAGTTTGCCAAGCCTGGGAGCGAGGCCCCAGTGGCCGCCGACTGCGCGTTTAACCATGCCTTCATTCCCGAAATGGTTCAGGCCGCGGTCTTTGCTGTCGCCCTGACCGGCAACGAAATACAGCTCAAGATTTCGCGGTTGCCCCTCTTTGAGAAAGCGCTGCTCAATGGCAGAAGTGAGTGCTTCCGGATGCCCGCTGCCGACAAAGCCGCCGACTACTATTTTGTCATCGTTCTTGATCAGTGATACTGCCTGTTCAATACTGATAAGCTTGGATTTCATCGGTGGCTCCTTAATTTACTGTCTGATGTAGCGTTCGAGAGGTTCCTTGAGGTAGTCGGTTTCGAAGAGGCATGAGAGATGCCCGTTGCGGCTGTTGTAATAGCTGACTTCGCAATCGTTCAGCAGCGGTCGTGCTTCTTCGGCCTGTTCGCGGGTGAACATCAGGTCGGATTCGTCGATGATCATGCGAACTGGTGTTTTAATCTTTGCCAGCGCATTTTTGAGTGTTTCGCCGGGTTCGCAAAGGTCGAATAGGGTGTTGGCCTTGGCGATGTAGATATAGGCGTTTGGATCGAAAAACTGCATGCGCGTAATAACTGACTTTTCAATTTCCCCTTCGACGAGAAAGTGACCTGTGAAACTCTGATAAGGGTTGGCGCAGGTGATAAAGGTCGGATCGAGAAATGTGCGATTGAAATTGCAGTAAGACCAGTGGTCTGTTCTGGTGGCAGTCAGCAGCATTTTAAAGGCAAGCAGCAGGCCTTTATATGGCGCTTCGCTGCCGTAGTAACTGCCGTTCTGCCATTTCGGGTCGAGCATAATTGCCTCAATGCCAAGCTGGTTGGGCACCATCAGGCAGGATGGGCGCATCATCGGGGTGGCGACAACAGAAATGACTTTTTCAACCATTTCAGGAAAATATTTGGCCCACAGATAGGCTTGCAGCCCGCCCATAGACGGTCCAATCACGAAGCACAGTTTATTGATGCCGAGTGACTCGATCAGGCGTTTTTGCAGCATCACGACATCGTCAAGTGTAAAAATCGGAAAATTCATGCCATAAGGCTTGCCGGTGGTCGGGTCTATGCTGCCCGGGCCGGTAGTAATTACCGTTGGGCTGTTAAAGTTGATGTTGCTGATAGCGTCTGAGCAGACAATAAAATACTTGTCGGTATCAATTGTTTTGCCGGGGCCAATCAGTGTGTCCCACCATCCGGGCAGCAGGTCAGTCTCGGCGTATTTGCCGGCGGCGTGGCTGGTTCCGGTGAAATACTGGCAGACGAGCACGGCATTGTCAGCGTTGTCATTGAGTTTGCCGTAAGTTTCGTAGCCAAAGGTAATCGGAATCTTTCGTCCCGAGTGTTTAAAGCAATAATCGCCAGCGGCGAAACTGTGCTTTTCAGTTAACATCCTCAAAGTTTCCTTTCGCAAATTGTATTTCAGGCAAAATTGTAGCACAGAATGATACTCAGATGCAGCCGGATTGTTGTCTGTGATTTAACTCGGCCGCCGTCGCTTAAACAGGGCAAACGCGTGAAATGATTGTAGATTTAAGCACCTTGGAAATACAGTCTAATTAACATTTTTGTATGGCCTGATA
>Ga0154428_1161_pt7 | contig 10439 bp, 9 predicted proteins | sample RifGroC2_FD_115932 | JGI IMG/M metagenome (GOLD analysis project Ga0154428, IMG submission 115932) | Candidatus Riflebacteria bacterium GWC2_50_8 | reverse complement strand
AAGAAATCAAAAGTTATCCCGGAACTTGAGGGTGCTGGTATTGCTCTGGTCATCACCGGTATTATCGCAATGGCCTTTATCGGCTTTTCCGGTATAGTAAGAATTAACTGACAGGCAGGCTATATGACACCGATAATTACTGCGGTATTGGTATTGAGCGCTCTCAGCGGAATTTTGACCCTGCTGTTGCTCGTTGCCGAATTCTTTTTTGCCAACTATGGCGAATGTACTATCGATGTAAACAAGGGTGACAAGACTTTTAAGGTCGAAGGCGGAGCAAGCCTGCTTACCAGTCTTGCCAGCCAGAAACTGTTTTTGCCGTCAGGCTGTGGCGGCCGTGGCAGCTGCGGGACCTGTAAATGTCGGGTGATCGATGGTGGTGGTCCGCTGCTTCCTACCGAAACTCCGTATCTGAACGATGAAGAACAAAAGAGCGACGTGCGCCTGTCCTGCCAGGTCAAGGTGCGCGGCGATATTAAAATCGAAGTGCCAGAAGAACTTCTCAGTATAAAGGAGTTTGAAACTGTCATCGAGTCAATAACCGACTATACTCACGATATTAAAGGTCTGCGATTCCGGCTGCCAGAGGGTGAAACTATCAAGTTCAGGGCGGGCCAGTTTGCCAACCTTTTCAGCAAGCCCTACGACGACGTTAAGGAAGAAACCTCGCGGGCCTATTCGATCAGTTCGGCCCCTTCCGATAACAAGGCGATAGAACTGGTTGTCAGGTATGTGCCGAATGGCATGGTTACCACTTACGTATTCAAGCATCTCAAACAGGGCGATAAAGCGCGATTGATCGGGCCATTTGGCGAGTTCTTTCTGCGCGATACCAGCCGCGAGATTGTGTGTATTGCCGGAGGGTCTGGTCTGGCACCGATTCGCAGCATTATTCTCGATATGATTGATCGCGGCATCAGCAATCGCAAAGCCACTTTCTTTTTTGGAGCAGTTTCGCAGCGTGATCTTTACTATGTCGAAGAATTTAAGGTTATTGAGAAAGAGCACCCCTGGTTCAGGTTTGTGCCGGCGTTGTCGAAAGATGACAGTGATCACCCTTACGAAAAGGGCATTATTACCGAGGTTGTCGCCAGAAATTATGGTGACATGACAGAGCTTGAAGCTTATCTTTGTGGCAGTCCCGGCATGATTGACGCCTGCTGCAAGGTTCTCGCCAGCAAAGGAATGCCGGCCGACAGAATTTATTACGATAAGTTCTCGTGAAAGGAAATCAGCAGTGAAGCAGACACCCGAACTCGACCGGATTCAGAAAAAAATGCAGCCCGGTGTTCTCACACTCAAAGGCTTTCTGGGCCACGACGATCGCAAACTTGCCGACATTATCGCTGCCGATTGTCAGACCCTGCTGCGCCTGGGCATTAATGCCGCTCAGATCACTGAAAGGTTGCAGGATCTTGCTGACCGGGGTGCCGACCTGATGGAACAGGAAATCCTGGTAGACAGTCGTTACCTGGTCAGAGTTCGCGATGATCGCGGTAAGATTCCCAGTCCTTGGGGTGATGGCTTGTTTGAGAAGGGTGATGTCGATCTGGTCGATCAGAAAACTGGCAAAACCCTGAAATGGAACCGTCTGACCCTCAGGCTTATTTCGAAACACGGCTTTTTTGGCGGCTACGGCAGTGAATATCGTATTGATCCTGATGTGGCCTGCGAAATTTTGGATCTCAAGCCGGTTGTTGACCGTTCTCCTGAGTCGATTTAGTTTTTGAAAACAGGAGACAGCAAGGGAATGGTAACTGATCACGATCACGATCACGAGCACGACCATGGCCACGATCATGACCATGATCACAATAATTGTCATGATCACGACAATCATAACCACGACCACAGTCACGGACATGGCCATCACGGGCATAGCCATGGGCCGGTAGATTACAACCGGGCGTTTGCTATCGGGGTAGCATTGAATATCGGCTTTGCAACTGTTGAAGCGATTTATGGTTATCTTGCCGGTTCTCTCGCTCTGGTAGCAGACGCCGGGCACAATTTCAGTGATGTTCTCGGCTTGCTGCTGGCATGGGGTGGCAGCTGTCTTTCAAAAAGCCGGCCATCGGCCAGACGAACTTATGGATTGCGCAGTTCCTCTATTCTGGCAGCATTGTTCAATGCGGTTATACTTCTTGTAGCAGTGGGAGCCATTGCCTGGGAAGCCCTCAGGCGTTTCAGTGACCCGGCTCCGGTTGCCAGTATGACGATCATCTGGGTAGCCCTGATTGGAATTGTTATCAATACGGCGACAGCACTGCTCTTTGTTTCTGGCCGTAAAGACGATCTGAACATTCGCGGTGCCTATCTGCACATGGCAGCTGATGCTGCTGTTTCAGCTGGCGTTGTCGTTGCCGGAATCATTATTCTTTATACTGGCTGGAGCTGGATTGACCCGGTTGTCAGTCTGGTGATTGCTGCGGTCATTCTGGTTGGCACCTGGGGCCTGCTGCGCGAATCGGTTGATCTCGCGTTGCATGCCGTTCCAGCCGGAATAGACCCGCAGGCAGTCAATGCCTATCTTGCCTCTTTGCCTGGAGTCACCGCGGTGCATGATCTGCATATCTGGGGTATGAGCACAACCGAAACTGCTCTGACTGCGCATCTGGTTAAGCCCACGCCCGGCGATGACGATGAGCTGATTGCCATTGCCAGCAAAGAATTGCACGAGCGTTTTGCTATCAAACACACTACCCTGCAGTGGGAACGCGATGAAGCTGCCTGTCCGAGCGGTGGTAATTGTGATGATCATTTGATTCTCTGAGCTAATCCCTTTGTCCATGAGATTGCCACGTCGGGCTGATGCCCTCCTCGCACAATGACGGTGAACTCTTGAACTCATATGTGACAGAGGACTAGTGGTCTGTCAAAATTGAAAGTATATATAAAAACTGTCATTGCAAGGAGCGTAGCGACGAAGCGGTATGCCGAAGGCAGCACATTTGCGCGCCATTCCTGTGTCGCAAATGCATAAGGCCATCGTGGCCAAAAAGCCAGTTCTGAGCTAATCTCTCTTGGCAAAAAGATTACAAGAGATTGCTTCCTGCTTCGGCTATGCTTCGCAGTCGCAATGACAGATAATACTCATGCTCAATCTTGACAGAGGATTAGCAGGTTTTTGTCGCTCAGAGCTAAAACAAAACTCAGGGGTTCAATGTTGAACCCCTGAGCTTATTTTAACGGGTGTTTTAGTGTTTAGAAGTCTGAAATTCTATCTACGAATTCAGGCTTGTCGACGAACGGGTTACGGTTGTTCTGGAAGTTCTGGATACGGTCATTTCGCTTCTTTTCATCGCTGTCAACCGGGTCTTCTCTGTGCCAGCGCTTGAGAACGGCTTCCTGTTTGGGATCGATTTTCTTGTCATAGCGGATTGAGAAGTAGAACATGCCGCGGGCGGTGTCGCCGCGCTGTTCGGGGCGCACTTCGAATACTTCTTTATCGGTTTTGCTGCCACCTTCTTCCCAGGCTGCAGAATCTACATCACCGAAAGGATTGTTGCCGCGAATGCCATTGGCTTTGGAGTCAGTCGGGAAAAGGTGGTGCAGGTCGCATTTGGCGATACCTACGGCGCCCATTGACTGCGGCCAGGTGTGTTCGAGATTCATGTTGGTAGCACTGGGTTCGCCGGAAGTTTTCAGCTTTCTGCCGGTGTATACACATTCCACATAACCTTCATGGTTGTCTACATCAGAGAATACCAGGTCCTGAGCACGCTGATAGCCTACTGAAACGTGATCTCTGACTACCTGTAGCAGCGCGTCTTTAAGCTGGTCATCCTGGAGACCGTTGCAGGGGTCATAAAGGTCGTTGCCCTTTAACTGATCAGGCACTTTCAGCTGGCCCTGTTTGTTAAACGGGTCGGTCAGATCGCCTGAAATATGCGAGTAAAGCTTGTTGAGGTTGTCTCTGAGCTTAAAAACAGCTACCTGGTTCTGAGGTGATCTCTGCTCAAGTTCTTCGAGCTGCAGAACCATTTCCTTGTAGATGTCCTGGGGTGACTTTGACTGACGTTGTCTGGCTGCCGCCTCGGACATAAAAGAAAACACAAACAAAACCATGACTATGGCCAAAGCCATCAACTTGTTACTTCTTCTGTGGTGCCTCATGGGCTACCCCCTTACTGTTATACTCACATACTTATCAGGGTTACAAACAACAGAACAGAGACAATAATAAAAGCGAACTCTCGTTGCGCTTGTTTGAAAATTATGACAGATAATCTCAAGTTGCGCAAGGGTACTGCAAAAATTTTATCCTGATGTGAATTTCGAATTTTCAATCAATGATTTTCAAGGTGTCAATTAACGATTTTTTAATAACTCGTTGCCAGTTTTATCTGAATGATGCAGAATAGTTGGGCAACATTCTCCTGAGGCATCATATTGGAAGACCTTGAAAACCTGCTAAGTGAGTTACGAGCGCCGGTCAAGACTTTTCGCATATTTGCTATCGAAAAAGTCATTAAAAGCGGCGCTTCCAGCCGTCTTCTTGAAGAGTTGCTGAAGTGTCGGGCTTCTGAGACTGATCCTGAATGCAGCATGTTGCTCGAACATGCGGTTGAATCTGTCAGGCAACGCTTACGGAAAGACGGTGGCGCCGCTGCCAGCCGTGTCACACTTGCCGATTTCGCAAGGCTCTCAGTCGGCGAACAACTTGAAGTTGTCAAAAAAACCGGCGGCGCTCAGCTTAAACGCGATGCTTCTGCTGAAAATATCAAAAGATTGCTGGGCATGTCGACCCACGAAGTGGTAAAGGCAGAGATCGTAAAAAAATGCGGATCATTCTGGCCCGATGACTATGTTTCTTATTTTGAGGAAAATCTTTTTTCGGCATCTTCTACATTGCAGCTGGCATGTCTCGAAGCGGTTATTCTGAAAGCTCCTGATCTTTTCAGGCGGCATTTTGAAAAACTGGTCACCTCGCATGACCCTCTGATCAGGGCAATATCTATTCGTGGCCTTGCCAAAAAGTATCCGCGCAGTGCCGCTGCATTTTTAGCTGATTCTATGCGGCGTGGCGACTATTACAGCCGCCTGGCCGCTTTGCGCGCGATCTCGGTAATGCCATTTGCTCCGCATCGTGCCAGTCTGATGGAAATGTTGTCGCACGAACAGGATGAGCGCCTGCTGAAAATTGCCGCAGCAATTGTGCTTGCCAACCCAGACCGTGAGGTGCCATTCAGAATTTGCGATATTCTGGTTAAGACCGTTGAGCGCAAAAAGGCGTCGTTCTTGAATGAACTTCAGAAAAACTGCTGTACTATGATTCGCATGGCTGAACTCTGCCCCGACTTTCAGCTCTATACCCAGACCTTGAAAAGCTACCTGCAACGCGCTCGGGCGACGCTTTTTGTCGAAAATTGCCTGTCGGTTTATGAAAGTTCTGAAGCTGCTACCAGAAAAGAGCTTGTTGATCTGCTGCGCGAAAAGAGCTCTGGCGCTGACGTGATGAATGCGTTAAAGGAAGCACTGGCAAAGTCGCCAGAAAATGAACTGCTGAAACAGGCTCTTTCTCCTGTTCCGCTTCCTGCTTCAGCGGCTAAAGATGCTGCCGCAAAAACGTCAGCCGACAAAGGCAGTGCTGCTGTTGTTGACGAAAAAGAACTGTTGCTTAAAAAGCTGGTTAGAATAAGATCAGATAAAGATCGTGATGCTTTTGAAACTATCGCTGCTGCGATGGCTGATAAAAAAGCTGACAACGCTCTGATCGCGGCAGCTTTACGAGCTGCCGCCTTCGCCGGCGACAATCGCTGGAAAAACCGTGCGGTGACCATGCTGCGCCGTGACAGCGAAGATCTTCAGGCTGCTTCTCTTGAATATCTGGCGACTCATGACAACGACAGTTTTATGCTGCAGGTGCGCATTTTTATCAAGTCTCCGTCGCTGATTGTCAGAACAGCGCTGTTACGAAGTCTTTGTGGTCAGCACCCTGATGATGCCCGCGAACTTTTTCAGTCAATGCTTGCTGACAGGGATCAAAAAGTTAGAGAGAAGGCGGTAGGCTCGCTTATTCATTTTGAGTTTTCGAGTATCAGGGAAATGTTGACCGCCTATCTTGAACGCGAAAAAGATCAGGCGCTGGTCAGGGCCGGTGTGGCTTTTTATCTGGCCAATCCTATGGTTGAAAGCGTGTATGATCTCAGATTACTTGAACAGAACCGCCCGGAACACCGGGGAATTTTTGCGGCTGCAGCTTCGACGCTTATTGCGACCCTTTCTGAGCTTGGCGTAGCCGCAGAAACTGAAGTGCATGATTTTGTTTCGCAGCGCCAGAAAGATGACCAGACGCGCGCCGCCAGCGAAGAAGAGCGCCTGGAGACGCAAAGAATCGAAAGCATTTCCCGAAAAATCAACTGGAAAAGCGTTCAGGAGACACTGTCTGAGCTCTCACCTCTGTATCCTTTCCTCAAAAAAGCCTTTCTTGGTGTCATGGTGCTTCTGGGCATTCTGTTTTTTCTTGCCGGCAGCGACGATGTGTCCAAAATTCCTGAACCGCAGGGCTATCAGCCGGTTGTTTCGGAAGTTACCGAGTATAAGCTGGTGGTTCAGCAGATAGATCTTCCAGACGGGGCGATTCTCGCAATGGATGACAAACGCGAGAAGTTTATGATTCTGCCAAGGCCGGGCAAGGCTTTCAAACTGCGCCCGGGCGATATGGTCATGATCAGGGCGTTGCCGTTCAGACGCGCACCCGATGGTGTTCTTATTGTAAAAACGCTGGAGATAAAAAATGCTCCATGAAAATTGTGAGATTTTTGTTATCTTTCATATTTTTGCAACGTATAACAAGCAGAAGGAAACAATTGCGTGAACAGGGACAAAGAATTTTCGCAGTTGCTTGAAGAGACTTATCGGGCACTTGGCTTCTTTCTGAGGTATCTCGGGCTTCCCGAGGCCGAAGTTGATGACATGGCCCAGGAGGTTTATCTGAAAGCCTATAATGCATTTGACCGTTACGAAAGCGGCCGTTCATTCAAGTCCTGGCTGTTCTCGATTGCGAAAAACTCTTTTATCGATTGGACGCGACGGCAGAAGGTACAGAGAAGATTCCTGGAAGCGAATTTCTCTAAAGACTTTTGTGACACCTTCGAAGACAGTTCTAATACTCGCACTCAGGTCAAGGCGATGCTCGAAAAGCTTTCGGCCGAGGAGCAGATCCTGATAGAGCTCAGGTTTTTTCAGGACTTACCGTTCAATGACGTTGCCGAGTTGACCGGTTTAACTGTCGGAGCAGTTAAAATGCGGATGATGCGAATACTCGACAAGATCAAAACAGACTGGAAGAGGGAAAGCTATGACGACCAGAATCTGTGAAAAATTCATCGAAGAGATTACTTCTGGTTCAGGTGCCGCTTCAGCAGAGCTGACCGCGCATCTTGCTTCCTGCAGCGCCTGTCGCGAGGCTTTTGAATCGCTCAGGCAGATAAAGGCTGCGCGCAAGACAATGACCGGCAAAGAAGCTGCTGCGATTGCCGGCATTCTCAAAGCCGTTCAGACGGGCGCTGCGGCCTCGACGGCTGCTGCTTCCGGTCAGACATCAGGCTCTGGTTCCATGCTGCTCAAACCTCTGGTTATTGTAATATGTGCGTTGTCAGTTATTTGTGCGCTCTTTATGCAGGACCGTTCACCTCAGGCAATACCCGGTAACGATGTGAGCATTACTGAAACAGTATCTCCTGTGCAGGTTGCCGTCGAACCAGTTGTAAGCGTTGACGAAAGCGAAGTTCTGACAGATAATGGAAAAGTTGGCAGCGCGGCCGTCGAAAGTGCCCTGCCGGGTGATGCGGTTGCCGTGGCCAGTGACAGCACTAATGCAGAGTCACAGGAAGACAATAAAACCGGAGAAGCACAGACAATCTCTGTTTCGCCAGACCAGGAAGACATCAAACTGCGTTGATACAGCAAAGTGTAAATAGAAGTTCAAACGATCACCGTGCCCGAATGAGTTCGCGGCGCGGCATCGTTTTTTATATTGTCATTGCCGTTGTCAGCATAATGGGCGTTTTCATTCTTTTTTATCACAGCTTCAGCAAGCAACTCGCACATTCGTCCTTTTACCATGTAAATCGCGAAAAGCTGCGCAATTATACCGAAGTAATTCTTGATTCGGCCTTTAATACAATTCAAATCAATACCCGTGATCCGAATCATGACCTGACCAAACGCATAATCACCCAGATGAAGTCGTCGGCGATTGACAATGCAGCTTTTCCGCTTGACGCACCGCTGTTTGAAACAAACAAGGCAGCGCTTTTACAGGGTGCAACGCTTGATTACACTCTTACCGGCAGGGTTTTCGACAAGCGAACCTCGAGCCCGACCAACCAGCAGTATTACTCAGGCGAAGGGCTGGGCACCTTTGAGATCATTCTTGAGGCGTCGCTGAAGGCCGGCAGCAAAGAATTGGCCAGGTGCGCGCGCCGCCGCCAGTTCGATATCAAAACTGTCTGTATGGTTTCTAATTACCAGAAGCGTACCAGCTCTTATGCAATGACTTTTCCGCTCGATTTTGCCCTGCTTGTGCGCAATGGTCTGCGTGAATTCAAAGAAGGCTATCGTGGTCAGAGCTTTAACGATGGCCAGAAACTGGTAATTCAGGATCAGTCTTCAATTGCTGCAACCCGTCGCGGCCTGGTATATTTTGGCCGTGCTGACCGTAATAACGAAGACAGTCGCGTATTTTTGAACACTTCCGATGTTGATGCGCCGAGCAGCGCGATTATTCCAGCTCTGCCCTCTGAGAAGTTTGAAATCAGTCAGGCAGAAGTGCTCAAACTGCTGCCAGAACTCGACAAGAACGGCGCTGCCGAATATCAGGGGCTGAAGGGCTTTTTTAACTTCAGCGTACATCCCGTTGCCAGAACTGGTGCGCCTGCCAACGACAAAGAAGATGAGGCCCGCCAGGTTCTCTCGGTAGTACCTGGCAGTCGCAAGCTTATTCCGTTGCCTGCCGGCATCAGTTTTGCCGGAAACGGTGACAAGGCTTACCTCGACAGTTTTGTTCGTGGCGCTGTGACTCAGCGTTATCTGTATCTTGTTCATTTTGAGCTTGAAGCCGATGGTGCAAAAATTGGCGATGGCAGCGGCGATTTTTATGATATCCCGCCCGAGGGAGTTCAGGACCTCGAAAGCAAGTCAAAGTTCACCTGCTTTTCTCCTGATATTACCTTTTACCGCGAAAACGCCTCGGCCGACCAGAAAGGTCTTGAATTGGCACAGCGTCTTGTTCAGGTCGAGCAGCGCACAAATCCACCGGTTCCGCTCACTTCTGATTTTGTTGAAGACTATCTCTGCTACAGTGGCCAGAACATGCAGAAGGCCGAAGTAACCGAAACTTTCGATGATGCGCCGCGTTTTTATGGCCGCGATTCTTCACCGCTGGGCGATCTTAACATGACCGGTTCTGAGGGGTTTCGCCCATTTGGTCACTATGCGCTATTTTCAGCACGTTACCTGCGTGCTTTTGAACTCGAAAAACACGGTGTTTACGACAAGAAAAACGGCATTCTTAATTTGCGCGGCGTGGTCAGCGTTGAGCTTGATCATGTAACTTTCGACCCGCCACCTGGCCAGAATCATATTCTGGTCAGAGGTGTCGGCGCAATTCTGGCTCCTGCCGGCTTTACCCTCAACTGCGGTTTAAAGCGCGAAGATCCGAGCCGGGATCTGTGCATTCTATTTACGCGCCGCGGCAATATCAGACTGGTCACTTCTGACCGGGTAGAAGCCAGTCTTATGGCTTTTAACGATTCAAACAGCGGTTCGCTTTCGCCGTCGCGCGCTTTCGATGTGCAGGGAGCCGTTGGTGTCGACCAGCTTTATCTGAGCCGTTTCCCAACCACTCCCAGCCGGGTGGAATTCGACCCGCGTCTGCGCGCCGATACCGATGCCGGCGAAGTTTTCGCAGTAAACATGTCACCATGGATAAGATACGATGATATCAGCTTTTCAAGGGAATAGAAAAAAACGCGGGTTTTCGCTGATCGAAGTGATGATCGGCAGCGTCATTATGGCGGTGGCGCTGTTTTCGTATTTTCTGATCAACCAGGCCTCAAGCTCGCAGAGCATGGATGCCTACTACGAATTTCTTGGGCAGACGATTGGCAACGAAACGATCGAGTTCTGTCATGGCATGGGTCACGCCTGGGCGCTTAAATACATGGAAAAACCCGATATGTTTCCGCTCAATGAATGGCATGGCGTGCTCGAAAAGCCGATATTCTCGGTAACTTCGTATTTTCGAGAATGTGATTCATTTGAACGTATGATAATCATGAGCAAAGTCAGCGGTGGTGGCGATGGAATTCTAATTACGGTTGGCGTCAGAGTCAAAAGCGGCAACAAGGTGCGGGCCTGGATGAGCCGCAGTCAGCTTGAATTCGCTACTGCAGTCATGGAGAAGCCGGCGCGATGAAAAGACGAGCTTTTAC
>Ga0154428_1250_pt1 | contig 10476 bp, 7 predicted proteins | sample RifGroC2_FD_115932 | JGI IMG/M metagenome (GOLD analysis project Ga0154428, IMG submission 115932) | Candidatus Riflebacteria bacterium GWC2_50_8 | reverse complement strand
ATAGATGATTTCAATGTCGGCGGCGACCAGTCGTAGATGGGAAAAGGCCTGCGCGACCGTGAAGTCTTCAAATATCGCTGCGTATTCGGTGGTCATGATACCACCAGCGGTATATTCGTCGTGTTCGAGAAGTTTTCTTACATCGCTGGCCTCGTCAAGATCCATGTGATCAAGAATTGCGCGGGCGCGATCCTGATCCATGTCCTGAAGAAGGTCGGCCGCTTCGTCAGGGTTCATTTCCTCGATGATTTCCGATGCTGTCTCGGTATCGAGTTTTTCGATAATCTGCTGCTGAGTCTCAATGTCGGCCTCTGCCAGCGTTTCGGCAGCGAGATCCTCATCGAGATTCTCAATAATTGAAATCTGCTCTGACTCGTCAAGATCTTCGAGCATCTCGGCAAGGTCGGCAGGATGCAGGTTCTGAAAATTGTCACTGGTTGAGTCAGGGGTCAGAGCCTCGAATTCATCGCCGAAGCCAATGATCTTGTCCCATTCGATAATCTCGCTGATGAGTCCCCAGCCTATCTTATCGAATACCCGGCCAAGATATTTATCCATGCCAAGGCGTCGCAAAGCAGCTCTGAAGCTGATGTCGACGCCATTTATCCAGATCTCGCCGCTCTCGTCATAGAGAATTTCAAGATCGTTAATCTGCACAGTTCTGACATTGATGGTGTCGATTACCGATTTGTCCCAGAGTTCGGTGGCGGTCGGTTTGCTCAGATCGGTTGGCAACAGCGGCAGGTCGTGCATCGGCGTAGCCAGCACAAAACTGTCGGGCGCAAATTCCTTGAAGCAGTTTTTGGCAGCAATACGACTGCAGGCGTTGTTTAAGTCAAAAACAATGGCCTGGTCGAAGCAGGGCCAGTTTTTACGAAGGGCGAGGGTAAAATCAGTAATTGTGCCGCATTGACGGCCCGCCTCGTTGTAAACCGGAGTCTGCAGAAGGCTCGAAAGATGAAGTTTGCTGGGTTTTACATTCATGATCATCAGTATCCTGGTTCATCTTTAGCGCTCCTTCCTGATTTTTGATGCAGTGAATGATACTCCTGCAGGCGCTTGTTTGCCAGCTATTTTTTGCATCTGCTGTATATTGGCGCATTGCAGGTTGACCGCTGTCGCGAATACTTATAGACTGATACAAAACAGAAAGATAATCGAAGGAGTCAGAAAGATGTCTGTTCATTCATGGTTTGCCGGATGGGTTGAACGCAAGGAAAGATACGCCCGCACCTCTGAAAAATTCATGTCAGCCGATCGTTTTGGCTCAATTGGGGTGGGAATAGGCCTGCCATCGATTGTCCAGAAATCCACGTTCAGCTTTCGCAACGTAAAAGATGGTGCTGACCGCTTTCTCGGTGTTTCAAAGAGCGGCGAGAAGCCATTCGCGCGCATTTACACCAGGCTGGGCAACCCGACGACTGAATATCTCGAAAAGGCTCTGTTTCAGCTGGACTGCCAGCACATTATCGATGCTGCCCTGGCCGCTGATGAACGTAAGCCGACCATTGCTTCTCTCGTGTGCTCGTCGGGCATGGGCGCTATTTCGTGTACTACTCTTGCACTGGTACAGAGCGGTGACGAAATCGTCTGTGGCAATGTGTACGGTTGCACCGACAGCTTTTTCAGAACTCTGGCCAAATTCAATATAAAGACACACTTTATCGATACTGCTGATACAGCGCTGGTCAAAAAGACACTCGAAGAAAACCCGAAAGTGGCAATGGTATTTCTCGAAACTCCTGATAACCCGACGCTGTGTATCTCAGATATCGAAGCAATCAGCAAACTCACGCAGCCCCGCGGCATACCGCTGGTCGTTGACAATACCTTTGCTACGCCATATCTGCAGCAGCCGTTCAGACTCGGCGCTGATATCGTGATTCAGAGTCTGACCAAATATGTGAACGGCCATTCTACCAGCGTTGCTGGCGTGGTTATCGGGCCGTATGAATTCATGAGCGACCACCTGTTTCATATCTACAAAGATTTCGGTCCGACTCCCAGTCCCTTTGATTCATGGCTGAACGGCCAGGGTCTGCAGACACTGCATCTGCGCATGGAAAGAGCTTGCGCTTCGGCGGTGGAGCTGGCACTTCGCCTTGAAAAGCATCCAAAGGTCGAGTGCGTTCATTACCCGGGTTTGCCTTCACATCCGCAGCACGACCTGGCAAAGCGTCAGATGAGATTGCCTGGCGGCATGATCGCGCTTGAACTCAAAGACGGCTATGCGCCCGCTTGCCGGTTGATGGATTATTTCGCCTCTTATACGACGCCGGGCGAACTGGCTGTGAGCCTTGGCAGCGCTATTACCTACTTTCAACACCCGGCCTCAATGACACATGCTGCCGTGCCAGAAGCAGATCGTCTCAAACGCGGAATAACCGATGGTCTCGTGCGCATTTCGGTTGGGCTCGAAGGCGTCGAGACCCTGTGGGCAGCCATTGATGAAGGTCTCAGACTTGCTTACAACTGATTCTGTTTAAATAAGAAACCCCGCTGCCAGTAACTGACAGCGGGGTTTTTGCTTTAACATTTACACAATTTAAATCGCGATTACGATTACGAGCACGAGCACGAAATATCCAAGAACGAGACAATGCAGAAGCATTGACGAACGTAATGCAGCGGGATTGCTCTTGATCAGTCTTTCATGTATGGATAGCTGTATTCGGTCGGTGGCATGTAGTTCTCTTTGATCGCGCGCGGTGATGTCCAGCGGATAAGGTTGAGCATGCAACCGGCTTTGTCGTTGGTGCCGGAGCCGCGTGCGCCGCCGAATGGCTGCATACCAACAACGGCGCCTGAACACTTGTCATTGATGTAGAAATTGCCGGCGGCGTATTTGAGCATGTCACAGGCTTTGAGAACGGCCTGACGATCGCGGGCAAACACGGCACCAGTAAGCGCGTATGGCGAAGTCTGATCGCACAGGGCAAGGGTTTCTTCGAATTTGCTGTCGTCATAGACGTAGACGGTTACAACCGGCCCGAAGATTTCTTCGCGCATGGTCAGGAAATTCGGATCAGTGGTTTCGATTACGGTTGGTTCGACAAAATAACCTTTTGATTTGTCGCCTTTGCCGCCGGCCAGAATTTTGGCCGACTTGTCGGCTTTGGCCTTTTCGATATAACCCATGATTGAATCGAAGGATTTTTCATCGATAACGGCGTTAACAAAGTTTTTATAATCACGCACGTCACCCATCTTCATATCAGCCAGAATATTGAGAATGCGGTTTTTGAGATCAGGCCACTTAGATGCCGGCGCATAAACGCGCGAACAGGCTGAGCATTTCTGGCCCTGGTATTCAAAGGAGCCTCTGACAACACCGACAGCAGCAGCTTCGATATCGGCTGATGAATGAATGAAGATAAAATCTTTACCACCGGTTTCGCCGACGATTTTCGGGTATGAGCGGTAGTTGGCGAGGTTTTTGGAAATTTCTGACCAGAGTGAATTGAAGGTCCAGGTTGAGCCGGTAAAGTGAATACCGGCAAGCCGTGGATCTGCAAATACCGCTCCACCTATCGTCGCGCCTGAGCCTGGCAGGAAGTTAACGACGCCATCGGGCAGGCCGGCTTCCTGGTAGATTTTCATCAGGTAGTAATTTGAAAGAATCGCGGTAGTAGCTGGTTTCCAGACAACTACGTTGCCCATGATTACCGGTGACATGGTCAAGTTAGAGGCAATCGCGGTAAAATTGAATGGCGATATTGCAAAGACGAAGCCTTCGAGCGGTCGATATTCGAGACGGTTCATCTGGCCTGCGTCAGAACCGGGCTGTTCTGAGTAAATCTGGGTCATAAAGCTGGCGTTAAACCGCAGAAAATCAATGGTTTCACAGGCTGAGTCTATTTCGGCCTGAAAAATGTTTTTGCCCTGGCCAAGCATGGTTGCGGCATTTACCTGATAGCGGTATTTTTCGGCGAGCAGTCTGGCGATTTTCATGGCGACGGCGGCGCGGTCCTGCCACGGCAGGTTTTCCCAGGCTTTCTGCGCGCGGCAGGCAGCGTCAATAGCCATCTTAACTTCTTTTTCAGTGGCCATGTGATAACGGGCGAGAACCTGTTTGTGGTCGCATGGGTTTCTGAATTCGCCGATCTTGCCGGTTTTTACTTCTTTGCCGTCAATGATCAGGGGAATCTCGATCGTGCTTTCAGATTGCTTCTGCAGTTCTGCGGTAAGAGCCTTTTCTTCTTTTGAACCTTTGAGATAACCATAGATGGGCTCGTTAGCCGGAGTATTCATTTTAAAAACAGCGTTATTCATCATTCTCTCCTCGGATATAATTATCGTTCAAAATTACTGCTAAGCCCGGCGCAAGTCAAATTATCTGCTTTTGCCGGTCATAACGCGATTCTGGACCATGTCAAGCGTCGCCTTATACTCGGGAAAGTAGATGCGGCGTGCGCGACGTTGGCCAATCTCGGTATAAGGCTGGCCATCCGGGCAGACCAGAATCGAAACATCAGCTTCGCTACCCTTGAACATGTCATTGAAGCTGTTGGCGAACTGTATAAAGTTGTCTGGCCGTGGATCAGGCGGAAAAACCCTGAAAAATTCGTTTTTGCCAACCAGTTTATTGGGCGTGGCAAAATCGACATCGCAGAGAACAGGAGCGCGCAGGCTGTTAAAGGTGCCTGATACCAGCTTGACTTCCAGTGCAATAGTGCCACTGGCAAAATCGGGCAGCAGATCGGGCTCGGTATAATCTACGCCATGTTTGGCGAGCCATTCTTCCCAGCTTAACTTCCAGTTGCTGAAATAGATGTCGCGCACCAGATAGCGCGAATCCTGCATGACTTCAAGACCGTTGGTGTAGCGGTGTAGAACAAATTCACACGGCTGACCGTTGAGTTCGCCAATCATCTTGGGTGTCAGCCAGCCAGGCTGTTCGGGCGGCAGAATGACAAGTTCTGGTTTCTGACCCTCAACATTGGCACCGCTGATCACGCCGTCTTCGCGGATCAGGCCCATGCGACCGCTTGCCCAGCGCAGCGGGTCGATCTGCACGATTTCGGTCTCATACGGCCGGTTTTTGAGCTCGGCGATGCGGCGGGCAATTTCTTCCTGCTGTTTGCGAATTCGCGGTGGTATAACGCCTTTCGGCAAAACGTCATAGATAGTGGTTACGCGCATTGGCGAAATATTGCCAGCGTTTGCCGGCTTTTTATCCTTGTTCTTATCTTCTTTGTCCTGTTCGGCCATGCGGGTCGTTATATGATCGCTGTAGAGAACTCCGCGCAACAGTTCTTTGTCATCGTATGCCGGAGTTTTGCTGACCTTGAATTTGTAGCCTGCTTTGCGCAGATACGCTGTATAACTCATCTTGAGGTCTTTGAGAAAGACGTCTGACGCGTAATACATGCCGTTTTCTTTCTTTGGCCGGCCTAGCCCGTCATGATAGAGCTGAAAAATTGCATTCTGCGTAGGAATGCCTTCCTGGACTGTCTTTTTAAGCATCTGCTGGTCTATCTCGTCGTTAAATTCAAGTCGGGGCAGGCAGACGCGCTCAAGCTGATCGTCAATTTTTGCCTGAATTACCTGATGCGAGCTTATTCCCTGCCAGATTCCATTTGTAGCAATTGTAGGGCCCAGCTGAGACATGGCGGATGTGTAAATTCCCAGGGGTAAAATTATTGCCAGCAGAATTCGCGGCCAGATTGATCTGTTTTTCATGGCAACTCCGATATGTGATTTTTTTAAGTATACCAGAAGATTGCTGCATAAAAAAATCGAATTGAGGCTGCGCATGTGGTATCTTTGCATAAATATTGATACTCCACGCAGGTTCGTATGTCAGATAAGACTGATGCTACAAGTTATCAGAAGGCCTGGCAGATACAGGTGCCCGGCCTCAGACTGGTAGAATTTACCAGTGACCACGACAGTTTCGCTGTCTACGATAAAGACACCGAGCTGCGTCTGTTCAACCGCAGTGGTCAGGAGCTTTGGCACCGCCACACCGGGTATGACCTGGCAAGCATTGCAATAGCCGATACGCTTGAGGTTCTTGCTGTTGACAACGACAAACATTCGATTCTCTTCGGCCAGGAAGGCGCAACTCTCTGGCGCAAACGCCCGTTTCCGGCAATGCTGGGGCGAATAAGCGCCAGTGGCGAGGCTTTCAGTTTTGTCACTTCTGACCCGGCAATAATAGGTACCGATCGCAGTTTGCGCGTAAAATGGAATTACCGCAACCTGATGAAGCGCCCCGGCGATCTGGCAGTTTCAGCTGGTGGCGAATTTGTCGCGTTTCCCTGCGCTGACGACCGTGGTGAAGGACTGGGCGCAGTTAATCAGGCTGGTCGCCCGCTTGATGCCTTTATGGGTCTCGACAGGATTGTTTCGATTTCACTCAGCCATGATGGCACGGTGGCACTGGCTTTGTCGGCGCGCGGACATATTTTCTGCATGCATCTGGTACGCGGCTCAGGTATCTGGAAAGGCGCTTTTGGCAATGATCTTGCCGGTGTTTCCTATGCCTCGAAAAGCGGCGAATCGCTGGCGTTCAGTGCTGGTGGGCACATGGTCAAACTTGATACCAACGGTCTGCCGGTATGGGAACACTGGATGCCGGACAGACTGCTCAAAGCAAGCATTTCTGCCGATGGCACCGCGATTTTTTATTCTACTGAACGTGGCGAGATCGGTATGCTGACGCAGAATGCCGGTCAGCTGAATAACCGTGTGATATTTAAAGAGGCGGTTGCCCGCCCGGTGCCGGCAAATCTGAAGTCATCGTTCATGAAGGTCTGGAACATAGAGCTTGTCGGCAACGACGAGCAGCAGGCAAAGGTCTACATCTGGAAAGGCCAGGATGGCGTCGAATATTGCCTGGTCTGGGATGGCGGCGAAAAGCTGTTCTGTGTCAATGACCTTGGCGAAGAAGTCTGGAACAACCGTCTGAGCGGCACAAAGGTGCTCGATCTTGCCGTATCTTCAGAGGCTGACATGGCGGTAGCCGTTACTTCATCAGGAGTTATGGGCTTTGATCTTTCCGGTAGCGAGATTTTCCGGTTTTTAGGTCAGTTCAAACGCGTGCATCTGTTTTCTGACTCTGCCATGGTGCTTCTTGACAGTCTTGGCAAATGCAAATTCTATCTATCTGCAGATCATTACTCGCATCAGGTCGATCTCGATGCGAGAATTCTGAGTTTCAGCGTCGTTGGCGATAAGCTGCTATTGCGCTCAGAAAAGGCTTTGTATCTGCTGAACTCAGAAGGCAATATCGAAAAACGCATTGACTTTGAAAACAATATCAGTTGCAGCAATCTTAGTTCCAGCGCTGAGTTTGTTCTCTGTGGTGATGTTGGTGGTCGGCTTGTTTTATACAGCCTTGAGCTTGAAGAGGTTTTTTCATATCAGCTTGGGGGCATGATTACCCTGGTTGAATACAATCGCGAGTGTGAAACGATTTTTGTTGCCTGCGAAAACGAAGATGTGGCGGTGCTCAACCGGAGAAGCGGAGAAATGTTCAAGGTGGCGCTGACTGGCCGGCCGGCCTTTATGACCGCACACGAAGCTGGAGTGCTGGTTGGAACAGACCTCGACCAGTTCGGTCTGATCAGCTCTGAAGGCCAGATTCTGGCGCGCTACACTTCACCATATAAGCTCAAGAAAATGTTGCCATGCCACCGCAAGATGAGCATGATCGTTCTTGCCGATGAAGCTCTCAGCTGCATCGCCGCCGTAACGTCATCGGCCTGACCGGCGAAATGTAATTTGAGGTTAGACATGAGCAATTATCGTTTTATGCAGCCGGATCCTCAGGACTGGCATATATTACGGCAGGTTGCTGACATTGATGCTCAGGCTTTTGGCACTGATGGCATATCGGTTTTTAATCTGTCGCAGTTTACCCGCAGTGGCGCTGTTTTTTGTCTGCTTGACGCAGACAAAGTTCTTGCCGAAGCTGTTCTGCTGCGCAATATTCATGATGACGGAGCTGTGGTTTTTGGTTTTGCCGTCGATAATGCCTGTCAGGGCAAAGGCATCGGTGCCATATTGATACGACATTTGCTGGATATGGCAGCCAGATCTGGTATTGCTTATCTCGAATTGACCGTAAACCCCGATAATCTGGCCGCGAAAAGGCTGTACATGGAAAAGGCCGGCTTCTATAAAAAGGCTGAACTTTCAGACCACCCGCAAAAGGGCGAACCGCGCTGGCTTATGCGTCTCGACCTGATGCCCGTTAAATCCAAATAGTGAGAAAATGATGAAAGACCTGATTACCTCAGACTCCGACAGCTTCTGGAATAAGCTCGAAACCATTTTGAAGAGCCGCGAGGTGATGCTGGCATGGCTGCTTGCAGTGATCTGTCTGCTTTATATTCCGTTTAAAATTACCAGCTATGGCTGGATGCCGCAGGATGATGCTCTCCGTCACGCAGCTCACGGGGTTAATGAGAAGAGCTGGGGCGAAGTTGTTGTAATCAGGTCTGAGTTCGATGTCGACCATAACCCTGGCTGGCACAGCATTCTGCGCTTTATGCATCGAAATTTTGCAATGGATCAGGAAGATCTTCTGTTGTTCTCAGTTATCGGATTATATCTGTTGTTCAATATTACCGGCGCTTTGCTTTCGCCGCGGCCGCTGGCCTGGATAACTGCGCTGGGCATACTTGCGCTGACCGATCTTGCGGCGACCTTCCGCGTGATCATCGGGCGCCCTTACCTGGTGTCGTGCAGTGTGGCGCTGCTTCTGCTGTCGCTTTGGACGAAGAAGGAGCTCAATCTCAGGTCGTGGCGCCCGTGGGTTGTTTCAATAATAGCCCTCTCGCTGGCGGTCTGGATTCATGGCAGCTGGTATCTTTTTCTGCTGATGCCGTTCGCATTTTTTCTTGCCGGCCAGAGCCGCCGTGCTGGTGCCATTCTTCTTTGTCTGCTTATTGCTACCATTCTGGGCGCGCTGTTGTCGGGCCATCCGATAGAGTTTCTGCGCTTTCATTTTCAGGCGCCTTTGCAGATATTCAGCGAGCTGCGGGTTAATCGTCAGCTGGTCAGCGAGTTTCAGTCTGGCAATACGGCGATTGTTCTCGTAGTTTTCTGCGCCATACTGGCTTTGCATCTTCAGCGCAAGAACTGTCTGCGACTGGCCGACCTGGCTACCGACCCGATTTTTATGTTGGCAGTAACCGGCTGGTTGCTTGGAATAATGGTTAACCGTTTCTGGGGTGAATGGGGGCGGGTTGCCATAACCCTGTGGTTGTCATTGCGCATTTCTGATCTGATTGATGTTTCTGCAACAATGCGCAGCCCGAGAGTGCGCTACTGCCTTGCTGTTTTTGCCTGTGTAATGCTGGTTTTTCTCAGTACTCATGATGAACGTGGCCGATATTCAGAGCAGGTCATGGATGAAGCAATTCATTTCAGCGACCCGCGCTTTTCATCCTGGATACCACAGCCTGACAGCCTTATTTACAGCAATACCATGCTGATTTTTTATATGCATTATTTTGCTTACCCAAACGCAACCTGGAAATACGTCGTCGGCTTCGAATCTTCGCTGATGCCAGAAGACGATCTCAAAGTTCTGCGCTCAATTCATTTCAACTACAACCACGGCAAGGAGTTCGCGCCCTGGGTAAAAAAAATGCGCCCGCAGGATCGCCTGATCACGCGGACAAAGATTTCGGGCATCGACGATATCGAATGGATACAGGCCTCGCGCAACTTTTTTATCGGCCGGCGCAAGTTTAAGGCTGTCGATGCCGCTAATGCTTCAGAGTCGACTGCCATAATCGTTCCAGCAGACTCTCCCGCCGCTGAGTGACTCTGCCCGATTAAGACTTCTTTACCTTGCGTTTAGTTGTGTACATTGGTATGATTATAGTATTCAGATCCTCGTAAGGAAGCTGGTTTTATGAGAAATATTAAAAATCGCAAGTCAGGCATAGCTCTGTTTTTTACCATATGTACTATCGCTGTCATCAGCATCATCGTCTACGGCATGGTTTCTTTCATGCGCGGTGAAGTCTATCTGTCAGAAAACTATGTTGACGCGACAACTGCACTGCTGCTGGCTGAAGCCGGTGTTGAAGAGACTCTGTTTGCGCTTAAAAGCCAGATGAATACGCCAGAGAACCCTTTTTACGACCTGATTACCAAGCAGGATGAAGGCAGTGTCGACATCGATCTGTCGCGCCTGTCGGCCGGCACCAAGACGGTGGCTCCGCTGGTTCAGGGCGGCACGGCCAAGGCCCGGCTCACCTGGCAGCTCGATCACAAGGCATTCGCAGATCTTGTCGCCAAGGGTGTTCCACGTGAAATAGCACGTCAGGGAATGATTACCATCAATTCTCTCGGAACCTTTCAGCGCACTCGCAAGCAGGTCGAAGTCAAGAAAACGCTTAAGGCGATGCTGATCAAGGGTCCGCTAAATGCCAATGCCGTCGGCATGGTAGCGCCAACTCACGGACTTTTTTTCAACAAGACCAATCAGGATTCTTTTAAAATCGAGACTTTCGA
>Ga0154428_1062_pt1 | contig 10561 bp, 7 predicted proteins | sample RifGroC2_FD_115932 | JGI IMG/M metagenome (GOLD analysis project Ga0154428, IMG submission 115932) | Candidatus Riflebacteria bacterium GWC2_50_8 | reverse complement strand
CCCTTGAAAAATTCTTCGGCGGAATCATCAGAATAATCAGCGGGTTGATCGCTATCACTATAGCTGTCGAGATAATTGCTATCGGTGTCTTTGGGAAAATCCTCCCAGGCGCGGCAGACTGCCGGCAACAGAAAGAGGTTCAGATACAAACAGGCAAGAATAAGACAGACCCTGGTTTTGCGATTCAATTCTGGTGCCTCCTGGCAACGATGATATTTCAGATTATTATGGCTTTTTAAAAGGTTCATTGATAGATATCTTAGGCCAGACAGGCATCTCTGGTCAAGAGTCAGCTTGGCTAAGCATAATTTGCACCATTGCGCTGCAAATTTAGTATAATGCATTAGAAAAATTACCCGTTAAGACAGCGGAAACGGAATAAGATTGCGCGCAGGGAGAAGATTATGCAAGTGCTGCAGCGAACACCGGAAATTTTGAGCGAAGCCAACAGTGCTTTCGACACCAATTCATTTTTTGAACCCCTGAGCGATGCACAGCGCGATCAGGTTATCAGCAAGGCCGGCACAATCGAGGCCTATGATGACGGTGAATTTATTGTAAAAACCGGCGACCCGGCAGATTTTCTTTTTGTGGTAATTTCGGGTCAGGTTGCCGTTGTTATCGGAGAAGGCGAGGATCAGATTGAACTTACCTGCCTGGAACGCTCGCAGATGGCCGGAGAAATGGCGGTTATTCTTGACGAAAAACGCACGGCCAACTGCATCGCACGCGGCGAAACGCGCATTCTCAAACTTGCGCGCGAGGTTTTCCGCAAAGTAATGACTGCAGTTCCTGAAGCAGGTATGTCAATGCTGCGCATGCTTGCTGAACGTCTTAAAAAGACTTCGCGACCGCCGATCCATAAGGATTATCGCGGTGACGCGGCGATCCCGGCGGTTGAAGTTCTGCGCCTGATCCCAATGGCATTTATGCAGAGACATCGCGTAGTTCCGGTGCGCAAGCAAGATACCAAGCTGCTGCTGGGTTACTGCGACCGCATGGATGAGAACCTGCTTTCCTCAGTGCAACAGTTGTTACCAAGCATGAAAATAGACCCAGTTGCGATCGAAGCGGCCTACTTTGAAAAGATCATGCAGAACTACGCCGGCGATGCGGCGGCAGAAGCGACAGCCAACGTCGGTTCCGGCGCTCAGCACATAGACGATCTGCTCAAAAGGCTCGTGGCTGAAGGCGGTTCAGACCTGCATCTGTCAGCCGGCCAGGTGCCAAGATGGCGCATCGATGGCCGCATATTGCCGATTGCAGGATTTCTAAAACTGGCTCCCAACGAAGTTTTCAAGCTGGTTGCGCCAATTATGCGCCCGGATTCAGTCGAGAAGTTCAACAAAACCAGCGACGAAGATTTCGCTTACGCCATGGACAAACACTCGCGTTTCCGCATCAATCTTCTGCGTGATTCACAGGGAGTCAGCGCGGTATTTCGCCATATCCCGAACACAATATTTACACTCGAAGAGCTCGGAATGCCTGATGTACTCAAGCGCTGGGCCGAATCTCCCAAAGGCCTCATTCTGGTAACCGGCCCTACAGGCAGCGGAAAAAGCACTACTCTCGCGGCCATGCTCGACCACATTAACCGCAACAAAGAATGTCACATTTTAACAATTGAAGATCCGGTCGAATTCGTGCATCAAAGCCGAAAGGCACTGGTGAACCAGCGCGAAGTCGGAGTGCATACAGCTTCGTTTTCACGCGCGCTGCGAGCTGCTCTACGCGAAGATCCCGATGTCGTTCTCGTTGGTGAAATGCGCGATCTCGAAACCATCTCAATGGCACTGGAAACCGCCAACACCGGGCACCTGGTTCTGGCGACCCTGCACACATCAACTGCGATAAGCACAGTAAGCCGCATTGTCGACCAGTTTCCCGCCGAAGCGCAGGAACAGATCAGAACTGGCCTGGCTGACAACCTGCTCGGCGTCTGCTGTCAGACGCTCTGCCGCAAAATTGGCGGTGGGCGCGTTCCAGCACTGGAAATTCTGGTAATGGACTACGCGATGGGCAACATGATTCGCGAAGGGCGCACCCACATGCTGCTGACCGCAATGACCACCGGCCAGAACAAAGGCAATCGCCTGCTTAACGATGATCTTGCCAAACTTGTGCAGACAGGAAAAATAACTAAAGAAGAAGCCCTCAGCAACGCTGTTGACCACGCCGACATGGCCCGTAGGCTGGGAATGGGCAAATAGCGAACCGCTTACAACTGCTCTTCGTGGTGAATCTCACCGTCTTCGTAAGTCTTGAGTATCGCCAGGCGCTGGGCTTCGTGCTCGCGTGCCTGACGATACAGCATAATTATTCTGACAACGCTGTACAGCGAAAACAACGCGAGATACAGCCATGAAGTGCTGTAGATACTTCGTGCCTGAATAATTCTGGGGTCGGTAAACCGGTCAAAGTAAATATTGTAATACACGATCACCTGCAGGCCCAGCATACTGAGAAACGCGACTGTCATCACGCTGCCGGGACTGGCACTCGATCTCTGCCGGTCAATGCAGGCCAGAACGAACACAATAAACGCGGCAAAAGCCTGAAAAAACAACGCCTGAACCATCACAGCGGTGAACGGGAAGATACCGCCCACGTCATACTCCAGGCTGCCGTCAGCAAGCACGACAAGCTTCTCGCGCATGATCAGATAGCAGTAAGGCGCGTGCAGAGTGAAAAGAATAAACAGAAAAATATACATAAAAAGTCTGAACAGAGAAGGCTGCTCATATTTTGTGGTCATCTGTTTACCCCCCGCGGTTCAAGGTCTGTACAAATTACCGAATGCAGATCTTTCAGGCAACAACAATTTTATAACTGAGCAAGAATACCGACGCTGACAATACGTTGTTTCAGCAAGAAATAGCAGGCACTAACGCCGTGCAGATGACCAATTGCTTTTAGTTTTCTGACAATGTAAAATTTTGTTAGAGGATTTGCGCCTAAGAGAATACAGTCTTGTGCAGCACTGCTTCTATCTGGTTCTCTGGCAAATCTAAGTGCTTGCACACAGGCAATAAAGAGGAGATCACATGACTATGCGATTATTTGCGACGGTCTGGTTTTGTCTGTTACTTTGTACTATTGTTACTGCCGGCACAGGTGATTCTCTGCTTGGTTCCTGGGTTTATCAGAGTCCGCAAGGCTATATGAACCTTCAGTTCAATTCTGCCAGTCAGCTGACCCTTGATGGCGACCCGGCCTATTACCAGATCCAGGGCAACAATCTTATTGTCACAGCCGAGGGCGAAACCATGTCTTACCCTTATTCGCTGCAGAATAACCAGTTGCTGGTTACCTTTCCAGATGGAACACAGCTGATGTTTGTCAGAGCCGACACTTCTTCTTCACCAGTTGCGGGAACAGGCACTGCGGCACCTGTTGCAGCCGGCGGTCAGGTTTTTCAAGAATTAGTCGGGCGCTGGAAGGATATCAGATCGAGTGGACACACTATCATTGAACTTTTTGGCAACGGGCAGTTTTCGTACTACAGTGATTATGCAGCCAGCAACAGCAATGCCGGCGAAACCAACTGGGGTTATGGCAATTCATCGGGCACTAAAGGCACATGGCAGGCGCGCGGCACGGCACAACAGGGTGTCATATATTATCAGAGCGAAGATGGCACGCAGGACACGCTGGACTACCGTTTTAATGTCGAAAAAGGTCAGGTTTTCTGGAACGAATGTTATTTTGACGGCAAGCTTTACCAGAAACAGTAAGCGGATCAGTCGATTATTTCATTGCAGGCCATTGCGCAAATTCGTTGTACCGGTATGATTAATAAATGAAGTTTTGCGTAATGAGGTAAAAAATGACTAACCGCCATGCAATGAAAGTTTTGCTGGTCGTTCTTGTGACTGCGGCAGCGCCAACACTGGCGTGGGGTCCGGTCAGCCATATAGCGTTGACTTATGAAGCTGGCGTAAAAAGTGGGTTTCCGGTCAGCCAGGATCTGGTTGGAGCCTATCTTGCCGGCTCAACAGAGCCTGACGTCGGGCTTGACGACGGGAAAAGCGAAGATTACGGCACTTATCACAGCGAAAATTTCGCGAAAGCCATGGAAAATATTGCGCAAAGCAAGAAGAGTCCAGACCGCGAAATTTTGCTGGCGCGTGCAGCAGGCATCAGAAGCCACCTTGCCGGCGATTCGGCAGCGCACGGAAAAACCGGTTACGCCGAAGCAAAAAAGATGTTTCACGGGAATCCGACCGGTCTGCCCAACCACACTACCAATGAACTTGTGGTTGACATGATCATGTACGACCGCAACAAGGATGCTCTCAAAAAACAGAGCCTGAATTTTATCGATGTCGATACTCTGATCGAAGTCAGAAAAGAATTCACCAGAATAACCGGGCACGAGCTTGCCAATAACCGTGAACAGCTAAAAAAAGAACTGCTCAACCATAAAGCCCTGGTGCTGACTGAACTGAGCATTGCCCACCACCTTTCAACATCTGATCCAATGAAGCTCAGCCAGATGAAAGAAGAGTATTCAGATCTGAATGAGGGCACTACCGACGGCAATGGCGCCAACAAAGCGATAGAAAGAATTTCGGAGCAGGCGAAACCCTGTGAAGATCTCAGCAACTTCAAGACAACCAATAAAGGTTTCAAGATCAGGAATTACCTTGAAAATTCGCTACTGGCTAAGAGCATGCAGGCTCTCGAACGCGGTTCTCTGAAACTGACAAAGTCTGCTGTCATCAGGGATTCTCTGCAAAATTTTGCCAGCGGCAAGGTAGAAGCACCTAGAAACAAGGCTTTCGTCAATTTTGGCGTTAACCTGCTTAACAAAAACCTGACTTTCAAACAGGCAGTATTTCTTGCCGGCAAAGCCACCAGCGGTTACCCTGACGATGCCGCGCAAAAACTCGCTTATCTTGAGATTGAAGCCGAAGCCCTCAAGGCCCAGCGCGACAAAGCACTGGCAGATTATAACAACCGCCCGTGGTGGAAATTCTGGCTTATCTTCACGCAATCCGACAAGCAGAAATACGAACAGCTTGAATTACAATATCAGGCCAAATTGCGTGAAATTGAGCAGGTATACAGTCAGATTGCCTCAACCAGGGCTGATCCACCCGATTCTGATGCCGACTATGCTGCAGCGGTTGTCGAGTGTACGACCACCAACACGATATGCAGCAACGCCGAACCGGGCCTTGAAGAACTTCAGGCCGCTGTTGAGGCCGCATATAAGAAATACGTTGCAGCATCAGATGCTCAGGATCAGGCCAAAATCAAAGAAGCCGAACAGGAGTTGCTGGAGTCCAGAGAAAAGCTCAAGGCAGCCATGCCGCAGTAAAACACTGCTGATTACGACATGATCAATGTGTCCATCAGATTTTACGAAGAGCTCAATGACTTTATCCGGGCCGAACATCGCAGAAAGCAGATAGATCGGCAGCTGAATCATCGCACGACAGTTAAAGACTTCATCGAATCTTTTGGAGTGCCGCACACAGAAGTCGACCTGATTCTGGCCAACGGCATCTCGGTCGATTTTGACCATCGCGTCAATGATGGTGACCTGATCAGCGTTTACCCGGTATTTGAGTCTTTTGACATTTCGGAGGTAACACGTCTGCAGGAAAGACCTCTGCGCAACCTGCAGTTCATCGCAGACTGCCATCTCGGCAAGCTTGCCGGCAAAATGCGCCTGCTCGGCCTCGATGTCGAGTTTCATAACAATATTGTCGATGAAGAACTCGTTGCAGCCGTTGTTAATAAAAAAAAGGTATTGTTAAGCCGTGACCGACGGCTGTTAATGCGAAAAGTTATCGACCGCGGCTATCTGATACGTTCACAGAACCCTGATGAACAGATCGTCGAAGTTATTCGCAGGTTCGACCTGGCTGGCCAGCTTCATCCTTTTACGCGATGCGCCAGATGCAACGGTATTCTTGAGCGCGTCGAAAAGGCTGCAGTTATTCAACTTCTTGAGCCAAAAACCAAACGATATTTTGACGACTTTTTTCAGTGCCAGGTCTGCCGGCAGGTTTACTGGCGGGGCTCACACCTGGGCGCCATCACCAGCTTTATCAGCCGCTTCACCAGCACAAAGTAATTTCTCGAGCCCTATGTTGTGCCTGCAGTTTCTGGAATCGGCTCACTGATGGGCATGAGCCGGCTCTCAACAAAACGCGGGCTTTCAATCAAATTCAAGCAGTACTATTGTTACATCGTCTGACCACGCGGTTGTACCGGTGAGCATTTCGAGTTTGTCATAAAGAAAATCGATTGGTTTTGTTTCGTTTTTAATAGCGGCGCTTACCATCTGCGCAAACCCATCATAGCCGATCATTTCGCCGTCTGGTAACATCGCTTCAGCCCAACCATCGGTATAGAACACGACCGCACTGTTGTCGCCGACCTTAGACTGCATGCTCGGTAGCTTCATCTTGACATTTGCCCCCAGCGGGAACGCATTCATCTCGAAAAAGTCAAACGAGCCGTCAGGCATCACATGAACAAGCCTGGGATGAGCCGCACCAGACAGGGAAAACTCTCCGGTGCGCGTATCTATGCGCATCAACATGATCGAGCTCATCCGCAACCTTTTAAGAATAGGAGTCAGATGCTCGTTGATTATCCTGATCAGCTGATCCGGTGTCTTTCCCGGGTTTTTAACGACAATCGGAATAGCGCTCGAAATCATGGCAACAACTATTGCCGCAGCCAGACCGTGACCGGTGACATCGCCGATAAACACATAAACAAAATCTTCATCAAACGGGTCAGGAAAGAAGTCGAAAAAATCTCCGCCGACCTGTTCCATCATTACCGATTTACCTTCTATACGCAGCCGACCCCTTTCAAGGCGGTTGCTGGGGAAAAGGTTCTCCTGAAGTGCCTGGGCGAGACTCAGCTGGTCGAGACCTTCTTTTACCTGACCAAACAGAGTGGTAAGGGCAAGAACTTCTCCTACCGGGTCCCGAATTACCGGCAGAGACCTTCCAACCTTAAACAGTGGCTCAATCGCGGACTCCAGATCATATACCGGATGCAGCAGAAACCTTCTCAGAATATAAATGCCCAGCGAGATCCAGACTAACCCTAAAACTACCGCAGAATAATAGGATCTGGCTACCCTGCCACATTCATTATAGACTTCGCTGAGTGGCAGAGACCGAGCGATGATGAGGTGGTCCAGTGATTCAGAGCTTTTCAGCCAGTAGAGGTTCCAGATGCCCTCTTCGCTTTTTGCGATAAAACGGCACCATTCGCCGGTCGCCTCAAGACCTCCGGCAATCGCCACCATATCCTTTGGAGCTGCTCTGGAAGCGAAGTCCAGGCCTTCAGAATCCCGGTTAAAAATGTAGGTGGCACTGCCATCTGTGGCTGTTCGCGCCTTATCGATCAAAGAACGGACCAGTGAAAACGAAAAATGCCCGCTGCGCCAGTGCAGCAGAACAAAGTTTATGATATCTGCAGTCGGATCGCCCAAAATGCATGCAAAGTTATAAAATTTTTCGTTTCCGGTAGCGATTCTGACAATTTTTCCGAGATCTGCAACCGTCTCATTGACGTAAGCTTCCTCATCAACGCCAGCCGCAGCAGCCATAACCGACATTACACCCTGCTTCTCACCTTGAGACAATATGACTTCGCAGTTCGCCCGCACGCGATTACAAGTTTGCACAGCCAAACCCGACATGAATTTATCGATAGCCGCATCATTAGGGTCGCCGATTCTTTCACGGTCAGGGCCGCGGAGGTATTCTTCGAGTTCGCTGGTAGTTAACTGTTCTCTGGAACTGCGTTGCAACAGAGTCTGGTAGACCTGTTCAACTTTGCCGCCACGATTATTTACCCGCCGCAAAAACCAGTGGCGCAAATGCTCAGGCATTGCTGCGACATAGGCATATGATGGGCGGTATTGAAACCAGGTGGGCGACAGCTTTTCGCCAGTTGCAGAAAAAATATGCAGGTAGCCAACGTTCCATTTGCCGCAGTTTGCTTCTTCACACCAGGCACGGGCAGCTTCTTTACTGGTAATCGGCTGCCTCGTGCTAAGAAACTCGGTAATTTCCTGTTCTTTGACAGATGTATACTCCCGAAACTCGGTTTCCATATTCTCGAGTTCCTGGGAAAGGCGGGCAAATTTTCTGTGCAAAATATTTGAGCTTTCAGAAAACATCTCGAGATTTCCGACCAGAACAAGCCCCAGAAGGGGCAATCCTATTGCCGGGCCAAGAAACAGCCATAAACCCTCTCTGAGGCTTTTTGAATCGATTTCAAAGGCGGTCGTTTCGGACCTGTAAAAGCTGACCAGCCAGACAAAGCTGAGCAAAACAAACGCCAGCAATGCAATTCTCTCCCAGATCAGAACAAAGTTTGAAAATGCTGATCGAAAAACAAGCAGCTTATCTTCAAAGTTAACCGCCTGATAAACGAATCGCGAGTCATGGCCGGTTCCGATGCCATCCGGCCCGATGTTCCAGTAGCTTAAATCCGTTTGCCAGGCTACAGATTCAGCAGCTGAAAGCTTTGTCCACAGCGATGGCAGCTCCTTCTGAACCCGGCAGAAAAAAGCCTCAAATATCTTGTGCCAGTCGACATGCTGCTTCTCAAAAAACAACAGATATGCATATTGCCTGTTTTCTGCAGTCATAAGGCCCTGGCACATCCACCAGTCATTTCGCGGCAGTGGCAGGCTATAAAACTGGTATCGCCTTGGCATCGTGTACAAAAGATGCACAGGCAACTCTATGAATCCGGCGTCAATAGTCTCTTTCTCATCCATCAGCTGGATCAGGCTGGAACTGAAAAGCTTCTGCAACAGAGAGCCGAATTTTCCTGACAGAGCTGGATTTTCTTCATTTTGCGCGGAAAGAAAAAGATAAGGCCGGCTGATGCCATGCTCTTCCAGGCTAAGCAGAGCTTTTTTTCGCCAGTCAGCAACGCTGCCGACCGATTCAACGCTCTTTATAGTTGTCTGCCAGACCAGCGACAGACTTGACTCACGCGATTTAATGCGCTGAAGTTTCTCGACCTCGAAACGCAGCATTTCAGAGAGCACTTCTCGCTCAAAGGTGCGGCGCATCTGGGAGCCCTGAACGATTCCGCCCCAGATCAACACGGCAAAAGGAAGCCAGATCAGGAAACCCGTGAGCAATCTGATTCCTTTGTTCCAGTTCATATTATGCGGATCTCCTTAACACGGCCATGGATCGGTCCGCATCGGAAGCCTCGGCGTCATCGTCACGTTCTGTCGAGTTCCAGAAATACTTTAACTTTTCAGAACACCAGTTTTCCGGTCCTGCTGCAAGTTCGGCCCTGAACTTTTCGAGACCGTTTTCGGAAGACATCTGATCAAACAGCTTTAAACAGCCCGAAGTAGCAAAAAACAGGCTTGTTCCAGCCTCCATCAAAATATTTCTACGAAAGATATTCGGCGGTTGAACGCTGCCGAGCGGCGCAGAATCATCTTGCAGGCATACTGCACCATATCCTGACAAAAGAATCGCGGCATAATGCCCGGCACAGGCGATATCCAGATTGCCGCTTTCGTCTGTAACAACGCAAGTTATACTGATCTGCTGCGCGCTCCCTTTGTCCCTCACAAAATAATCATTCAGGTCAAGCAACAACTGGCGGGAATCAGGAACACCGGCTGTTGACAACGAAATGCACATCTTCATTCGAGCAATCAAAAGTGTTGCTGGAATGGGCTTTCCGGAAATCTCGCCAATACAGAACAGGAGACGATTCTCTGCAAGCGGCATGGCTTCTACATAATCACCGCCGAGAAATTTTCCTGGATGAAAATATGATTCAAGCGCAAAGCAGCCGGCAGTAATTGTTCCCTCGAATACCAGCTTTTTGCGAAGGGGTTGCGCATTGTATATTTCGGCAAGGGTGTGAACAGCCTTGCGTATACCAGAGTATATACGTCCCTCCGAACTGCTTTCGGCGTGCAGAATTGCGACAAACTCATGATTTCTGATCCGCTCAAGAGCTTTGGCAACTCGTTTGATCGAGGAACCCAGGTTTCCGGAAATAAAGAGTGCCGAAAGAATCGCCGAGCAGAACGAGAAGACAACAAACAGGATGAAAAAAGAGAGAGTCCGGTGGTTCCGCTCTGAAATGGGCCGAAAAGGAGTCGCGCCGACCAGAATTACATCTCCCATATGCCGGGCAAGAATGCCGGTCACGAGATATTTTCCCCGGCCCGGCAAATCTATCAGCCGGTCGATAGTGCACTTGAGACGCCAGACTTCTTCGCTCAACATCAGCAGATCGGTATTCAGAAGCAACTGATCTGGCATACTTGATTTTGGGCCGCTCTCAGTCATTTCAACGACACCGAAACGCATATTCATTTTCTTCTGCGACAGCTCAGCAAGGTAGTTCCTGAAAAGGCGGTCAGGGTCAAGCAAAGCTACGAGCACCCTCATATCGCGACTGCCCTGATGACCTCTGACAAAGGCCAGATACAGACCACGCCGGTATCCTCCCCAGTTAACATCGATTATTTTTCCGAGGTTCTGATGTACATTGCGCGAAAACTGACGGATATAGCTCAGGTTAAAAGTAG
>Ga0154428_1072_pt3 | contig 10612 bp, 7 predicted proteins | sample RifGroC2_FD_115932 | JGI IMG/M metagenome (GOLD analysis project Ga0154428, IMG submission 115932) | Candidatus Riflebacteria bacterium GWC2_50_8 | reverse complement strand
CAGCTCGCCGGCGCTGATACTGCCGCCTTCGTGATCAAGAACAATAAAGGCATTGGCGCGGCTCATCGAGCTCAAAATTCCTGAACCCTGTTTGCCCGTAGTTTTGACCTGCCACTCCCCATGTTCATCACGACTGATTATTGCACGTTGAACTTCGGTTCGCCCTGGCAGTTTTCGCAGATCTTCGGTTACCCGGGCCTTAAAAGTAGGCACAATCGGTTTGTCAGTAACCTGCAGCATTTTTTCAAGTGCCGGCAAAACAAAGAAATAAAAGGTAACCATGACGGCAACCGGGTTGCCCGGCAAGCCAAAAAAGGCGGCATTGCCGATGCGACCAAAAGCGAACGGGCGCCCGGGCTTGATGGCTACCCGCCAGAAATCTACTTTTCCAGAATCTTGCAGTGCCATTTTGGTGTAATCGGCCTCGCCGACCGAAACGCCACCGGAAGAAATTATTACGTCGGCATGACGCCCGGCATCATTAAAGCTTTTCAGCAGCGCATCAACATCGTCGGGAAGAATGCCAAGGTCGACAATCTCGACGTCTGGCCGTGCGAGAGCCGCCATAAGGCTGTAACGATTGCTGTCGTACAACCCGCCGGGGCCGGGAGTCTGCCCGGGTGCGTAGACTTCGTTGCCAGTAGACGCAACTGCTATGGTAAGTTTTCGATTAACTTCGATTTCGGCAATGCCTAGAGCTGCCAGCAGCCCGATATCTGGCGGCATCAGCAGACGACCCGCCGCGAGAACGATATCGCCAATCCTGATGTCTTCGCCAGCCTTGCGAACGTTTTTGCCAGCCCTGCACCGGTTATCAATAGTTATATAACCGTTTTCAGGTTCAACATGCTCCTGCATGATCACAGTATCAAGATGCCCAGGGATGGGAGCGCCAGTCATGATACGCAGACATTCGCCGCTTTCAATAACGCCACAAAAAGGCTGGCCGGCAAAGGCGGCATTCTTTACAATCAGTTTTTTAAAGCCCTGTTCAGGAACATCGCGAGAGTGCAGCGCATAACCATCAACCCCGGAATTAGTATAAGACGGGACATTGAGTGTTGAAATTACTGATTTATGCAGAGCCCTGCCACGTGCTTTTTCGATTGGCAGGCGCTCACAACCGTCAACGCAAGGCAATCCCGATAGAACCCGTGCCAGCGCCTCGTCATAAGGCAGCAGCCCTGACGCAAAAATGTCGTTGTAACTGGATTGAGAGCGTATCATCCTGGGATGCCTGAGCTATAGGTCGATTTTGCCGGTAACTGGCAGTTGCAGAAAATACCACGTTCAATGCAGAGAGTCAAGATCGTTTCCCTTTGCCATGCTCTACTTTCTGCATTTGAGGCGGCGCTCTCCTGGGCAACAGCATCTTTTTGCTGCTGTGGTTCGTGACTATCTTTCTGGTTAGAACTCGGGATTTCGCCGGCCTTCCATAGCAACTAGAATGTATTGGTGGAACCGCTCATCTAGAGAGTTACAAACAAATAAATGAGCGACCTCCTCAAAAAACTGGAGGATCAAATATGAGATCATGGGTATTCGGCCTGTTGCTTTTCGCACTTTTGAATTCAACTGTATGCTTTTCTGAACAGCGGTCATTTATTTCGGGGCAATCGTTGGGAACTTTAAAACTCGGCATCTCTGAAAGAGAAGCCCGAAAAGTTATGGGTTCACCAGCCAAAATCCTGATCAAAAAAAACCGGATCGTCTGGAAGTATCAAAACCTTTCTTTGATCGATTCAAGCGTTACGACACTTTCCTTTGAAAAAAGAAGCCTGACCCAGATTGAAACATCCAATCCCAAGGTGCTATTTCAGGGTAAACCATTAGTAGACTGTACCGTCGCCAACTTTTTAACCGAATTTCCTGACTCAAAGCGGCTTTTTGTGCAATTATCAGATTTTCCAGACCCCTCGATCTACTACTTCGACAGCACAAACGGCATCGGAATGTCGTTTAATATCAGCATGGGGAATAATTTTGGCAAAGGTTCTGCCGAAGAACTGGCTCTCGAAACTGTCTTTGTTTTCCCGGCCGGCTACGCTCCCATTTTTCCGGAAGATCCCATAAAAGAAGATCAGTCTGTAGTCATTCCGGGTGTGAGCATTGCCAGGATCGCCATCGGAGCCTCAGAGGAGGCTCTTGAAAGTATTGGCGATACGATCTTCGAAGACGAACAGAACGGATTTATCTCAATGTATGTAGGCGATAAGCTTGTCTATTTGTCCAACGGCAAGGTTGCCCAGATTTCGACCAAAAATTTCTCCAGCTCAGTAGGCAATAAAACTCCGCTCTTAGAAAGCCTGCATGAGTTTTTGAACACCTATCCGAATGCCCGAATCGCGATCAGATCAATCGGAACATCACATCCTGCCGCATTCGTATATGATATCGCTGAGGGAATAGGCCTGTCATTTGCCGTTAAGCACGACCAGATCGTCAAGGGCTTCTTTTCAAAAGAAATTGTTCCAGCTTATCTCAGTGGCTCATGTCTTTTCGTCTTTCAAAAAGGTACCCAACCACCAGTTCTGCAAGGAATAGACGAGCTTGCTCAGCCTGACTTTCCGCTCCCGTCAGATACGCCTATTCCAGCAGTCATTGTCACGACAGCCGGGAATTCTGACATGCCCTATTTTCTCGACGAAACGTCTTCTGAACCAACCAGAGCCTTTCTGTCGCTGCCTTTATTTTCGACGACATTCATTGGCTGGGAGGCTAAAGAAGCTCCTTTGAATATCTCGGTCAGCGATTTCATTGCAGGCTTGTTTCCAGGCGAAAAAATTCCCTGGAAAAAAACAGGAAACAATGCCTTTTCATTCTCCGTCGAAACGGCAGATCGGCTGATAGAGGCAAAAACGCAGTTGTCATTATCGTTTGAGGTCAAACAGAACCCTCAGCGCGCCTTACTCTTTACCTTGTTTGTCGATGGCCGCGAAGTCCAGGGTACAGAATTCATCAATACCATTACCGCAATGACGCATTTTGCCTTGAAAAAGAGGGGCGCGCGGCTTACGACGGTGAATTGGAAATAAATTTCAGGTTGTAAAACGGGAGCGAGAACCCGAATTAAATAAGGAGAAAATATCGGTGAAAAATGATACGCAATTGCAGGCAGACATCATGGAAGAACTCAAGTGGGAGCCGACCATTCAGGCGGCAGAGATCGGAGTTGCAGTTAAGGACGGGATAGTGACGCTGAGCGGCCAGGTAGACAGCTTCGCCAAGAAGTGGGCAGCCGAGCGCGCGGTCAAGCGGGTTTTTGGCGTCAGAGGCTTGACAGAAGAAGTGAAAGTCAAGCTGGTTAATCCGGTGATTCTAAAAGACGAAGAGATCGCGGATACAGTAGCCAAGGTTCTTCTCTGGAATTCTGGCATACCACAACATCGCATCAGAACTGTTGTACAGGACGGCCATATCACTCTCAACGGCGATGTAGACTGGAAATATCAAAAAGAGGCTGCAGAAGATTCAGTTCGTCACCTCAACGGTGTTACCGGTGTCACCAACTGGATTTCGATTAAACCCGCAACACCGGCTGTTAAAGAGAGCGATGTGAAAAACCGAATCGAAAGTGCCCTGCGCCGAAACGCCAGATTATTACTGGCATCCCAGAAGATTCAGGTAGAAAGTTCTGGAAACAAGGTCGTTCTCAGCGGCAGCGTCGGCTCATTAGCTGAGTTCGAAGAAGCAGAAGCCTCTGCCTGGTCAGCCCCCGGTGTGACAGAAGTCTTGAATAATCTTACCGTAACAGGTTAAACAAAACATTACCGAACAAATGGGGTCACCTCAGGGGTGGCCCCATTTTTTTGAACTGATTATGACTTCAGTCATTAGAACCGAGTATCGGCAGATACGACTTCGAGATTGGCAGTATCGTGATTGCGAAAAAAATCACGAAACCGATTGACAGAAGATTGTATGGCAACTATACTTTAATTGTGAAATATTACACAGCGTGAATTTTATAACAACTTAAAGTAGTGAACATTTGCATGAACAAATTGAAACAGAAAATTTCAGAAAAGACCATTGAGCGACTCAGCATCTACCGCCGCTATCTCAAAGATTTACAGAAAAATGGCAAAGACAGAGTTTACTCACACGAACTCGCCCAGCTCGTTTCAGGCACCGCCGCACAGGTCAGGCGAGATCTAATGCAGGTCGGCAGCAACGGCTGCTCGAGCAAAGGCTATGAAGTCAGCATGCTGATCGACGAAATAGCAAAACTACTCGACTGCAGCGAAAAGCAGAACATCGCCCTGATCGGAGTCGGCAACCTTGGTCGCGCGCTGCTTGGCTATTTTTCAGGTTCCCGCGAGAATTACGACATTGTCGCGCTTTTCGACAACGCTCCCGACAAATGCGGGCGGGTAATCTGCGGCAAACGCTGCTACAGCATGAATCAGCTCACCGAGATCGTAAAAGAACAAAAAATTTCGACAGCTATCCTGGCAGTTCCGGCTGAAGCAGCCGAAGAGACCGCACAAAATCTCATCGACGCCGGTATCAAGGCAATTCTGAATTTCGCTCCCAGACACATTACAACCAGAAGCAGAGTTTTCATTGAAACTCTTGACATGACAAAGGCACTGGAAAAAGCGATCTACTTTTCCCGGAAAAATACATAGCAAAGGAAACTCACTATGAGCGTGGTAGAAGAAATCATCAAACAACACTCCAATCCCGGGCGCGACTCTCTAATTCCGATCCTTCAGGCCGTTCAGGAAAGAGAAGGCTTTATCTCGCGCGAATCAGTCATCGAAATTGGCAAGGCTCTTGATCTGCCAGCCAGCAAAATCTACGGCGTCGCTACTTTTTACAACCAGTTTCGCTTCACCCCGCACGGCAAATGGGTTGTTCAGGTCTGCCGAGGCACCGCATGCCACGTCAAGGGCAGCGCAGCATTGCTCAGCCGCATTGAACGCGAACTCGGCATCAGCGCTGGCGGAACCACGCGCGACGGCCTGTTCAGCATTGAAGTTGTCGCCTGCATCGGCGCCTGCGGACTTGCTCCCGTTATCGCGGTAAATGGCAACTTTCATGCCAAAGTCAGCCCTGACGATGTGCCCGAAATTCTCAGACACTACCGCAATCAGATTGTGGAGGCCAGGCAATGATACAGATGAAAGATCCCTGTTGCTCAAAATGCCATCATTCAAACGAAAAGCCCTGCCCGGACCTCATCGAATGTCGCATCAACGGTCCGATATGCCACGACAGCAGCGAGTGCAGCTCTCATAGAGCCACTGCTCTCAACCTGATCAAACGCAACAAAGTTGAGAAACCTGTCATTTTCGTCGGCGCAGGCACCTGCGGCCTCGGAGCCGGTGCCGGCAAAACCCTTGAAGCAGTTAAAAGCTGGCTGGCGAAAAACAACAAAGACGCCGAAGTTCTCGAAGTCGGCTGCATCGGTATTTGCATCAAAGAACCGCTGCTGGATGTTCAGATTCCCGGCAAAGCCCGCATCAGTTTTGGCGACGTCACCGGCGATAAGGTCGACAACATTCTAAACATGGTCTTTACCGGCAATATTCCTGAAGAACATGTGCTCGGCCAGTTTTCAAGCAAAGACAGCAGCAGCTGGAAAGACGTGCCGGAATTTTTTAATTCGTCATTTTTCAAAGTGCAAACCAGGCGCGTGCTCGCCAATTGTGGCGAAATCAACCCGGTACATATCGAAGAATATATCGCGCGCGGCGGCTACCTTGGCCTTGCCAAAACCTTAAAAAGCAGAACCCCGGCTGAAGCATGCGGCATGGTCGAAACCAGCGGTCTTAGAGGCCGTGGCGGCGGTGGCTTCCCGACCGGAAAAAAATGGCGCTTCGCTCTCGAAGCACCCGGAGATAAAAAGTATCTTATCTGTAACGCCGACGAGGGCGACCCCGGCGCATTTATGGATAGAGCAGTAATCGAAGGCGACCCGCACCGACTGCTCGAAGGCATGATGCTCGGCGCCTATTCTATCGGCGCCACCAAAGCCTATATTTACATCAGGGCCGAATACCCGCTCGCCATCAAGCGCCTCGAATGGGCGATTGCTGAGGCAAAAAAGTGGGGGCTTATCGGCAGCAACATTCTCGACAGCGGCTTCAAGCTCGATATGGTCATCAAGCAGGGTGCCGGCGCCTTTGTCTGCGGCGAAGAAACCGCACTGATCAACAGCATCGAAGGCAAGCGCGGCATGCCAAGACCGAGACCGCCCTTCCCTGCCATTTCAGGCTTATTTGGCTGCCCAACTGTCATCAATAACGTCGAAACCCTCGCCAACCTGCCTGATATCTTCAGGAATGGCGCTGAATGGTTCAGAGAGATTGGCACTGCCAACAGCCCGGGCACCAAGGTGTTCGCGCTGTCAGGACAGATCGTCAATACCGGTCTCGCCGAAGTCGCCATGGGAACCCCTCTCAGAAAGCTTGTTTTCGATATTGGCGGCGGCATTCCGCGCGGGCGCAAATACAAAGCCGTGCAGATTGGTGGCCCCTCAGGCGGTTGCGTGCCCGAACAGCATCTCGATGTCGAGATTGACTACGAATCGCTTAAAAGCATTGGCGCAATGATGGGCTCTGGCGGCCTCGTCGTCATGGACGAAACCACCTGCATGGTCGATCTCGCCAAATTTTTCATGGGCTTTATTCAGCGCGAAAGCTGTGGCAAGTGCATTCCCTGCCGCGAAGGTACCCGCCGCATGCTCGAAACTCTCGAAAGCATTACCGAAAGGCCAAAAAAGACTGACAAACGCTCTTCTCTCGAACGCTTCAAGGCAGTCATGTACATGGAACGCCTCTCTGGAGTCATCAAGGACACCAGTCTGTGTGGGCTCGGGCAGACTGCTCCCAATCCGGTTCTGTCAACCCTGCGCTACTTCCGCGATGAATATGAAGCACACGTCTTCGACCGAAAATGCCCGGCCGGAGCCTGTCACGACCTGCTCAACTTCAGCATCGATGCCGACAAGTGCGTCGGCTGCACCCTGTGCGCCAAACAGTGCCCGACCGGCGCCATCATGGGCAAGGTTAAAACCCCTCATTACATCATTCCGGATAAATGCATCAGATGCGGCGCATGCTATGAAGTGTGCAAGTTCAAAGCCGTCGTGAAGGAGTAAAGTCATGATACAAATCGAAGTAAACAAAAGACAGGTCGAAGCAAACAAAGGCGAATTACTCTTAACAGCAATCAGACGCGCGGGAATCAAAGTGCCGACACTCTGCCACTTCGAAGGCCTGCCGCCTTCCGGCGCCTGCCGCATGTGTGTCGTCGAAATAGATGGGCGGCTGATTCCAAGCTGCGCTACAGCGGTAACAGAGGGAATGAAATGCCAGACGCACAGCGCAAAAGCAGTGAGAGCGCGTAAAACCATCATCGAACTGCTGCTCGCCGATCACCCTGATGACTGCCTGTATTGCGTGCGCAACGGCAACTGCGAACTCCAGACCCTCGCCGAAGAATATGGAGTGCGCACACGCCGCTATCAGGGCGAAAAAAGCACCAGCCATCTCGACGTGTCAAGCCCGGCACTCGAACGCGACCCGGCCAAATGCATTCTCTGCGGAAAGTGCGTGCGGGTCTGTGAAGAAGTTCAAAATGTTTCTGCCATCGACTTTGCCGGCAGAGGCAGCAAAACCCGCATAGAAACGGCCTTTAACGAAGGCTTAAACAAAAGCTCATGTGTATTCTGCGGTCAGTGTATCAAAGTCTGCCCGACTGGCGCATTGCGCGAAAAAAGCTCGACTAAAGAAGTTCTCGAAGCAATCGCCGACCCCGATAAATACGTGGTCGTGCAGCATGCACCGGCCATCTCGGTTTCGCTCGGCGAAGCCTTTGGCCTGAAAGCAGGGACTGAGTGCAGTGGCCCGCTCAATGCGGCTCTGAGACAAATCGGCTTTGACAAAGTTTTCGACACTTCCTTTACTGCCGACCTGACCATCATGGAAGAAGGCGCGGAGTTTATTTCACGCCTTAAGGGCAACGGCAAACTGCCGATGATCACCAGCTGCTCACCGGGCTGGGTAAAATTCGCCGAAGAATTCTACCCTGATATGCTCGAAAACCTGTCATCCTGCAAAAGTCCGCAGCAGATGATGGGTGCGGTTATCAAAAACTACTACGCCGAAAAAGCCAACATTGATCCCAAAAAGATCTTCAGCGTCTCGATAATGCCCTGCATTGCCAAGAAGTTTGAAGTAACCAGAGAAGAAATGCTGACCGACGGCGTGCCTGATATCGACGCGGTTATCACCACCCGCGAGCTGGTCAGACTGATGAAAATGCGCGGTCTCGACCTTAACGCAATCGAGCCCGAGCCTGCTGACAACCCGCTCAGTCTCAAGACTGGTGCCGGCAAGATATTTGGAACCAGCGGCGGTGTCATGGAAGCGGCTCTGCGTTCCGCTTACATGCTGCTCACCGGCAAAGAGCTCGACAACCTTGATATAAAGACTGTCAGAGGTCTCGAAGGCCGCAAGGAAGCAAAAATCAATATCAACGGCACCGAAGTCGGCGTCGCCGTGGTCAGCGGCCTGAAAAACGCTTCTGACCTGCTCGACGAAATCAGAGCCGGCCGCAACGACCTGCATTTCATCGAAATCATGGCCTGCCCCGGCGGCTGCATCAATGGTGGCGGTCAGCCGATCGGCGTTACGCCAGAAGCGGTTGCTGCAAGAATGAAGTCGCTGTATAGTATTGACAAGAATGAAAAATATCGAGCTTCTCACCTGAACCCGGACATTCAAAAATTGTACAAAGAGTACCTCGGCGAGCCGCTCGGTCACAGAAGCCACCAGCTTCTTCATACTCATTACGCAAAAAGAGACGTAGTCAAATAAACTGCGGCGCGAAGGACTGACTCAATGACCGGGACAGTAAAAGAAGGAACCATCTTCACGATTCCTGAAAGGTGCAGAAAATGCTACACCTGCGTCAGAACCTGCCCGGCCAAAGCAATCAGAGTTGTCGACGGCCAGGCCAAAGTAATAAATGACCGCTGCATCGGTTGCGGAAACTGCGTTCGCGTGTGTTCCCGCAAAGCCAAGCAGGTTCTCGATTCTACAGCCTACTGCAGAATTCTTCTGTCTCGCGAAGAGACGGTTGCTGCCATTGTCGCTCCGAGTGCCTCTGCCGAGTTTCACGAAATCGACAGGGAGCAGTTTGTCGGAATGCTGTTGAAGCTCGGATTTGACCGGGTCAATGAAGTAGCATTCGGGGCCGACCTGGTCGCCAGAAAATACCGTGAACTTCTGCAGAACAACGCAACCGGCCAGTCATACATCGCCACGACATGTCCGGCAATCATCAACCATGTTGAGCATTATCACCCGAACCTTCTTTCTTCTCTGGCGCCGATTGTCAGCCCGATGGTGGCAACCGCGCGCGTAGTCAGAGAAATCTGCGGACCAGATATAAAAATCGTGTTTATCGGCCCGTGCACAGCAAAAAAATGCGAAGGTTTTGATCCCAACCTTGAAGGCGAGGTTAACTGCGTGCTGACCTTTGTCGAGCTCAGGCAGATGTTCGCCGAAAGCAGGATCGAACCCGATAAGGTTGAAAAAATCGATTTTGCTCCACCATGGGGCGGAACCGGCAGTCTGTTCCCGGTCGGCGGCGGTCTGCTTCAGGCCGCCAACATTACCGAAGATCTTATCTCTGACGACGTTATTTCGATCAACGACCGTCTGCATTTTGTCGAAGCACTCAAAAGCTTCGAAGATGGCACTCTCAAAACGCGCCTGCTCGAAATCCTCGCCTGCCAGGGCTGCATCATGGGCGCAGGAATGAGTAATGATGCCGCCTCCCAATTCAGCCGCCGCCACCGCATCGGCAGATATACCCGTAAGCGCCTCGATAAAATGGATATGGCACGCTGGAAAGATGACATCGAAAAATTCTCAAAGCTGGATCTTTCACGCAAATACCGAGCCCGCGACCAGCGTCAGGAAGACCCCGACCAGGAAGTAATCAAGATGATCATGGCCGAGATGGGCAAGTTTTCAAAAGAAGACGAGCTCAACTGCGGTGCCTGCGGCTATGAAACCTGCCGCGAGCATGCTCTCGCCATTTTCCATAATCTGGCTGAAAGCGAAATGTGCCTGCCCTACACCATTGGCGAACTCGAAAAAGCTATTGGCGAGCTTGAACACAGCAATAAAAAGCTCTCAAATATTCAGGAAGCGCTTATGCACGCCGAAAGACTGGCCAGCATGGGTCAGCTTGCCGCCGGCATTGCTCATGAGATCAACAACCCGCTTGGCGTTATCCTGATGTATGCGCACCTGATGCAGGATGCCTGTCAGGAAGGCACGCGCGCCAAGGAAGATGCGTCGGTAATCGCCAGTCAGGCCGATCGCTGCAAAAAAATTGTTGCCGGTCTGCTCAACTTCGCCCGCGAAAACAAGGTATTGAAGATGCCAACCGACATGAACGCACTGGTAAGTGATGCCCTGAAGCTGGTGCAGATCCCATACAATGTCATGGTAACTATCGTCAGGTGTGAAGAAAACCCGATTGCCGAAGTCGATGGCGACCAGGTCATACAAGTTCTCACCAACATCATCAGCAACGCGTTGGCCGCCATGGAAAGCGACGGCACGCTCGAAATAACAGTTCTCGGCAG
>Ga0154428_1267_pt1 | contig 10618 bp, 12 predicted proteins | sample RifGroC2_FD_115932 | JGI IMG/M metagenome (GOLD analysis project Ga0154428, IMG submission 115932) | Candidatus Riflebacteria bacterium GWC2_50_8 | reverse complement strand
AATTAGACGGAGCAGTTTCGACAGCTGTTTGTTGTCACTCTCCAAAGCCAGAATTTGGGAGATTGAATCATGACCAATGAATACAAACCGCAGATTTCACAGATTTTCGCGGAGGACGGGATGAGTGGCAATATTTGTCGTCAGGAAAAGTCGATCGGTGAAAGCTATACTTATGCGATCATAGGCGCTGCAATGGCTGTACAGTCGAGTTTGGGATGTGGTTTTCTGGAGTCTGTTTATCAGGAAGCGCTTGAAATAGAATTTTCAGAAAGAGGAATTGTCTATACCAGAGAGGCAGAGATACCGGTATTTTTTCGCGACAGAAGACTGAAAGCTTTTTTCAGGGCGGATTTTATCTGTTATAACTGCGTCATTGTAGAGTTAAAGGCTGTCAAGGTTTTGACTAAGATTGAAGAAGCCCAGATGATAAATTATTTGAAAGCTTCCGGATTGCAAAGAGGATTGATTTTTAACTTTGCTACTGCTTCGCTTCAAATAAAAAGACTCGTCAACAATCTGTGATAATTCTCTTAATCAGCGGTTCCGGTTGTTAAAAGAGGCTGTTCTGATGAAATTTTCTCACATTTACGGTAACATAGGAGAAGAGATCCCGCCGGATCTCGATGAGGAGGTTTAGGCCATGGCTATTGCCCAGCACCGTGAACTTAATGCCAGCGAGAAAATGCGTCGTCGCATGGAAGAGCGCGAGCGTTGCGAACTGGATGTCGCTCTCATTCGTGGCGCCGCTTACGATAAAGGCGTTGTTCGCGGTCACTCGCTCGGCAAAACAGAAGGCCTTGCTGAAGGTTTGGCAAAAGGTAAAGCAGAAGGAAAAGCAGAAGGAAAAGCAGAAGGAAAAGCAGAAGGAAAAGCAGAAGGAAAAGCAGAAGGAAAAGCAGAAGGAAAAGCAGAAGGCAAGGCAGAAGGTCGCGCAGAGGGAGAGGGGATCGGAATTGCCAACTCCATCAAAATATTTCTTGCCGCCCGCTTTGGCACAGTGTCGGACGAACTTCTTGCCCGAATCGATGTTGTCAGCGACCTTAAAACGTTACAGCAACTATTGGCTGTCACAGCTACCGCTACCAGTCTCGCCGACTTTGCTGCCCACCTGCCCTCTGTCTGAGTCACAAAGACAATCCACAGATTACGGCGATTTGCGCAGATGAAGACGACAAATGAAGTGAGCCCGCTGCCGTCTATGCTGCCGCCCGTTTTGACGACTTAAATAGTTATGCAGCCTTCTCGACGTGGAGCGGGCGGATCAGAAGCTCTGCCGGAATACCAGCACTAACGAGTTTGCGAATCATAGTTATGCTTAATTGTCTTTTGCCGTTTAATATTTCTGAGACTCTGGCCCGGCTGCCTAAATAAGTCTCCAGATCAGAGTTATTGGGTGCATTTTGCTCAAGCCAGAATTTAATTGCTTCGATTGGCCCAATTGCCTTCATAAGTCACCTTCCTGCGCTAAATGATTTCGACATTGATACGATCATATTGCTGGTGAGTTCCAGCAAATCTGATATAAATCCGAAAGGTATATCATGCTCCCAAACTGGTAACAAGCGAGAAATAATCAGTGAGCTTTTACATGAAAACTCTGTTAAAATCTGCGAACATTCTCGCAATCAGCGTTTTCAGCTCCAACTGGCCTGGATGTTCAGATGAGTTTGATGAAATCCTCAAGTTGAAGATCAGTGTCTTGTAATATGGTCTTGATGATCTTGGGGTGAATAATTTTGCCAGGGTGGTCTGGCACAGTGGCTCTTACCCCATGCTCATTGCGAAAGATTCTGTGACTGCCAGTTTGTCTGATTTGTTTGAATCCCATTTTTTCGAGAACCGATATAAGTTCTTTGGCAGTGATTCTTGGAACTTTGGTCATACAGCGATATCTAGAGTCGTGAACATGAATTCGTTGTTGCCGTCGATGCTTTCACCGCTTGCCAGACGGTCTTCGATATGCCCGCGTATTGCCTCTCTTATATTTGTCAGCGCCTCTTCGTAAGTGTCTCCCTGTGAATAGCAACCTTGGAGGTTATGGCACCAGGCAAAATATCCATCGCTATCCTTTTCTATTACAATCGGAAATTTATAATGCATGCTCTTTCGTTTCATTTTCATCTCCACGCCAGGATTGTTCTTTAATGATCAATTATAGCAGCTATATGTGGCCCGGGCAATTCAGGATTGAAGAATTCAGGCCGGCCAGCAATGAGAAATCGAAGATTTACAAATTCTCTCAGAAGAAAGCTGAAAGATCTCACGCAGAGCTGCAGGAACATTCGCGCAGTTGGTGGTTTTGGCTGTTTGCCTTAATGCTCGCGGCTTATAATAGTTTTTTGAGCGCGCCATGATTTTCGGTTTCCGATAACTGCGTCGCCGGCATAAAAAGCTGCCAGGTATTTTTAACGCAGCGTTACAGTGGACTCGAAGAGATAAGTAAGGTGTCCCGAACCCCCTCGAACCTACGGATCTGTGCGGGTGGTGCCTGGCAAACGGTATTCCTGACGCGACCCGAACTAAGATTGTTGACGACCGGGGTATTTGTGATAAACAACTGTGCAATAAACGCACGCTATTTGTCTTAATTATTGCAAAGCGAAATACTGATGCTGTATAAAAAATGCCTGGTTTGTTGTCGATGGCTGGATCAGCGGGGTTTTATAACAGTTTCCTGGCCGCTGGCGCCTATCACAAAAAGGTGTGTCACATTTTCATTGGACCCATGTCGTTTGGGTGGGCGCAATTTTGGCAATACAATTGGCGTGATGAAAAATTGTCAGGGAGCCTTGATGGCGATTGGCATATCTGAAATACAGGGGACATTTTCACCATCCACAATGCTGCTTGCGTTTCTGACCGCGATTGTATCTCTGCCCGGGCGGAATACGGGGGATCCGATGTTGTAGTTGAGTGTCATACGCACGGTCATGCGATTGTCAAAGAATGTTAAGTTTGTGTAGTCAAGGTCAGGTGCACCATTCAAGTAGTCGAAATCATGACTTAAAATGGCTGTTTGAGGTCCGTCGCCGGGTTCGTCACGGAGTGGGCGCGTGAATTTGAGCACGATGGTATCACCCGTATCAACGAATGTGTTTTTGTTTGCATCTTCCCAATATGCTCGAGAAATTGCAAGAGGTGGGCGGAAGTATTGTTTCACTTCGTCACCGGAATTGTTCTGTCGGTCTGGTCCAAGAGAGTAACAGCTTGATGATGCAGGAGCAACTAAATATGGGCTGCCCCACGGGTCAGCCATGCCTTTACTCAAATATGGTCCTACTAGGGCCCTCAGGTCTTCGTGCGGGTAGAGAACTCTTTGATCGGTTTCATAACGCACCAGTGCGTTTCTGATTTCATCAAGATCCTGCTTGGCTTTACTGAATCTTGAATCGTCTACATATTGTTGAACATAAGGGATTACAGCTCCGGCTAAAATTGAAATTATAACAATGACTATCAAAAGTTCAATCAGGGTAAAGCCGGCTCTTTTCATGTTTGTTCTCCAAGCTTTCACGTGTTTCTTCTAAGTTAATCGCTTCGCATTATCAAGTCAATATTTAAGCACTGTTAGGCCAGAAAAAAACAAACTTCCGTCCGGCTTGTTCCGGACGGAAGATTGTTGAGTGGATCAGTTTACTGAGCTGCTTTAATGATAACTGGAGTTTGCAAGCTGCCCTGTGCGGTAGGAGGTGCTGCAAAACCGGCATCGTTAAGGGCTGCTGTATCTGTTACGGCAACGGCAACTGTAATGTCATAGCCGGCTTTGACCTCAAGAGTACCAGTATCGGCTAATGTGAATCTTGCCCAGTTGTCGCCTTTAAGCGGGTGCACTACCGGCACGAGAGTTGTATCCCAAGCCCCAGCTGAGAGTACCCAGTCGCCTATTGCGCCAAAAGCTCCAATTGGCCTAGTGAATTTTACGTCGATGTAGTCTCCGGCATTTGCGCTGCCGTCTTTGTCTACATCAAGCCACCAGGCTCTTACAGGCGCCATTGGAGGTCTTACGTCGAGAGCAATGATGTTTGTGTCGATATCCCTGTCTTCTGCAGCAGAAAACACCATTGAAGCATCATGTGAGAAGTAGTATGGACTTCCCCATGGGTCAGACAAGGCGCCCTGAAGGTATGGGCCGACAAGAAGTTTTTGAAATTCCTGAACAGTCAAACCTTCTGCTACCGGATCAAACATTTTTCCTCTTTCAGTTTCGTAGCGAATGATAGCGTTACGCAACTCTCCGAGGTCGGCTCTGGCTTTAGCAAGCCTTGCGTCTTCGATGTAGTCCTGGACGTACGGGATGGCGGCGCCCGCGAGGATCGCGATGATCGTGATTACGATCAACAACTCAATAAGTGTAAAACCTTTTCTTAGCATGTTAATGCCCTCCTGAAAATTTTGATTCCCAAATTTAACCCAAGGTCAAGTTCGACAGGATTAACCGCCTGCCCGGATTAATACCTTATACTTCCAAAGATAAAGATTTCTTTTTTATTTTCAACCACCTGTTGTTTTATACGCAATAACCGTACCACTTCATCACTGCGGCAGAATTTTGACTTGTTGTTCGACTAAGCAAAGATTGTCTGCGTTGTCGCTCAAATCGTCTCCGCCACCGGTTACTGTATCTTGCCCCTTAGGATCTGCAACTCTTATGAGCGCGGCCCCGAGAGAAATTGAATTGACCACTGGATAGCCCGGATTCAGTGATAATACTAAGGTCCGTTCTGACAAGATGTTGGGCGGATACGAGCCGCCATCATCATCTGCTTCGACAAACGGATGTAATGCTTCATAAGGTAATGGGCCGTCTTCGCCATCGGGATCTATCTCAAACCAGGCATTCAAATCCAAGATTTCAAATTCTCCATTTATACGCTGAATCTTTCGGCTGAAGCCAAGATGCAGCTGGTCTGGAACATTGTTGATATCTACAGAGCCGGTCTGGTTCTTGTCGACCCACTTAACAGAGACCAGTGCTAATGGTGGCTGATAAGGGACTGATATATTGTCGTATTTTCCGCCTGGTGAATCATCTCTATCTGGACCAGTTGAATAGACTGTTCCGGCATCACGGTTGATGGTGTAGGGCTTGCCCCAGGGATCAATGGGTGCCTTGTTCAAATATCTACCGGTCAGCTGGCTGACATCTGAGAATTCGTTGACTGCTCCGGTGTCTGGATAATCTCCCTCACGAGTTTCGTATACGGCCAGAGCTCTGGCGATCTCTTCGAGATCGGTTTTTGCCTTGGCAATGCGCGATTCTTCGACATAGTTCTGAACGTAGGGTAGAGCCGCCCCGGCGAGAACTGCCAGAATGGTGATGACTACCAGCAATTCGATCAGAGTGAAACCTTTTCTGGTCATCATGTTCTCCTTATTATTGCGGCAGTATTACGACTTTTTGATCGGTAAGACTTTTGTTGGCGGCTTTATCATACAAAAAACTGGTAGGAGCGGGTGCACTTACTATATGAATGGTATCTTGCCCCGGTGTAAAAGGCGTTGTGTCGGTGGTTAACGGATTGAGTGCCTCTTCAACAGCTCCTTTGATCGGAAGAACTATCACCTTCCTATTTGGAAGAATCAATGCATTTGCAACATCAAACTGATACCCAAAGTCTATGCCGCCTTCAATGCTTGACAGGCTCAATAATGGTATCAGACCACCGACAGCAGACACGGGTTCCCGAGTATCTACGGCATCAGCTTCAGTGCCTGTAACCACTGTGGCATCTGGTTCGACGCCTGTAACGTCTAATACTCTGCTGAAATAAAGGTGAACTTCGTCTGGAACATTTATGTCGTCAACCGAGCCGGTCTGGTTTTTGTCAACCCATTTGGCAGCTACCAATGCAAGCGGAGGCTGGTAAGGAACTGAAATGTCGTCATCATCGGCAGGCGTTCTATTGGGGCCGGATGAATATACAGTGCCTGAGAAGATATTGATAACATAGGGTTTGCCCCAAGGATCAATTGGAGCCTTGTTCAGGTATCTACCAGTAAGCTGGCTGACATCTGAGATACCGTCAGTTGGACCAGCAGGCAATCCAGTTGTATCAATGTCAGGGTAATCGCCTTCGCGGGTCTCGTAAACTGCGAGCGCGCGGGCAACTTCTTCAAGGTCGGTTTTCGCTTTGGCAATGCGCGACTCTTCGACATAGTTCTGCACGTAGGGCAGTGCAGCGCCCGCAAGAATCGCAAGGATTGTAATGACTACAAGTAATTCGATTAACGTAAAGCCCTTTTTCATGATCTCTCCTGATTATTGAGGTAAAATTACAACCTTCTGGTCTGTTAAACAAAGATTATCGGCCTTGTCCATAAGATCATCTGTATCGACAGCAGCGCCAGGTCCCTTGGGGTTGTCTACAAATACATAGGCAAGGCCTAAGGAAAGTGGATCGGTGCTGGGATCATACACTTCTTTAAGTGACAAAATCATAGTTCTCTCATCTGACAGTATGCTCGGGGGGTAGTTATTGTTTGGGGCGAGTTCATTCGCGGCTTGAACAAAAGTGTCGGTGATAGATTCTTCTGCTACAACTGTGCCATCTGGACTGATTTGCAACCATTCTTCAAGATTTTCTGTTGTGCAGGCTGCAGAGTTCCTGGCGACTCTTCTGCTGAATGTTATCTTCAGCTGGTCTGGAACATTCTGGACATCTACTGAACCTGACTGGTTTTTATCAACCCATTTGACAGATACCACTGATAACGGCGGCTGATAAGGAACAGAAATATTGTCGTATTTGCCGCCTGCCAAATCATCTCTGTCTGGCCCGGTAGAGTATACTGTGCCGGAATAAAGATCTATGATATATGGTTTACCCCAGGGATCAATCGGTGCCTTGTTCAAATATCGTCCGGTGAGCTGACTAACATCTGAAAGGCCTGCGGCAGCGGGTGTGAGGGTGTCGGGATATTCGCCTTCTCTGGTCTCGTAAACCGCCAGTGCCCGGGCGATTTCTTCGAGGTCGGTTTTGGCTTTGGCGATTCTTGATTCGGCGACGTAGTTCTGCACATAGGGCAGGGCGGCGCCGGCAAGAATCGCCAGGATGGTGATTACCACCAGCAGTTCTATCAGTGTGAAACCTCTTCTTATCATAGATTCTTCAGTCTCCTGTAGAGAATTATTACCTTGCAGATATTATAATCATCGGCTGACTGGCGATGCACATGTTACCCGTGCCGGAAGCCAGGTCAAGAATACCAGAACCGTTGTTTACCCAAAAAGTGTCACTGCCCGGGCCAAAGACGTCTTTGACGCCTGTTGCCAGAGGAATAGTAATTAAAATGCCTGAGCTGTCAAGCTTTAGTTCATCCCAGGCTAATGACGAATCAATGGGGTTGTCACCATTTGACCAGCCGAAATACTTGTCGGCTGTGCCGGGATTGGCCACAGCATCGCTTGTCGGGGTAATTTTGCGCGAAAAGTTCAATTGCAGATAGTCGAATACATTTTGTGTGTCAACCGCACCTGACTGGTTGGCGTCGACCCATTTGACGCTTACCATGGCCAGCGGAGGCTGGTAGTTGGTGACGATATCGTCTGCCGTGTAGTCGAGGCGGTCAGGCCCGGATGAAAAAACGATCCCGGTGCCGGTGGCAACGACAAAAGGCTTGCCCCAGGGGTCGATTGGCGATGAATTCAGGTAGCGCCCGGTCAGCAGGCTGACGTCTCTGGCGTTGTAGGAACCTTCGCGGGTTTCATATATCGCAAGAGCTCTTTTGACTTCTTCGAGATCAGATTTTGCTTTGGCAATGCGGCTTTCGGCGACGTAGCCCTGCACATACGGCAGTGCCGCGCCAACAAGGATGGCGATGATGGTTATCACCACCAGCAGCTCAATTAGTGTAAATCCTGTCTTACGCATCAGGTTCTGGTCCCTTCCCCATTCAGGGGCATTCTTAATACTATTAGCACAGTTTTTCAAAATCGTCTTAAAAATCTTTCGGCTCAGATAAATAAATCTTTCTTTATTTTATAATGCAAAATCTGTACCTGATTTTATTGGCATCGGTAGGGGCGTGTCGCGACGCGCCCCTACCGATGACGCGCCCCTACCAATGACGGTGGGTGGGTTGGTGGTGGGGTTTTTTTGCCGCGACAAGGAAATTTTCCGCATAAAAATAGATAATTTTTTATTATTCACGGGAAAGATTCCTTTATTTCTTTTTCTTCTCGATGATGACACCTTCCTGGCGCTGCAAAGGTTGCGGTTTTGGCGACAGATCAACAATACTCTCAATATATTCCCTTGGAAACAATCTTGTTTCACCCGTAACCAGCGTCGGCGGCACTGGTGGCGCAAATTCTATGCGGGCGCTGAAGGCGTCGTAACCAGGCTTTAGCAGTGCCGAGCCGAGTGCTTTTTCCGGGCTGACAGTCTCAAAGTCAACCACAACCGGGTTGAGCAGCTGAGAGGGGCGTGAAAAGCGAATGTCGATGTAATCGCCGAAGTCGACAAGATTGTTGAGGTTAGCGTCGACATGTTCCGCTCTGGTTATGAAAAAGGCAGCCGGAATATACGACAGGGCAACGTCATCAGAATAGGTAGCGACAACCGTAGACTGCGCTTTGCCATCCGGGCCGCTTGAAAAAACAATGCCGAGATCGGGAGCGTGCAGATAGAAATTCCCCCAGGGGTCACGCGGCGGCTCTTTTTCAAGATAATTGCCAATAAAGGTGCCGAGTTGCGCCGGAGAAAAGGTTGTAACTGCGAAATTTTTGCCCTCGCGGATATTGTAAAGGCGAACCGATTTAACCAGTTCTTCGATGTCAGCTCGAGCACGGGCGATGCGGGCTGTTTCAATATGCCGCTTGTATTCTTCGACAGCAAAGATCAGCAGTGTGGAAATGATCAGTAGCGAAACCAGCAGCTCAATCAGTGTGAAACCACTTCTCTGAACTGGCTGATGTCTGATCTTGTTGTGGTCCGGTCGAGAATTCATCATTTTATCCTGCGTTTTCTAAACGAAATCTGTTCTTCAGGTTGAGGCCTTATGGTAACACGTCGATCAGTTTGTGTAAGAGTCATCAACCGGTTCATCAATGTTAACCAGGCGGGGAGTTACCAGCATGATCATTTCGCGCTCTTCGGATGAAGTGACTTTGTCGGTCAGTAAAGTGCGCAGCAGAGGAACCCGATTGAGCAACGCCGGTGAAGTGCTGTTGTTTTTATTGGTATGGCTTATCAGGCCGCCAAGAACAATAGTTTCGCCGTCTTTGATGCGAACATAGGTTTTGGTCGATTTTGTTGAGAATCCATATTGCCCGTCCTCTTTGGCCTGTTGGCTCTCGCTGCCGTCCAGATCAGTGATTTCAGTAACCAGATCAAGACTGATTTCGTTGTCGCGTGATATTTCAGGAGTAACGTTGAGTTCGATTCCAACTTCGATATCTTTGTAGCGCTTAAGTGCCTGGGTAGGTGCTGGATAAAGCGCGTTTGAGCTGGATGCGGCTGTGGCGTAGTCGTAATATGGTACCGGAATTTTGCGACCGATGAAGATTCTCGCAGGCTTTTTGTGAACTGCTCGTATCTTCGGACTGGCAAGGGTTTTTGCCTTGTTGGTTTCTTCAAGAAAGTTCAGGCGGGCCGGTAATGTGACGGAACTTGGGAGTCGGCCGATGTCGGTTATCTGATCGCTGCCTACATTATAGTTATCCAGTTTGATGCCGAGTTCCTTGAGGCTGCCGCGGTTGATTTCGATCAGCTTAACTTCAATAACCGCCTGCTTGACCTTCTCATCGATGCTTTCGATGATGCTGGCCAGCAGATTAAGGTTTTCGACGGTGTCATAAACCGAAAGTGTGTTAATTCGCTCATTGATCGAAAAGTTCTCGGTGTTGATTTTTTCACTCAATGATTTGCTGCTTTTGATAAGGCTGGAAACTTCGCTTGGCGCTGCATTGACCAGTTTGAAAGCCCTGAATTGCTTGTTGCCAAAGTCGTTAGCGTTCTCGCGTGCCAAAATCACAAATGTGTTGTCGTTGTGTGGTTTTTTCACAAGGTCGTTGGTTTGAATCAACAGATCAAGCAGTTCATCGAGATTAAGGTTCTCGACGTAAAAATTTACTTTTTTGTCTTCGACGCTGTCATGAATGATCAGGTTGACATTCATCATCTTGGAAAGTGTCTGCAGTGCGTCTTTAAGACTCAGATCGCGGAAAAGAAGTTCGCGCGCCATTCTGCCGCTGTCACTGCCGAGAGAGATGACAGTCAAATCGCGGCCTTTGAGGGTATACTGAAAGTTGCGCTGCAGAAGCAGGTTCTTGAGCACTTCACGCAGAGTCACATCTTCGGCATGCACGCTGAACTTGCCGGTGACGCCTGAATCGGCGAATACCCTGAGGTTAAACTTAACCGCCAGGGCGTTGAGAATGGTCATCAGGTCTTCCTGGTCGAAGCTGAGGCTGATGCGAGAGTCAAGAGCCGTTCTGGCTTCTGGTGAACCGTCGTTTGATTTGTCGAGAGTGTTTTCGCTGTAAAGATGGCGGGTCTGCCCGGCCGGTCTGGCTGGTCTGGCGGCTTCGAGCACCAGGCTTTTGCCGACACGCGATGGTTTGATGCGGGCTGGTTCATTAAGAACCAGAATAGCCCTGACCACGTCAGGACTGCTG
>Ga0154428_1208_pt5 | contig 10704 bp, 4 predicted proteins | sample RifGroC2_FD_115932 | JGI IMG/M metagenome (GOLD analysis project Ga0154428, IMG submission 115932) | Candidatus Riflebacteria bacterium GWC2_50_8 | reverse complement strand
AGCATGAAAAGCTGAATGAAAAAATAATCAATTTTTCGCCAAGAGATATTGTTCTGGCCGGTGACGGCTGGACTTTTGTGAGTTCCGGCAAAGGCAATTCCGAACCCAGCAGATTTGGCATCATGTTGCAGGGAGTTGCCAAAAATATGGCAAGCAAGCGCATCAGCAAAAACTTCAAGACAGGACTCGACAGCGAAGCCGTGCAGAGTGAAATGATCGTTGAAACAGGCTTGCAGACAGTGCGCTCGCTTTTTGGCGATGACGTTTTCGTGAGCATGGCCCATAGCGTCGAAGTGCCAGTATTGATGAGCGCGATAAGCGGCACGATCGGCATTATAACCCATCTGGTTCCAGACCTGGACAATCCAGAATTTCTGATTTTATGGATGATGGTATTTGAGTATGACAACTATCTGACCCGGCTGGCCGGGCGCCAGATAAGCAAATACAGCGTATATGCTGCAAGCACACACCGGCATGCCGCTTTAATAAACCCATTCATGGCAAGTTACCGCCACGAACTCGGCCTCTGCGGAGCATGGATAACCTCTGCCAATCTGCCGGTGTCATTGCGCTTGAAGCGAGGCGATGAGTGGTATCTGGTCGAAGGACGCCCCGGTGTAGCGCAGTTGCCGTCATTTCTGATTGCAACCGCATCCGAAGCGCCTATTCAGGCGAGGATGGCTCGTAACAAACTGATTTTTGCCATCTCCCTGCTCCTTTCAATCATATTGATTCTAGTTGTAGCTAAAAATGCCGCCGCCGACATCCTGAACCCGGTAGAAAGCCTGATCACCGGAATGAAGTTTGCGTCAGTCGAAAACTATTCATATCGAATCAACATGAACAGGGGCGATGAGCTCGGGAATCTGTGCAGTTCTTTTGACTCGATGATGCGCGGCCTCGAAGAGAAAAACCTGATGGGTCGAATGTTATCTAAGAGCGCACTTAGTTATACCTCTCAGAACAATACCGAAAGCAGTACCGGCGAATTCGTATTCCTCTACATCGGTATTCCATCGTTCATGTCATGGGTCGCCGGAGCATCGGTCGAACAGATGTTCTGCGATCTCAAAGAACAGATTGCCATGATCTCAGGCTTCGTCATTAGTGAAGGTGGCGACATTGACAAAATAATCGGCGACAAGATGCTGGCCGTGTTTGCTGTTGACGGAAACCTGCCGGAAGCAGTCGCCTGCGCATGTCACGCTGCTGAGAAAATTGTTGCTGCCGAAAGCAAAGCAAGTCTGCCTTTTCCGGTTGCCATAGGCATCAACTCCGGCAGGGTCATTACCGGCCTGCTCGGAGTTGGCGAAAAACGCGATTTTACTGTCATTGGCGACGCCGTCAATGTTGCGGCAAGAATTGAAAGTCTCTCTGAGATTTTGAGATATCAGCGCTGCCTGCTTTCTGAAAATGTTTTCGCAGCCCTCAAGCCAGGTTTATCTGCCCGCGAATACGGAGAAGTTGAATTAAAAGGCAAGGCAATGCCAATGAAAGTTTATCAGCTTTCTCTATAACTCTGTGTTATTTTACCTGCAACAGGCTATATGATTGAAAGCTACCACAGTTGACCGATAGAGTTAGAAATCTGATTCTGGTTTTGTTTCTGCTGATTCCGATTTTATCAGCAAATTTTGGTTATAACGAAATTTTTTCGATTATTACGCGTTGGAAAACGCTTGAGCAGGAACGCTTTGCCAATCAAAAACTCGGCGAAATCTCGGTTCAAAACGATATCGCTCAGCACATATCGGTCTTCAGTGCAGCTTTTAAAGAAAAACTGACAGACCTGCTGATGCATTATGGCGAGCGCAGCCCAGAAAACCTGCCCCTGTCAGATATGGCTGCAAGCAGCTTCAAGCCGCCGTTCCCCGATCACGAACTCTGGGTCTTTTCGCGGTCAGCTGAAAAGCAGTCAGCAACTCTTATTTTCACCAACGCCAGTGTTACCAGTCGCCGACCAGTCGAAATGATCTTCGACCATCTTCTTGCAACAAATAGCGAGGATAAGCAAAAGGATCAGGAAATCAGGCGAAACGAAAAAATGCTGCATAATATATTTGGCAGCAACAGCATCGGCAAAGTAATCGCCAACAATCAGAGAGGTGTCGCCACACCAGTTATTTACCGACAGACGCCTTCTTACCTGGTCTGGGACTACACCGTCACCGATGCAGGAAAAGTCCTGGGCTACTGCCTTGTCGTCAAACGCAATCAGGATCTGCAGAAATGCTGTTTCACGCTTTCTGCCGAAAAAACCGGTCTTGGCAGTGATTGCGCCGGGGGCTTCATTTCGCTTTTTCCTGAAGCTGACGATTACTACTTTCCGGAACGCATAAACAGATCAGCTGTATGGCAAACCTGGCGACGGAGCATCGGTAACGCGATTGATAACCGCATCAACTGGGAAAACGAAGGCTTGCCATGGGGAATGAGACTGGGCAATCACAAGCTTTATACACGCATTCTGAGACAAAATGCAAACATAGCTTTTGTCATTCTACCTGATCTCTCGTTGGCCGCCTTTCCGATCTGGCTTAAAACGCTGAATTATCTGGCCGGCGCTTTGATCATTCTTCTGTTGCTACGCGGCCTGATACTTAACTCCTGGCCTTTCGCTGCCATTGGCAGTCGCTTTTTGACCGCGTTCATACTGGCAACTACGCTACCAGTGGCTCTGTTCGTGACTTCAGCAACAGCATATATCTACGAACGTTACAACGCAGACGAAAATCAGATCGAAGAAGAGCTGACCAGCTGCCTGCTTGATTTTGATGCGGGCAAAGAATTTCTTGAAAACACCTATTTTGCCTTTTTCTCTAAACTCATAGCTGACCGGAAAATCAACGACCTTCTCAGTGAAAATGGCCTTGCAGCTGCAGACAAGGTATTCGCTAGAGCCAAAGAAATGATATCAACCGGAGCAGGCAAATTACCGATTTCGGGCATCGCACTTTATGATCTTGCCGGTAATGCCAGGTTTCACTCCGAGGGCACTATTGTTAAAGATGACTTTGTATCAATAGCCAGCTTTTATGGTCTGCCGTTTACCACCAACCTGCGAACTTTTGCCAGAAAGCACGAACCTGACCTCATACTGCCCGATCATAAGAAGGACGAAAAATATCTTGCCGCGATGCAGTCATTCAGACGCAGTAACGAGGGTCTTGAATATGAGGTCGAAAGATTTCGTAACCGTGTAATAAAGACCATCGCCGGGCGAGGCCATCTTGAATATATATACGATTTTATCAGTATAGCCGGCAAAAACAGGTTTACCCTGATGCTTGCCTGGCTTGACACTGATATTAACCAGATTGTTCTCACTCAGAACGCCTTAAAACTCGGGCTAAAAAGTCCGCACATTCAAATTGCCGGGTTCCGGCGCTCAGCTGCTGGCATTGAATCAATTCTCGACACTGACAGGAGCATCTCCAGACAACAGCAACAGCAATATGCTCAGATAGCCAAATCAGCCTTCAGCGTAAAATCAGGCATCACCAAATCCTTGCTTGCCGACCGTTCGGTCGTCGCTTACGCTTCGAAAAACTTTGAAAACACCATATTGATAGCGGCCACTGATCATGATCAAAAAAACAGATCACATCTGCTTCGTCTGCTCTCGTTTGCCGGACTGGGGCTTGTTGGCCTTGTCATACTTGTATTCAGCGGCTTAACAACCTACATCAGAGTTGTCAGACCGCTGAAAAGAGTTAAATCGTCACTCGACCAGATAGATGCAGGCAATTTTCCACAAATAACCACCAGTGGCCGCAAAGACGAGATTGGTCTGCTCAGCAACGAATTTGCGGCAATGGTCAAAGGCCTGGAAGAACGGCAAAGACTGGCTTCGATGCTGTCAGACCAGGCTCTCTCTGCTTTGTCGACAAGCTCTGATGGTGCCGCTTTGCGATCAGAATCACTGGAGGGGGTCGTACTTATCTCCGACATCCGTGATTTCACGAGCATGTGCGAAAAATACGAACCAAAGCTGGTGACCAGATTACTGAACGTTCACTTTGCCGAGATGGCAGCAGTTATAACCGGCTATGGCGGCAAAATTTACAAGTTCATCGGTGACGCCATTGAAGCTGTCTTTATCGAAGAAGCGGGAAACAGCCAGCCGGCTGCTCTGCGTGCCAGCCTGGCAGCATCAGCAATGCTGTTGCGCCTGCAACGCATAAACAGTCGGCGCCAGTCTGACGGAAAATTTTCTTACCGGGTCGGCGTAGGCATAGCAGCCGGACGACTTATTGCCGGTGAAGTGGGCAGCAAAGAAAGTCGCCTCGATTACGCAATGTTTGGCGAAGCTTTTAAAGCAGCAGAAAAACTCGAGGCATCTACCAAAAAATTTCCTGAATGCCCGCTGATGGTAGACCAGACTGTAGCCTCACAAACTGCTGAAAATCTTTTTAACTGGAAAAAAGAAGTCATTGAGGGCGAAACCGTCTTCAGGCTGAATGGCTTTACAGAAAGCCTGGTCGAACAGATTAACAACAAAGAAGCTTCTCTCTTCAGCTCTGAAAGGCTTAAAGGCAAGGGGCAAAGCTCTTACCGAAGCTCACAAAGCTGGTTCGACAGCAATGCTTCATTGTGCCGGAAGTTTGTCTATATCGTCGGCACAATATGCATTCTTTTTCCCGCACTGGCAGGATATTTTTCAATATACACAACAATCATGGCGGGCAAAGAACAGGAAACCAAGGCCATTGAAGCCCATTGCGAAAGTGTTCGAACAAAGTTGCAGGTTGCAGATCTTGGACAGGTGCTGCTTGAACAGTATCTCGACGACAACTGCGAAAAGTCGAGCCAGGCGATAAACTGGAACAGGAATGGTGTAAACCGGGACGAGGTAAAGACGCTGGCTGATCAAATCAAACAGCAACTTGATTCTGACGGGTTGAAGCAAACAGTTTTTGCGGTATTGCACAAACCCGGCAATAACCACTCTGACACCCCCGACAGCAACTGGCAACTGGTTAACTATCAGGGCAACCCTGATTACGAAGAAACCTACGCCGAGATTTTGCGCAAGCTCACCGAAAGCAGCGTAATCTGGGGCTGGCCTTCAATTGCGCATTTAAAAGAGAAAATACCGATGACTCTCGGCTCAAACATGCATCTGGTTCACATTTTCTATGAAATGCACGCGCGGGTAATACCGGTTAAAATAGGCGGCAGTGAAGAATACGTCTACTGGCAACCGATTCTGCTAAGAAATTATAACAAACTGGCGCAGCTGGATGAAATCCCGCAAACAGACCTCAAATACCCTCTGGCAGACGACTTGATCATCAACATTGGTGCGATATTCGTCATGATCAGCAAAGAAACCGCCCAGAAAAATCACCTGGCAGCATTAAAAAATCTGCTGCAGCGTGAGCAGATAAGCTACGCGATTGTCGCTGAAAATAACAATATTGTCGAAGCGACGGCTCCTTTTACCAGCCAGAAACCAAAATATACAGACCCAACGCAGACACAGACTGGCTGGCATACTACCTCGACCGTCACCAGCCTGGGAAGCCATAAATATCGGGTTTATCTCAGCAAAAGACTTCCAGAATCGCAGTTTGGCTGGCAGTCTATTCTGAGTTGCCTTTTGATTGGGGTAATAACGCTGGTTGCTCTGCAAACCTGGAAAAGCACAGTTCACCTTGAACGCGGCATTGCAGTAAAATTTGCATGGCAGCTCTGGCTGGGCCTTTTTACAGCAGCTATCGTTCCACTGACCTGCGTTTACACGGTAAACGAACTGTTTGCCATAGGCCAGAAAGAAATGAGACCGGTCGAAGAGCGCCGACTTCTTCTGGATTACACTGAAAGAATCGAACGTCGACAGTTTCTGCAGGAACGAATCAACTGGAACAGCCTGGAAAAAATTACCAGGTCACCCGAGCTCAAATCAGCAATAGACAATGCCGGCAGCATGACCACTGATCAGCAGAGAGCTGATTTTAATGCTAAAGTACAGAAGATTCTGCAGGACAGCGCAAACAGGCAAATCACCAGGCATAATGACATGCTGATATTCAGCCACCATGGCTGGCAACACTCATTTTTGCCGCCAGCGTCAAGCAATATAGAAAAAAATGAGTTCCGACGTTTCCTTGATTTCTTTGTAAAAAATCTTTTCGTTGAGCTGGGTATGGCAAAAGAATCAGGCAACGAGCGGACCGGATCACTGGGAGCCAGCGTTAAAGCAGAAATCACCAGAGACTCAGGCCTCGAAGTCTTTCGTAATCTTTTCGGCAGTGACGCCTATTTCTCTCTGGTAAACGGCCTCGACCTGCCAATCGATATTTTCATGGCCTCGGGACATGGCTATCTCAGTCTTATGTCCGCCCCCGACCTGTTTCAGCCTGAAACTCTGGTGTTCTGGCTGTTTTTTGACAATCTCAACTCATCGATTCAAACACTATTTAGCAGAATTAAAAAATCCTATCCGATCTTTACCGAGGCAACGACAAGGTACGGGGCATTCAAATTGCCGCACGTAGGCGGAATAGACCAATCTGCGACATATTTTGCGCGCTGGGCTACTGCTGCCAAGATGCCGATAAGCGACCGGACAATCTACGGCGGGCAGAACTGCCTGGTAGAAGCCAGACTAAGCCGACAGAACGAAGTAATGATGCTTATTGGTTTCATACCTGAGCACACTTACCTGAACGAAATAGAAGGGGTTCGGCGGCAATTACTCGGCCTGCTGCTGCTCTCAGTATTGGCGATCATTCTGCTTACCCTGTTCGTATCCCATGACATCACCGGTCCCATCATCGCCCTGACTTATGGCGTCAAAAAAATCGCGTCAAGACAGCTCGAATACAGAATTCCAGACACCAGAAAAGACGAGCTTGGACAGATGCAGAAGACCTTCAACACAATCGCGCGCAGCCTGCAGGAAAAAGAACTGATGGGCCAGATGGTCTCATCCGCTGCCAGGCGCCTGGCGGGAGATGCTGACAGCCTGCGCGAAGCTGAAGCTGGCCTGCATCTGAACGTCAGTGTTCTTTATCTGGCAGTGCCGAAATTCGCATTGTTTCTGCAGTCAATGAATCACCAGGAATTGATCACAGAAGTTCGATCACAGATCGACACCATCTGCCGCATCATTATTGCCAACGGCGGTGAGGCCGACAAGATTATGGGCGAAAAGGTGCTCGCGTGGTTTTACAGTCCTGATGGTATGGAAGAGAGTGCTATGATGGCTGCCCGCACCATGCACACACTTCGCGATGCCGAGAGAGCCGGCGAACTCAAGTTTCCGATTACCGCTGGTGTTCACAATGGCGAGATCATTGCGGGTCTGCTGGGTTTCGGCTCACAACGCGACTTTACAATTATCGGCGATCCGGTTAACACGGCGGCAAGAATCTGCAGCCGGGCGTCAGAGCTTCCCAGCGAGAGATTTCTGGGCAGCGAGGCATTTATCAGCATTCTTCCAGCCGGTACTGCCCGCTATTATGATTTTGGCAAAGTAGAACTCAAAGGCAAGGCAGAAACGATCAGCCTCAAACAGATTATTTTCTGAAAATCCGGTGGCTGCTGATTTGCAAAAATCCGGCAGTACCCAGGAATTTACGCCTGACCATGCCGGATTCAATTCTGTTCTTGTCAGCGAACGATGCAAAGGGTCATCTGTCAGCGCCCTTTGGTGCGAAATCCTTGAAACTGTCAGCATCTGGCGGTGTAAGATCGTTGAGATAAAGTTCAAATTCGCCTTCAGTTTTGGTTTCTTCGTCGTTCAGACGCAGCGAACCAAGATATACAAAGTTACCGGGATTTGGCTGACTGCGGCTTATCGACATGTGCCCGACCGGAACCGGCAAGCGCAATTTATCCTGTTTTTCATCTTTTGGCTGCTCAAAATCTGACGGACGAAAAAGATCAGTTGCCAGTTTTCCCTCTTCATAAGAGACAATCTTGAGTACATATTCAAACCCGGCAAGCGCTATGCGACCGTCTTCTTTGCCAGCGACCGCAGTAGAATCCTTTTTCTGTGTGTCAGCGGCCTTTTCATCAGCACCGGCTTCTTTTATGCCGAGTTTGACCGTCTTAAAATCCTTGCCTTTGAAGGCAAAACCCTGCAAAGCTAAGACAAGAGGGCTCTCTGAATCAGGTTTCATTGCAGAACCCGATACGTCACCACAGCCTGCAGAACCGCAATCGGCTCCGGCATAAGATGGCAAAACCATTGCGACAATCATTAGCAGAACGACAAAAGCCAGTTTTCTCATATTGTTGTTTCCCCCAGTTACGGAATCTATTATAATTCTACCAGACTTTGCATCAGCGTGGAGTTAAAAGCATGTTAAGTTTTTTTAAGACTCTGCCGGCCATTTTGCTTCTTTGCTTTCTGGCAGGGATGGTTAGCAAATCGCAAGCTGCTGAATTTCATGACCTGATCAGAGCAGGAGATCTCGACCAGGTGCGCAGCAACGTGGCACGCGACAACATATTGGCCAACATGGCCGATGAAATCGGGCATTCGCCATTACACATCGCGGTAATCTACGGGCAACTGCGCATAGTAAACGTGCTGATCAATGCTGGCGCCGAAGTTAACGCCGTCGACAGACTTAAGAGACTTACTCCTCTTCATTATGCCGCTTTTCATAATCACCCTAAAATTATGCTGTTTCTGTTGAGTCGCCGGGCTGATCACAGTATGGCCGACAGCGACGGCAACCAGCCACTGCACTTTGCTGCCGCCAACGGCTGTTTGAGCACAGTCGAGATTCTTCTGCAACACAGCGCCAACCCTGATTGCCTCAATAAAAACTGGCAGACGCCGCTGCATCTGGCAGCTTACGCCGGGCAGAAACGCGACCTCTTTCCATCGTCATCACAGAAAAAAAGTGACTATCTGAGTGTAACCAGGCTATTACTGCTCGGCGGCGCTACCCCTGGCTTAAAGGACATCTGGCAGAACATGCCAGAAACGATTGCCTGGCAGCACGGCCAGAACAAAGATTTTGCGCGAAGTTTCACCCATCTAATGTCTGGGCGCGGCCTGCATCGATAAAACCGACGGCGGGCATGAACTGTTTTTTTGTCGGTACCCGGAAAAACTTTACTTGTAGTCATGTTTTTTATTAAACTACAACAGTTGAAGTTGATCAAACGAGATCTGGCAGGGAAAAAACATGAACGAACAAGCAGAGGGAAGCTCAGCTGAGAACAACGTATGCGCCGGTGCGACAAAAAGCAGTGCGGCAGCAGATAACAATAACATCGAAAAAATCGGCTTTTTTCAAAGCATAAAACTGCGGGTCTGGGCCGGAATATTCCTGCTTACCCTGCTGCCACTGCTGTCAATGGGCGGCTACTCTTTTAACGTTCTTGGCGAAATTGCACGCGACATTCTTATTGAAGCCAACATTCAGGCATTCCAGCAGGTCAAATACGAAGTCGATCAGTATGTCAACGGCTATGACGAGTTGACCGGGTTTCTGGCCAGCGATGTTCGCCTGCAGCAACCGCAGAGTGCCGAGGCACGCCAGGCCATGCAACAACTGGACCAGGCTTATGAGTATGTTGAACGTGTCGTCATGTGCAGCCGCGACGGCAACCTTCTTTCTCATTCCAAGCCTGACTCTGATGCGATAACCGGGCTGTCTGTGCCAGAAAAGCTTCTGATCGGCATGCCCGATAAAATATTCTTTTCCCCGGAGGCTTTTCATGTCAAGGCCGCCATTTCAAACGCGCCAGATGCGCCGGTTATTATAACCACCATATCATTTTTAAAGTTGCGCAAGTCGCTGGAAGGCATCACTTTCGGCACCAACTTCCGCTATTTTCTAGTGACCCAGAACGGTGAAAACATTCTTGAACAACCTGATTTTCCCAAAGACCTCATCGCAGAACTGATGGAAAAGCAGTGTGGCGCCTACGATCTGTTGCCGACACGAGCCGGGCTCTCGCCCCAGCTGGTAATTTCCCTGCCGATTCTGCAGTATGGCCTGCGCATATTCGTTTTTCAAAACGCTGGCGATGTATACGCAGTAGCGCGCTCGATCGGCAAAAAGACCTTTAACTTTACGCTGCTGCTGTGTCTGATCGCCTTTATACTGGCAACCTATTTCAGTCACCGCATGACCAGTCCGGTTATTGAGATCGCGCGCAAGGCCACCGAACTGAGCGAAGGCAATCTTGAGGCCACAGTCGCGGTCACCAGCAGAGATGAAATTGGCTTTCTGGCCAGCTGTTTCAATAACATGAGCTACCGCATCCGCAAAAAGGTATTTGAACTGAGTGCCATGTATCATGTCACCCAGCTGATCAACACTTCAGCAACTTACCAACAGGCACTCGACGGTTGTCTTGAGCATCTGATCGAGATTTTTAAGGCACAGCGCGGTTCTATCATGCTGCTTAATGAAGACAAGACCAGGCTGCGCGTCGAAAGTTTCAAGCAGGCTGACAAGGCTGCGGCTGACAGCGAGCGCACCCCGAGAAACCGGCTGGAACTCAAAATTGGCGAAGGTATTGCCGGCGAAGTAGCCGAAACCGGCAATGCGATTTTGTGCATGGATTGCAAATCTGACGAGCGTTTCAAGAATTATGACACGCAGCATGACCTCAAATCGCCAGATACTTTGATATCGGTGCCATTAACCGTACATGGCAATACCATGGGTGTCATCAACCTGACTGATCGTTCCAACAGTCGGGCTTTCAGCAACGAAGACCTTGACC
>Ga0154428_1235_pt2 | contig 10718 bp, 8 predicted proteins | sample RifGroC2_FD_115932 | JGI IMG/M metagenome (GOLD analysis project Ga0154428, IMG submission 115932) | Candidatus Riflebacteria bacterium GWC2_50_8 | reverse complement strand
TTTTAAATTCCGCTTCCAATTTGCAATTCGAGAAACTAGAGGGTTTACTAGAACATCGCCCGTCGTACTTATCCATCGTAAGCACCATTATCACTTTAACTTTTTGCATGTCGGCAATTTTAAGAATGGTGTTGTGCCCTGCAGAATGCCTGAATTCGACCGTTTCTTTGGCGTCGTCAACAAACCCGAAACCGTTTGCTCCAAAGATGAGATAATCAATTTCCTGATGCTGAAAATCTACACTATTAGGCGTTTCTTTTGAGTCATAAAGCGCATCCTTTCGCGCCAGCAAATTATCGGCCACGATGTCCGGAACAATAATAATGTTGACGAAATTCTTTTCTGCCAAGGTATGCGCATAAGTAATCCCATCATGATAGCAGTGCTTGTCTCCATATTCGGTATGAGTTTTAGGTTGGCCTTCACAGATAAATATACGTATCAGACTTGAAGCTTCTTTCTCAATTAGGGAATTGTAGTATCTGTGCCTTATCTTGTAATAAAGATTTGGAGACATACCATACTTCTTCATGATTATAGTGTCCCGTAAGCCACACAATGCTTTTGTTACAAGTTCACTATATCCGTAGAGCAAGATATTTATTGCTGGCTGTTTATTTTGCTGCTGCGAATGATTTTAATTATTGCGTCTTGTCTTTGTTGTTTATTCATTGTTATTACCGGCTGCATAAATATTCAAAAATGTTGCATATTTATACGGGATTCTTGCGCAGGAGTCAATAAAAAAGTAATGCTCTCGAAAATAACCGCCTGAATGCAGATCTGGAGTTTCTCTCGGACAAGGTTTCTGTTGCAGCAGCGCTGATGTTAGTCTCAGTAGCAGATAAGGTGATTCGTCAGCAAAAGCCGGCAGGGCGGTTGACTTTGTCGGCGGGTAAAACTATTATAGGCGCTGACAAATCAATGATACGGAGCAAAAATCATGGCAGAACGTTACGACCCGCAGGCAGTTCAGGCAAAGTGGTCGCCGAAATGGCGCGAGATGGGGCTGTACACGACCTCAGAAGACCGCAATAAGCCGAAGTTTTACTGCCTCGACTTTTTTCCATACCCTTCAGGAAATGGCCTTTCGGTAGGCCATCTGCGCAACTATGTGCCTACCGACGTGGTGTCGCGCATGAAAAGAATGCAGGGCTGGAACGTGCTGCACCCGATGGGCTGGGATGCCTTTGGTCTGCCCGCCGAAAACTTTGCGATCAAGATGGGTGTTCATCCGGCTGTTACTACCGAAAAGAACGCCAGTAATTACCGTCGCCAGCTCGGCCTGGTTGAATGCGGTTACGACTGGGCGCGCGAAATTAACTCGACCGATCCCGGCTACTATAGATGGACACAATGGTTCTTTCTGTTATTGCACAAGCGCGGCCTGGCATATAAAGCCACCGGCGCTCAGTGGTGGTGCCCTGACTGCCGCACCATTCTCGCCAACGAGCAGGTTGAGCAGGGTCTGTGCTGGCGCTGTGAATCACAGGTTGAGAAAAAAGACCTCAATCAGTGGTTTTTCAAGATTACCGAGTATGCCGACCGCCTGATCGAAGATCTCAAGACCGTCGAATGGCCGGATCGCATTAAAAAGATGCAGGAACACTGGATCGGCAAAAGTATCGGTGCCGAAGCTACTTTTAAGGGCATCAGCCCGGTAAATGGCGAGCAGTATGATATTCCGATTTTCACGACCCGCGTTGACACGATATTTGGCGTGACCTTTATGACACTGGCGCCCGAGCACCCGCTCGTCGAAAAGCTGACACATCCTGACCGCAAGGCTGCTGTTGAAGGTTATATCGCGGATTCGCGCAAAAAATCAGAGATCGACCGTCTCTCGACCGAAAAAGAGAAGACAGGCGTTAATCTCGGCAGTTTTGCTATAAATCCGTTTAACGGCGAAAAAGTGCCGGTATTCATCGGCGATTACGTTCTTTATGGTTATGGCACCGGCGCGGTTATGGCGGTTCCAGCGCATGACGAACGCGATTTCTCTTTTGCCCGCAAGTATGACATTGCTATCAAAGAGGTTATTACTCCAAACGGCCTGGCGCAGGGCGACCTGGCGCAGGCTTACACCGAGTATGGCACACTTATTGAATCAGGTCAGTTCAGCGGCCTCAGCAGCGAAGAAGCTATTCAGAAGATGATCGGCTGGCTCGAAGCAAACAAACTGGGTGCCGGCCGGGTTAATTACAAGCTGCGTGACTGGCTGATTTCGCGGCAGCGCTACTGGGGTGCGCCGATTCCGATAGTTCACTGCGACAGCTGCGGCGAAGTTCCGGTGCCTGAAGATCAGCTGCCGGTCAAGTTGCCCGAGATTAAAGAATTCAAGCCGGGTTCAGATGGCAAATCACCGTTGGCATCGATCAGCGAGTGGGTAAACACGACCTGCCCGAAATGTGGCAAGCCAGGTCGTCGCGAAACCGACACCATGGATGGCTTCGCCTGCTCATCATGGTATTTTCTGCGTTTTATCAGCCCCAAGCTCGATAGTGCTCCATTCGACGCTGAATCAGCAAAGTTCTGGCTGCCGGTCGATCTTTATGTCGGTGGCGCCGAACACGCAGTTATGCACCTCCTCTACGCGCGCTTCTGGACCAAAGTCATGTATGACGCAGGCCTGGTTAACTTTATCGAACCGTTCAAGCAGTTGCGCAATCAGGGCATGATGCTGGCCGGTGATGGCAGCAAGATGAGAAAGTCTAAAAACAACGTGATCACGCCCGACGAAATGGTCGAAAAATACGGTGCCGATGCGTTGCGCGCCTTTATTCTGTTTCTCGGCACATTTGAACTCGAAGTTGCCTGGTCTGACGAAGGCATGCGCGGCATGCACCGCTTTGTCAGCAGAGTTTACGACCTGATCAGCGAGAATCCCGGTAAAGGCTCTGGCAAGGCTGAAGGCAAGGAGGCCGCCGATCTCTACCGCATCATGCATCGCACGATCAAGGCGGTCAGCAACGATCTTAACAATTTCAGCTTCAATACCGCAATTGCGCGCCTGATGGAACTGACCAACGCGATGATCGATGCTGCGAAAAAGACGCAGCTGGCTTCGACGACGCTCTGGCGCGAAGTGGCACAGACTATGCTCAAGCTGTTGGCACCGATTACGCCCTTCCTTGCCGAAGAATTGTGGCAAACTGTTGGTGGCGAAGGTTCTGTGCACAAGCAGGTCTGGCCTCTTCATGATGAGAAGGCACTGCTTGAGTCGGCGGTGGTATTGCCAGTCCAGGTTAACGGCAAGTTGCGCGACCAGATCGAGTTGCCGGTTGATATTGACGAAGCCGGAGCCAGATCGGCAGCTGAAGCAAGTGAAAAGGTACAGAAGCATCTCGAAGGCAAGCAGGTCGTTAAGTTTATCTTTGTGCCGAAGCGCATGATAAGTTTTGTGGTTAAGTAAGATAATCAGCAATTCAAAAAACAGTTAGCCGGGTTCGCCCGGCTGCTTTTTTGAGTGTGGTCAGAGTGTGTTACAATTTGACCAGAGATGTTTTAAAATACGAGTAACGTGTACGGCTTATTGATGGCAGCGTTTGTGGCAGGTACAGGTCAATTGTCAGCAGGCGTTGGTATTCTGCAGCGGAAGGAATGCGATGGGGAAGTCAGAACGAAAAATGAAAGTGCTGGTCGTCGAAGACGATACATTTTCGCGGCAGTATATGACCTCGCTCGTTCGTCTCGGCGATTATGAAGTAATCGAAGCCCGCGATGGTGCCGAAGGTCTACAGATGTTCGAGTCTTATGCGCCTGATCTCATTTTTTCAGATATTTCTATGCCGGTAATGGATGGGCTGGAAATGCTTGAGCGCATTCGGCGCAAGTCACACGATACCATAGTTGTTATGACAACGGCTTTTGGCAACCCCGAGTTTACTCTCAAAGCTCTTCGGCTGCGCGCCAATGATTATCTGGTCAAGCCGGTTATACCTAAAGATATCATTGCCAATCTAAAAAAATATGCGGCTGTGCTGGCGGCCCGTTCTGTTGAACGCGAAGTTGTGGGTTTTATTCTTGAGCGCTACCTTAAATTGCGGCTTGACAACCGGCTCGAAATGCTCGGAATCGTTGCCGACCGCCTGATGCAGGAGACTGAAGGCCGCATCTTGCCTGCCGATCGCATGGGTGTCAGGCTTGGTCTGCTCGAAATCATAATTAATGCAATTGAACACGGCAATCTCGGCATAACTTATTGCGACAAGACCCAGGCGATAGAGAACAAGGGTTATGACATGCTTGATCTTGTCGCTCAGCGGATGAGCCAGGAACCATACGGGAGCCGTCGCGTGCAGATTCAGTTTCAGATGAATGCTGAAATGTGTGAATGGGTTATTACCGATGAAGGCGAAGGCTTCGACTGGAAGAGCGTTCCTGATCCGAGCGATCCTGCCAATCTTATGTGCATGCATGGCCGCGGCATATTGCTGGCCCGGCTTAACTTCGACGAGGTTCTTTTTATGGGGTGCGGCAATCAGGTAATTTTACGCAAGAGACTGGTAGTGCCGGGTTAACTCTTCTACTTGGCTAAGCATTGGGTGACTGTTATAATTGTTTTTATGAAAAAAAATATTAACGCAGTAATCTGTGTGTTGTTCTTTTTGCTGATACAGGCCGGAGTTTTTGCGCAAACTGCCGGTTGGAGCGGTCCTTCTCCGAAAGAAGCATTTGATAAACCCAACCTGCATACACCAAAGGACCTTTATCGAATGGCCCGCGAAGCCATGGCTTCTGGGTATCTCGATGAAGCAAGGCTTTTTGCGTTGCGCTTGTTTTTTGACGGTAACCGAAGCCAGAACCTGCTGAATCTGCTCGGCGTTATTGAGCTGCAGGCGGAACTGCCGCTGCTGGCTTCTGAATGGCTGCGCCGTGCCGGCGCACTGTCGATGAGCAACAAGGTTGGTCAGCGCTATCTGACCCGCCTGCCGGCCCGCCCGCGGCCGATTCCGGTAGATCAGACCAAACTTGCCGACCATTTTAGCGAAATATCAGAAGCTTTGCCCAGGTTGCAGGATCGTCTTGCCAACCCCAAACTGCATTTTGGTGCTATCATGAAGGCTCTCGAACGGGGTCAGGTATATCTGGCCCTGGCATTGTCAGAAGAATACGAAAAGAAATATCCTGGCCCGGATGGCCCGGCTTTAACCGCATTATGTGCATGGTATCTCGGCCGCAATCGTGATGCGCTGAATATAATTCAGACCCAGCTGCAGAAGGCTCCGCACCATGGCATACTGCTTTTTGTAAAGGCAATGATCGAAGATACAAACCCCGGCAGTTCGTCGGGCAGCTTTTTTAGAGCTCTTTATGATCTCGACCAGTGGACACGCGCTCTCTCGCTGGTAGATCAATACAGCAAGTCCAACCCTTCTTCTCCAGATGCCTATATTACTCAGGCCCGCATTATGCTTGATCTTAACAAGGTTCGTGAGGCCGGTCAGGCGCTGCAGGAAGCCGGCGTTCGCGATCCTGGCAATCCTGAGATCGATCTGTTGTGGGTTGCCCACCTGCTGCAGCGCAACGAGAAAGATAAAGCGGCAACCCGCCTGGCTCGCGCTTTCAGACGTGGTTATAACATGCCTTCGGTTAGTCTCACTGCCGCTCTGTTTGCCTTGCAGAATGGCAGAATGAACGAAGTTAACGTGATTATTTCAGATGCCATGAGCTCGCGTCCGTTTACCGATCCAGAGGCATATCCGATCTACATCACCCTGTTGCTGATGACCGATCGTACTGCTGACGCGCGCAATGCTCTCGATGAATGGAAGACGCGCGTTGCAGAACGCAGCATGCTGTGCTATCTCGAAGCATTTTATTTTTTCAAAACCGGTGATAACCGGCAGGCCCTCGAATGGTTGCGCAAAGGTTTTCAGATGAATCCGAACCGCATCGGTATTCTGCAGTTTCTTGCGGGGTTTCCGGCGCTTGGCGACGACCCAAAGCTTTTTGCCGAAGTAAATAATCGGCTTGCCGGCGCATCTTTGCCCGGCTATTCCGAGATGCCAGTGCCTGAAACGCTGCCCGTTGCAGCGGGGCAGACGGCAGCAGCCAGTTCTGCTTCGTCATCTCAGGGTTCAACCGAGATCTCCGGCGATGGCAAATTTCAGATTACATTGGGGCCTGGTATAGACTCATCGGCCCGCACGATTCTTGGATCTGAACTGGCCAAAATGTATGAGCGTATTGCATCGCGCATCGGCACTTTGACCGTACCGATATTTATCAATTTTATCTCAGCTGAAGGCCTTGGGCCGACCATCGCGCTCTACGAATCGGCAAACATGGTAGTAACGGTGACCACCGTTTATTATGATGCAGAAATGATCAGAAACATCATTCTGGCCAATTTTGATGCGCTTGGCGATAATGAACTGGGCGTGCTTATCGAAGAGTTTCCCGGGCACCTTCTGGCTGGCGAGGTGACCAGGCTGATTATACAGATCCTGATTCCCGAAGCAAAGACCAATCGCACTGCCAGCGCCTGGATGCAGTACGGCCTCGCCGAAATTCTGGCGGCCAGTTCTATTTCTCAACGCTATCGTCTGCTGGTAGCACAGAAAAGCATTGAGTCTGCCGTCGCCAAACTGGCTTCAAGTAATATGCTGAACAGTATTTTTTCAGAGGGTTACTCATCGCCGGCAGTTTTCGAAACTGCGACAGCTCAAGCTTATCTGATGACGGCATTTTTGGTTAAACGCTCCGGCAATCTGGAAAAGGGCTGCCGTGACATGATGCGCATGATCGAACTGGTAAGCAAAGGCGGAGTTTTCGCCGACGTGCTGAACCAGGTTTTTAAGATCAGCGAGGCTGATTTCGACAAAGGCTGGAAAGAGTCGGCTTACTGGGCTCTCAAGCAGGGCGCGCCCTACGAGTGGTGAACCTGGTCACGGCAGTTTGCAGAATTCTTCGAGGTTTTTCGCATTCATCACCGGGTTGAGCAGTTTTTCTTCGCCAAGAGTGCGTGTCGCCGCCGGGCCGTAGTTGTGCCCAGAGCAGACAATCAGATGATCGGGCAGCTTCTTAAGGCGTTGCAGACTGTCGAATAGAGCCTGGGGATTGCTTCCGTCGAGATCGGCGCGGCCGCAGTCATTAATAAAAAGAGTGTCGCCGGTGACCAGCCATTTATCATCAACAATCAGGCAGATTGAGCCCGGAGCATGGCCGGGTGTATGCATGCAGACGACTTTGCAGTTGCCAACCTTAAACGTGTAGCCGTCGTCGATGAGTCGGTCATAAGATGCGGCGCCATGTAGCAGAGGAGCAGTATCACGGTGGCAGATTATTTCGGCGCCACTATGTGCCTTTACTGAATTGGCGGCGCTGATGTGATCGAAATGATGATGAGTAAAGATAATTCTGGTCAGATTAATTTTGTGTCGTTTTACCGCCTCGATAATTTTAACATGGTCGAAACCGGGGTCGACAACAAAGCCTTCATGGCTCTGCGAGTCGGCAAAAAGATAGCAATAATTGCGCATGTTTCCAAGGCTGAGCTGTTCAAAAATCATCCTGCTGTTTCCTCCATAATTGCCTTTGTTTCATGTTACCATACTCGGAGTTCGAGATTTTCATCTACTAAGAGGCAGCCTGCGCTGCCGGATAACAGACTGCGATGAATATTATTACACATGCCCTGATCGGCTGGAGCGCGGGTGTGCGACTCAGCACCCGGGCCAGTGATATCGCTCTGATATCTGTCGCATCAATTGTGCCGGATATTGATGCTTTTGGCGCGATCATAGACATTATCAATGGCGGCGAAGCATTTTATTTTAGCACTTTCCATCATAAATTCGGGCATTGTCTGTTGTTCTGCCTGCTGTTGCTGCCGGTTATATACAGGCTCAGTCACAAGAATCTCCGTCTGACCGCATGGTTTGCCGGTGTCTTTCACCTGCATCTGTTTTGCGATATTGTTGGGGCGCGCGGGCCAGATGGTTACGCGTGGCCAATTTATTACCTGTGGCCATTTTCTGAAGATGGCGTGGCCTGGTCAGTACAGTGGCATGTCAATGCCTGGCCCAACATTCTGTTGACCTGTCTGCTGATTTTCGATTTTCTCAAGCAGGCTGCGCTCGTTGGTTTCACGCCGTTGCGTCTAGTTTCACGTGAAGCCGACAATGTACTGGTAAACACCTTGCAGAAACGGTTTGGCGGGCATCATGAACCATAATTTTGCCGCTGAAAATCTGCCGACCGCTGAAGGCGGGCTCTATGTGCATGTTCCATTTTGTCTGCACAAGTGCGACTACTGTGGGTTTTATTCAGAAGTTCCGGGTCAGTCTTCTGTTGACTGCTATCTTACCAGACTTACCGGCGAGGCTGGCGAACGGATTCATCTGCCGCACCCCAAATTTACAACGGTGTTTGTCGGCGGCGGAAACCCGACGTGCATCGGGCTGGAAAAGCTGAAGCGTCTGGTCGACATTATTATGCCTTATCTGCCCGATAAGTCGGCGTTGCAGGAATGGACTTTTGAAAGCAACCCCGAAACATTGACCAGTGAAATGGTCGATTTTCTTGCCACGTTGCCGTCAATCAGACTCAGTATAGGCATTCAGCGTCTTAACGATCATGAATTGTCTGTTCTTGGCCGTCGGGCCAGCATGGACGCGGTTAATAGAGCTATGGATATGGTGTTCTCCCGCGTTCAGAATGTTGGCGGTGATTTTATCATGGGTGTGCCAGGGTGCCCGTCATTGGCGGGTGATCTGCACAATCTTGTCGAAAAGTATCCGTTTAATCATGTTTCTGCCTACTTTCTGACAGTCGAAGAGAACACGCCAATGCAGAGGGCGGTTGTTAGCGGCCTGCTGCCGGATCCGGCCGATATTGATGCGACCGAACTGTACGAAACAAGGGATGTGCTGGTTGCCTCAGGGTTTGAGCATTACGAGATTTCCAACTATGCCCGGCCCGGCTTTCGTTGTCGACATAATCTCAATTACTGGCGGCCTGGCAGTTATATTGGGCTCGGGCCGGCAGCAGTTTCAAGCGCAGATGATATTCGCCTGAGCAATGTTGCTGATCTCTCGCGCTGGCTGACCAACGAGGCTCCTGCGCTCGAAAAACTTTCGCAGAAGGATCGCCGCAACGAGCATCTGATGCTGCGCTTGCGCTTGCTGCTTGATGGACTCGATATTGTTGATTTCGAGCGCCATTTTGGTCGGCAGGCAGATGAATTTTATGCAACTCTGAGCGGCCAGATCGATTCTGGCAATCTTTTGCGTTATGATAGTCTTGTCAGACTTACTGACCAGGGGTTGAGAATTGCCGATGAAGTAATGGCAAGCCTGTTTATATGATGCTGATGGAGACTGGCTGTGCATAATTCGATATTTAAACTTTTTACTCTGCTTTTATTCTGTCTGTATTTCGGCAGTTTGCCTGCAGCAGCGAACAATATTGATGCGGTGATGCGTTCGGTCGTTTCTATCAGTGGCCAGAACAGCAGCGGTGAACCCGTTTTTGCCACTGCTTTTATGGTTGCAGCGAGCACTCGCAATACCGTCTGGCTGGTCAGCAGTGCCCACAGCTTTAATTCCATTGCCGAAGAACATGCCTGTGTTAAGCTCAGGCGTCTTGAGCGCAATGTTTATCGACCCATGCCTGTGCAGGTGCGTATTCGCGAGCGGAGTCGAGCGCTCTATTTCAGCCACCAGCATCTTGATCTTGCTGCGATTAAGATTGAGCTCCCTGCCGAAGCTGATTGCTGTGTGTTTTCGTGGGATTTTATCGCCGACGAAAAACAGTTAGAGCGCGCTTCGGCTGGTGCCGGCACACGAGTGCTTATTCCTGGCTACCCATACGGTGAAGCATGCAATGATGCCGGTTTTGCTTTTGCCCGCAGCGGCGTGATTTCAAGTTTTCCGCTGCGCCCGGCGAGTATTTACCCGGTGTTTCATGTCGATTTTGAAGTGTTCGCCGGCTATAGCGGCGCCCCGGTAATATCTGGCGGTTCTGGTGGCACGTTAATGCTGGGCATGGTGTTAGAAGAGGTATTTCTCGAAGAGTTGCGGTCACAAAAGGGCAAAAAACAGCTGCGCACGCGCCGCGGCCTTGGTCTGGCAAAGGTGTTGAGTGCTCCGTTGATCAGAGAGTTTATTGCTGGTCTGCGCTGACCTCAGCCTGTACTGCATCAGCAAAACTGACAAAATCAATGAGGCGGTCTTCACTGTTTATTACCTGAATTTTGCGGTTAACGAACAATCTTTGCGCGGTTTCGATTTCTTTTTGTGCCAGCTCAGGCTGGTGTTTCTGCTTTAGGGCTCTTATTCTATAGAGATACATGTGTGGCGCCATTATACCCTCAGGACTGATGTTCAGGTATTCAGAGGTCCAGTATAATGCCTGGTCAGGATCGTTGAGCTTGTCGAACGACAGCCGAACCAGGCTGGCAATAGCTTCGTCTGACCACACATTGTTTTTGCCAAAGCGCTCAAGAAAAGCCACATAACTGTCTTTGGCTTTTTCATGGTTATTGAGGCGGCGATCCAGTATCCATGCCATGCGGTAGTTAACTGAGTCAAGATAACGGTAATCTGGAAACCTTTCGCTGAGATGTCTGAGAGTTTCATAGGCGGCTGCCGGTTCTAGAAAGGTGCGCAACTGGATTTCGGCGCGGTAGTAGAGAATCAGAGCTGGTCTGAAAAAGACTACCCAGCCGGCAAAGGCCAGACTCAAGAGAAATACGATAAGCAAAGCCAGCCGGT
>Ga0154428_1239_pt1 | contig 10809 bp, 5 predicted proteins | sample RifGroC2_FD_115932 | JGI IMG/M metagenome (GOLD analysis project Ga0154428, IMG submission 115932) | Candidatus Riflebacteria bacterium GWC2_50_8 | reverse complement strand
TGCTGTTCACGCCAAAAAAGCAGATGTCATCAGCTTTCTTCTCGAATCAAATGCCGACCCAATGTTAGGTGATAAAATGGATCTTCTGCCAATTCACCAGGCCGCTCTTGAGAATTTTCCTGAAGCGATAACACTTTTTCTGGCAGAGGGTGTGCCGGTTGATGCGCGCGGATTTGAAAGCGGCGATGGCCCAAGTGAATCTACACCACTGATTCTTGCTGCGCAAACAAATGCAATTGAAGCAGCGAGGGTTTTAATCGAAGGCGGCGCCGATGTTAATGCCATAACCTGCGTGGAGGGCGCTAAATTCAGGCGTTCTGCATTGTTCTGGGCAATCAAAAGTGGTCACAAGGAAATGGCGGCGTTTCTTGAAGCTAATGGTGCGTTAAGACTCCCTCCCGGGGCTACTGACAATTAATTCCCTCACTGGCGGGGGCTTTTATAATTGTATCAGGGCCATTGCCACACAATGTCAGCGAAGTATTTCGCAGGAAGCCTTGACGAAAACGGGCTGTTTCACAGTTTTGTGAAACAGCCCGTTTTATCAGATCAGATCAATATTTGCGGTAAGTGCGGGTCGGCCGGGGCGTAGCGGTGGTCGACTGCTGCGGGCGCGGCGTTCTGGTCGTGGCAGCTGGCTGCTGCTGAGTGCGCTGAGTTTTGGCAGCAGCGCGAGCGCGGCAACCGGCTTTGAAAGCACGAATTTCGGCGATGCGCTGAGCGATCGGTATTTCGAGAGCTTCGGCTGGTCTTGCGTTGTAATCAAAGTTTTCGAGTTTGACATGTTCGATGCGCGTTTTGATGGTGCGCTCAATCTGGCCAAAATCATACATTTCATCGGCAGAAACCAGTGTAAAAGAATAACCGGTCATGTTGGCCCGGGCGGTGCGGCCGGCGCGGTGAACATAATCATCAACGATGTGTGGAACATCAAAATTGATGACGTGTGAAATTGCTTCGACATCGATGCCGCGAGAAGCGATATCAGTGGCGACAAGAACTCTTACTTTGCCATTGCGGAAATCTTCGAGCGCCTTGGTGCGCTGCAGCTGGCTGCGATTACCATGAATGCAGTCGGTTGCTACGTTTTTGCGGTCAAGGAACTGAGCGAGGCGTTTGGCGCGGTGCTTGGTGCGGGTAAAGATGATTGCGCTGCGGATCTGGTGCTGATCGATAATGTTGATCAACAGTTCCTGCTTGAGGTTGTCAGCAACTTTAAAGGCCTTGTGTTCGATGCCGGTAGCAGTAATCTGCGGGCGTTCGATATCGACTGATGCCGGGTTGTTAAGCATATCTTTTGCGAGAACAACGATTGGTGCCGGCAAAGTAGCTGAAAACAACAGGGTCTGCCGCGGTCTGGCTGGCAGAACTTTCATTACACGTCTGATGTCGGGCAGAAAGCCCATATCGAGCATGCGGTCGGCTTCGTCGAGCACGAGATACTCAAGGTGCGGCAGTTTGCCGTATTCTCTGGAACAATGGTCGAGCAGGCGCCCTGGGGTGGCAACCATGATATCGACTGCGTGTCTGAAGGCTCTTTCCTGCGGAAGCATACTTACTCCACCGAAAATAGCGGCGCAGCTGAGGTCGCTGCACTGTGCCAGATCATTGAAATGCTGGCAGATCTGGGCGGCCAGTTCGCGGGTTGGCGTGAGAATCAGCGCCCGGATTTTCGGGGTGATGCGGCCGGTGGTTTGCTTTTCGTTTTCGCGGCTGGCGATGATGCGATGCATGATCGGCAGCAGAAAAGCTGCGGTTTTGCCGCTTCCGGTCATTGAACTGGCGAGAATATCGCGACCGTTCATGGCCAGCGGAATTGCGCTCTGCTGAATCGGTGTCGGAGTGGTAAAACCAACACGTTTGATTGCGTTCTGCAGGTCATTGTGCAAAGCAGTAAATATTGGAGCGATCCCGGTTATGGTCACAGTCTTTTCTGTTTCTGCAGTTACTGTGGTCGTAGCATGCGCAGAAGTTGCTGTGTGCGTATTCTCGTGAGCTCTTACTGGTGTGCGTGGGGCGTGATGAGTGGAATGAGTGGAATGGTTAGAATGTCTAAAATGCGTTGACGTGGTCATTAAAATATCCGTTCTGTTTCGGTGGAAGTCTATGCTCAAACCGATTATGCCGGCGAGCGAAGGGGTCTGGTTTTTTCGCCGGTGAAAAACCGCCCAGGCTGGCAACGATAAATCTACAAAATCGCAGAACTCGTTGTAGCTGGAAAGATCATACAGCAAAAGCTCAAATAACGCAACTATTATAATTTCAGACCACTCAAAGCATCATCAACAGACGACTTTCCGACACGCATCCATCTTCAGCTTCAGCAGATGATTTCAACAACAATCCAGATTTTTGACACTTTTAGACCATTGTTAATAATGGCTGCTGCCGTTTGCTGCGGTAAGATGGTAAAGCTTCATCGGTTGCGACTTTCCCTTAAGCTCGACTTCGCCGTGCTCACGGGCCAGAATATCTGACGGCAGCATATCGATAATTTTTTCAGAAGCCAGAATGCGCTGGTAACGCATTGTCTCGGCAAGTCCTTCAATTCTCGCGGTAACATTCACGGCATCGCCAATAACGGTAAAATCTCGTTTTCCGCCAACACCGAGAAAACCGGCAATAACCGAGCCAAAATTAAGGCCTGTCGCCACCGGAAATGGCAACGCACCGCGCCCCTCGGCTGCTGCTATCTGCAGAGCAGCATGGCAGGCGGCGACGACAGCTTCCTTACGGCTGTCACCAACATGGAAAACAGCCAGAATCTTTTCGCCGATGATTTTGTCGACATCGCCACCAGCATTCATAACTATTCGCGAAACAAGCGTCACCTGCTGCCTGAGGTCACTGAACAGTGATTCTGTCGAAACGCCAGACATCCAGGCTTCAAATGTTGGTATGCCGATGTAGAGAAAGGCAAATTCCATCTTGCTGCCGTCCATCTCTGATTCCTGCAACGAGAACTTCTGGGCGCTTTTCGACAGCATTCTGCCCATCAGCGCTTTTTCTTCGAGGCCTCGTATCATACTGTCAAATGAAGAGCACAGATCGCCAAGCTCATCGGTTCTGGCTCCAGAAATCCGCCATGAATAATTCTCATGGCCCACCTGCTGCATACCATAAATAAGGCTTCTTATCGGCATCAGAATATCGTCTGCAACGCTTCTGGCAATAATCAATATGCACAGAAGAATCCCGCCGAGAATCAGCTCAAAGGCAATCCTGCTGCGAGCCATGGCAGAATCTACCGGCGCTTCGGGGGCCATGCCGAGAATCAGCGAAGTAATCTGGGAAACTCCGGGGCGACCCTCGACCAGATACCAGGCCCCTTTGTGGCTGACCCGCCCGGATACCGGCAGGTTGGCCGAGGCGACCCATGAAGCCATTTTAACGATTTCATGCCGGTTTTTATAAAGCTCCCTTCTAACGACGCTGCCATTGCGGTGAGCTTCAATGGGCCAGAAAAGGTAATCCCCGCGATAATTCGCGGCGATCCTCGCCAGATAACTTTCGTAGTCAAACATGATCAGCCAGATAATAACAAACTCAGGATTTTCTATGCCCGGCACAGCGTGAATTATCAAGCCGGCGGTGCCTGCCACCACGTTCATCAGAACCGGCAACCCCACGCCATGTGCAAGTTTGACAAATACATCATCTCCAAACAGCGATCTGACAGTCTGCAAACCAGTATCAACGATCATTTCACCTTCGATGGCGGCACCGTCTATTCCTGTGCCACTTATATCCTGAACGCGGCTTTTCATGATGCTTATGGCAATCTGCTTGAGCATCACGCCAAAGGTGTTGGCCTCTTTCTGATCTTTACCTGACGCAACGTATTCCCAGCCATTTTTCCCGGCAATAGCAATATCACGGGGTGAAAAATTAATAATCATCGGATCAACCAGCTCGTGCTCGCAATACCATGAATTAATCAATGCAGCGAGGCGATCAAGATTTGCCTGACTCCCGTCTCGCGTCAGGTCAGCAGCTATTTTCTTTAATTCTGGCGACCTGGTGCGGTCCTGCACGAATTTCCAGGCCAGCGGGTCGACAAAGCTCTCGCGCAACTCAAACAGATCGGTATTCCTGTGCAGGTCAGCCCTGGTCTGCGAGATTTTTACGCTGTAATCCTCGTTCAAAAAAAGGTCGAACACGAAAAAGACCGTTATCAAAGGGATCACCGCTGACACGAGCAGCATCAGCCATAACCTGGCTGCCAAAGAACGGCTGACACCGGTTTCGCCGCGCACGGTTTTGAGCCAGAACCAGAGAATCAGACAGACTGCCATGGCCAGAAAGACGATAAACACGCCCGCGACAGACTCAGGCCCAGCTGCCGCCAGATGGCATACCAGCAGTCGATAATCTTTTCTGGCAATGTTGACTGCATCTTCATTGATTATGTATGCTGGATACTCCTGCGACAGTGAACCAGAAGCCAGATCAGCCGCCAGTTTCTGAGGGAAATTGCGCGAGAGTTGCATGCTGCCACTGCCATCAATAAGTGCTATTGCCTTGTCTGGCTGCTGATAGCTGTTAAGCAGCAGCGGCAGAGAATTTTTGATCTGGTCAATATTAACCGAAAGCAGAATAACACCCTTGACCCTTCGCGGTCGTGTCTCTGCATTATCAGCTTTTTGCGGATCATGGCCAGTTTCATCTGCGACCGTAAGATAATCCCAGTAAAAATATTCTGGATTACCATTACAGGGAATCTCTGAAGCTTTGCCGAACAATTCACGATGCAGAACAACCATGGAAATCTGACTGCCGAATATCTGCTGCAGAATCGGCTCGGCAGAATTCGGAACAAAGTGGTTCCATGGCTTAAAGTCGAGGCTGCGCCGGAACCCAGCCTCGACGCGTAACGCCTGCAGTTGCTCCTCGCGCCAGCCCTCTGCAGCCAGTACGGTTTTTACGACAGCATTTTCGCTATCAGCAGTCTTTTCATCGAATAGAAATACCGCTGTTTTGGTTGGGCGACCATTTTCGAATGACATCGTATGGAATCTTGCCTTCACGGCATCTTCCAGCGCCTGCTCAGATAATTTCGAACCCCGCTGTAAAATTGCCTCAATATCAGATACAATGCTAAAGCAGTTTGCTTCAAAACCCGTTCTTATTGCGGAATCACACTTCATCTGTTCGATAAGACGCAGATTTTCAGCGGCGGCACTGACTTTTTCCACGTTCTGTTTTGCCTCAAAAACGATCTGGCGGCCGAATACCATGCCGGCCGCTACCAGTGCGACCAGCAGCACGCCCAGCGAAAACGCCGAAAAAACCGACAAACCGCTGCTGCCTCCGGCTTCAACTGCCTGCACCTGTGCTCTGGCAGTTGTCACTGGCTTTTTCGACATATCGCCTTCCTGAGCTGGCTGAAGCTCAAGTGTCATCGCCTTAAGTGTTTGATCATCCATTTTTGCCAGGCAGAAAGCCACGAGATGGCTGCTGTTTTCGAGCCGCACAAATTTTGCCTCTTTCGCCGGCAGAACGCTCATCACAGCTTCATCAACGACTAAAGGGAATTGTGGGTTTATGGCAGATAAAGCTTCCAGCCGGGCGGCAGCCTTCAACGGTTCACCCAGAATTGCGTAATCAAGTCTGGTGTCAGAGCTGCCAATCGCTCCGGAATGCATCTGACCGTAGGCAAGCCCGACACCTATGCGGTAGGAAAAAAGCCGTTGGCGGGCACGGGCGCTGTTTATACCGGCAAGACACACAAGCATACGGCTGGCAGCCTTAAACGAGCGTTCAGCGGCACTTTCAGACAGTGTTCCGTCTTCCGGAAAAACCGCCTCGATGGCGTCACCAATAAACTTGTAAATACGTCCGCCATGCTCAGAGATTATTCCGGCCATCTGGGCAAAGTGCTCGTTCAGCATACCGGTTATCTTATCGGGTGAATACTCTTCGCAAAGCCCGGTAAAATTGCGGATATCAGAAACCAGCGCTACACCGCTAAATGTTTCCCCAGCCAACGTGCCAGTCAAACCTGACTTGGAGATAGCCTCTACAGCCTGGTCCGAAAGCAGAGTGGCGAGTTTCTCGCGGTCGCGCAGGCCGCGGGTCATTGTTGAAAACTCACGGCAGAGGACACCCAGTTCATCAAGACTGTCGCTGGTAATTTCGATATTAAGATTGCCGGCTGCCACTCGGTCAAGAGCAGCTCTCAGCCCGGTAATCGGATCAAGTATGATTCGCGCCGACAAAAAGGCACAGAACAGCACAAAGCAGGAGGCCAACAGCAGAACCGCTGCCAGAAAGAAAAGACGGTTGGCCACAGCCTTGTCAAGACCATAGTGACGTGTTGCGCCCACAAGAACGGTATTGGCATATTTTTTGGAAGGAATTGCCACAGCTGACAGGTTTTCGAAACGTTTTCCCGCATAACTGCCTCTGAAAGACGCCTGTTCAGCAAGTTGCTGAGCGCGGGCAAGAAATTCAGTATCAGCATCACGGCCGGGTGGGCCAAGAAATTCAAGTCCCTGTGGATTAACCCTGTATGCCAGAAAGATATATTCAGGGGAATTGACGCCAAAGTGATTAACTGACTGCCGGAAAGTCTTTTCATCAAGGGCCTGATCATCCCAAACCATGAATATGGCAAAGCGCTCACGCCCATCAATCTTGACCAGCTCATGAATTTGCGTGGCAACTTTGGCGCCAAGCTGGCGCGAAATCGGAAAAGATCTTCGTTTATCAACTTCTTCGACCAGATCATTTTTGGTCATTGATTTATAAGCTTCCAGAGAAGTCTCCTGGATACTCGACTTTTTCAGCGGAGAAAACTCGCGGTCAGGCTCATATACCTTGATCTTCCGGCGCAGCATTTCGACAATCGGGTATTTGAAAGCTTCGATAGCCGGATCAGCCTCAGACTGGGACTGCCCGGCGTAGTATCGGGTGCCCTGCCCGTTTTCATCAAATATGGCAAAGCTTAACAACGGCAAAGGATCTGAACGGCTTTCAAAAAAACTCAGTATGCGATTCCGCGCTTCACTGCTGCCAGCGCCTTGCTCGTCAAGAAGGTGACGCAGTTCAGCATCCTCAAAAACCTCGGCAAAAGCAGCGAGATATTGGTCGTTAACCTGTGACTTGCGGGCATCGAATAGTCGCAAACAAGACTGCAGACCGGTTACCGACTGAAAATGAATGGCGCGCCGATATTGGGTTACGTAGCCATAGGCCGAGATAACCAAAAGACTCACCGGCAAAGAGGCTACCAGCAGATAAGTAGCAAGAAAACGAAATCTGATACCGATTCCTGGCCACTGACCAAGCAACAGCCCGCGCACCAGCAGCAAAAGTAAAAAGCCTGATAAAAAAAGGCTGGTCAGAAAAAGCCAGGCCGGGTGCGCAGGGATCTCTATCGACGGCATCAATAAAAGAGTCAGGTGTGTATGACTTTTGCCAAGATAAGAATAAACGTTATAGCGACCTAATTCGGCAACCGGTGGCGTACCATCTTCCAGCCATCTCTTGAGATCTGTCTCAACTGGCGAAACTCGTTTCTTCGCCCAGTTCTTAAACAGCTGCGAACGCTGCAGAGGCGATTGAACTACGGCGCCGCCATACCCCGAATACAACGGAATAAATGCGCCCTTTGAGCTGCTGCGGTCGCGAAGATCTCTTAAAGCGAGCAGTTTTGCGGCAACCTTGCGCTCATCATCGTTGCGACTGAACAAAAAGAAACCAAAGCGGCCCTTGCCGGGCACCTCAAAGTAATCCCACAGAAACCAGTATGGGAAATAACGATAAAATGCGAACGAAGCCTTGCCGCGCTGGGTTGTGGCCATAACATCAGACCTGGCCTGACTTTGAATAATACGCGCAAGCAATTTTTCATTCTGCCGATCAATTTCTCCTGAGGCGCTTTCGCCACGATTTACCCGCACCAGGTGCTCAAACGCCCTGACATACTGGCGGCGACCGGGGCGCAGATCTGAATGCATAAACAGCATATCACTGCCATCGCCACTTTCTGGAATTTGAAAAGTATAGAGTTCATAGTGCGGAAAAGGCCAGCGAAAGACTTTCTCCGAAGCTTCCCGGACAAAGCTGCCGAGCCGAACATCTTTGAGGTCTGATTCGACTGCCGACTGAAAGCTTTTGGAAAACTCGCCCGCCAGCCTGGCAAACTGATAAGAAAATTCTGAGCCGGCCGCCAGCGTTTCGATTTCCTGATTGGCAAGTTCCTGCTGTTCGCGCGTCTTCCAGTAATGATCTATGCCTTCAAGAAAAGAATAACCGATGTTCAGCGCTATTAATGGCAAAAAGCAGAGCACAACCAGCAAAAATCCTGGTTGTCGCTGCTCATGACGCTTCTGACTATTTCTACTCATTATGAACTATCTGGTTGCCTGACCCGAAAGTCTTTGCAGTTGCCGTGACTGTGAGTATGATACAACAAAACATACAAACCGCCGCAATATTCTTGTGACTGTAGGACAAAAACCTCCCCCTTTTGTGATTTTATCATGTAGCAGCAATGTCACTTCAAAAGTCGGAAAGTGATGTTTCACTTACCCTCTCGATTATGCCTGGTATAACAATTTGTTCTTACGAACTCGACCCGCAGTCACGCTTTTTCAATAATTTTTTCGGGTTACCCAGATATACCAATCTCGGCGGCTATGCCCAGCTGCATCTGAAACGTGAATCTGCTACCCAGTATATTTTCGCGCTCGTTACGATAAAAACAGCCTTTATGGCAGCTGGTTCAATCACCGCGTTGGCATTGTCCACCAAACGGCACGACACCCTAGAACCCTTACCATCACTGCATAACCGCAATCGCATCTCTAATAAACAGACAACATATATGATTCCTGTGTTAAAATCTTTTGCGTTGTGTAAAAAATATGACTTAGCTACAATTGAGATAGAGGGGTTCAGGAGAAAGTATGCTTTCAGAAAAGTTTTTAAAACGCGGCATAACCTTGATCGAAATCGTTATGGCCATGCTGATAATGGCTTCGGTGATGATACCTGTGGCCTCTATCATGGGTTATGGAGGTCGTGCAACCGTCAAAGATGCCAGGCGTATTGCAGCAATTCAGCTTCTGGAAAAAACCATGCGTGTTCTGCTGCAGGAGGATTTTGCCGCAATCCCCACCGGAAATTCTCTACAAGCCTCATTCGGAAACGTAGTGCTTGGCAATATCACCTCAGATGCCGGCACTGTTTATACGGTCAGCCTTGATTCAGAATTCATTTCACCGGCAAAATTTGCATTTAACGGAGTTAATGTGAATTCTCCGACTTTTAAGACAGACGAACCGGCTGCCGAAGACTTTATGACTTCGGAAACCCTGTCGCTCAATAACTGCGTCAAGCAGGTAAGAATTACTGTGCGCTGGATGGAGCAACAGACCACACCTGTTGAGATTGCTGTAATCAGTTATCGTGCAGACTTTACCCGGAGGACCGGCTGATGCGTAAAGCTGACAGAAGAAATGGCATGGCAATAGTTATTGTTGTAACTCTTGCCGCGGCAATTCTTATGATGGGAATTTCTTATATTCGAACGGTTCACAATCAGGGCGGACGAAATACTATTGAGCTCGGGGCCATTCAGGCGGATCTGCTGGCCGAAGGCATCACTCAGATTGCAATGCTTAAATTCAAAGAAATTCCTGGCCCATTTTATTATGCCTACATTGCCCATGTTAAGGGGACAACCTCTGAACCATACAAGAACTACCATTCAGATGAAATAATTAACGGAAGTATTGCAGCGCCATGTAATGCTGAATTCAGAACCACTTTTCAACTCCTCCCTTCTAAAATGTATGAGGATATGAACATCAAGATAAGTGTCCAGGTTAAGGTTTTCAGAGTTGATGGAGTTGAATTTAACCGCAATATCGAAAGGACAATAGCCGGTGCCAGACGTCCAGCGTATTAAAAATAAAGGCTTTACTCTGATCGAAATAATGATAGCGGCTGGCCTGATGTCATTATTCATGACCGGCGTATTTATGCTGTACCGCTCCGGCTCTAAGGCTTTTGTGGCTGGCAGTTGGCGCCTCGATGAACAAAAGCGCCTGCAGAATTTTCTGGGTGCCCTTTCACGTGATATAGGTATGGCCAGTCCAGGTCTGCTAAGAATTGAGTCTGATGGTTCACATAATATCGTCATCAATACTCCTTTTTACATAAACAGCAACCTGTTAAGTTTCAATTCGCCGCCGGTTTTCATGCCGACCAATACTGCCGACTGGACATGTCTTCTGGCCTTTTCAATTTCTTACCCCTATATTGATGCCAATGCCACCTTTTCAACCCCGATATCCTATGGTCGCTGGTCTGGTGTTTCAGTCTGGACCAAAAATCGGAAAATAAAATATGTAAGGACAGGAGACCCGGTTACTTTCAGCGATGTCCCTGCCATGCTTCCTGGTGCAGTAGTCGGCTTCCCAGATCCGGCAATAGTGGGCGCAGGGCTTGATTTTCTGCCGGACCCCGAACTCAGCCGTAATATTACCTATGATCTTTCGCTTGAGCAGATGGCAATAGTTGCTACAGGAACAGACCTTATGACGCTTGGAGGTTTTGAAATTACCTGCCGAAGCGCCCGTTATGAAGGTGGAACCAGAACCGAGGCTGACATGCTGCAGAGTATTGTTGTGCGAATAGCGTCCCAGACTAATGTTGTGACTTTTTAGGTGGTTTATGCATAAAATTTTTCTGTTGATTGTTTTTTTACTGCTGAACTTACTGCCGTCAGAGCTGCAGGCGCAGGAACAGCGCTGGGGATTTGTAGACGGTCGCCGACTCATCAGCCTGCATCCTCTGATG
>Ga0154428_1246_pt1 | contig 10815 bp, 5 predicted proteins | sample RifGroC2_FD_115932 | JGI IMG/M metagenome (GOLD analysis project Ga0154428, IMG submission 115932) | Candidatus Riflebacteria bacterium GWC2_50_8 | reverse complement strand
CGACCGACAAAATCATAAAAACCCACCAAAGTGGGCTCTTTGACCGGTAAACATCTATTACCGCCCACCGTCAATGAAGAATGCCGCAGTCAACGGTGTTCATCTCAGATTAGCCTCTATTTTATAGGTATTTTAACTATGGAGAGTGGCAGGTGTATTGCAGTATCGGGCAAATTCGGCCCTCTGAAGAAAACACAGCAAACCAAAACCGTTCGAATTCCTACCTTAGTTTTATTACAATGATTATTTAATGTTTCAGCCAATTTTGTACGTATTTTTACGGACATACCGTTTGAAGTGGCTGTGCTAAAAACAATAACCGTTTGAGATTAGACAAAAAAATGAGAAGAACAAAATGAGGAAAAATTCTTTTGTTGATTGTAATGATGCCGCTTATAATCTTACCTGCTCAGGCGTGAAAGCGCTCATGCCATGGGACTTTCAACACTCTGTTCTTACAAGTTTTGCACAATTTTTAACGGTCTCTCTTGCCCTTTTCTCGAACAATAATGGAGGATTTTATACTGAATGAAGAAACGCTGGCCAGTATGGTTTGTTTTTGTTGTGGCTTTAGCTACCCTGGTGGGTTGTTCTGGCAGAGGAGATGGGGGGGCAGGCGGAACCCTGAATCCGATGGCTGCTGAAATTCAGCCGGGTATCACCATATCTGGCCAGGTGATTGGCGACGGTGATCTTTCGGGCATGCGTGTTCAGATGGTTTCAGCTGATGCAAAGGTGCCACAGACAACTGGTATCATGGCCAGTCTGAATGACTCCTCCACCGCCTCGGTATATTCAACTATCGCAGACGCCTCGGGTAATTTTTTATTGAACGGTATTCCACAAGGAACCTTCAACGTTATCGCGCAATTCGGAACCATGGCTGCGATTACAAAGGGAATCAAGGTTACTGCCACCGGCTTCAGTCTCCCCCAGACTGAAGTTAAAGGAGCTATCGTGGCTGCTGCTGGCGGCACCAGTGGCAGCAATAGTAATGCCGGAGGAGTCAACAATCAGATTTTGCTGGAGTTGAAGCAATCCGGGCAAATAACCGGAACAATTTCGGTTCCAGCCGATTACCCCAACAAGGCTGGTCTGATTGCTTTCATCCACGGCACGTCCTATGCGGCTTTTACTGATGCTCAAGGAAATTTCATTATCTCTGGAGTGCCTGTTGGAATATATACGGTCGGGTTCCAGGCTTCAGCAATGGCACAGGGAACAATGGAGCAGATTACAGTAGCAGAGGGGGAGGTCACTAACTTGCCGCCCGTATCCCTGACTCGCGACACCTCATCCTATTCTGGCATCGTCTGGAAGGGAGCACTGGATCAATACCCGGCTCAGCCAAGTGCAAACTGGGCTTTCTACCACATTAATGAGAAAAAAGCCTATGTATTCTGGAATGGTTCATGGCAGCTGATTGCCCAGGATGGCGCTACAGGAGCTACAGGTGCAACTGGCACAACTGGTGATACTGGCGCAACCGGCGCAACCGGATCAACTGGTGCAACTGGTGCAACTGGTGCTACAGGTGCAACCGGAGCTAATGGCGCTACTGGTCTTCAGGGACTTCCCGGAATCGGAATCAGCTGGCATGGAACACTTGAACAGTCGCCCGTTAATCCTCAATTGAACTGGGCTTATTATGATACAACCCAAAAACAATCGCGAATCTGGGATGGAAGTCAGTGGCAGATTCTGGCCAAAGATGGCCTGGTAGGCCCTCAGGGCCCAGTTGGCCCACAGGGTCCAGTTGGCCCGCAAGGCATTCAAGGCGCTCCTGGAATAAGCATTGTCTGGAAGGGAACATTCTCAATCCCACCCTTCAATCCAGAATTGAACTGGGCATACTACAATCCATCAACTGGCGCAGCATATATCTGGAATGGCTCAGCCTGGAACATCATTGCTCAGGACGGCGCCACCGGCATACAAGGAGCTTCTGGAATTAGTATCGCCTGGCAGGGAACTCTCAGCCAGGCTCCAGCCAATCCGATGCTGAACTGGGCATATTATGATACTGAACTGAAATGCTCAAGAATATGGGATGGAACCAGGTGGTTTATCATCGCCAAAGATGGAGTTGTCGGGCCTCAAGGGCCAGTTGGTGCTCAGGGTGAACCCGGAATCAGCATTGTCTGGAAAGGCTCTCACGACATTCAACCTTACAACCCTGAAGTCAACTGGGCTTACTACAACACCAGTCAAAAAACGTCATTCATCTGGAATGGCCAATCATGGGATATTCTTGCTAAAGATGGTCTGGACGGAGAGAATGGCTCACAAGGACCTGCCGGTGTCGGCATCGTCTGGAAGGGTTCTCTTACAACCCCGCCTGCCAACCCCGAACTGAACTGGGCATATTTCGATCCAATGCAGCAAAAAGCTCTTATCTGGACTGGCACCATCTGGGATACTATGATGGATACCGCAGGTCCAACCGTAAGAGTTCTGAGCGATGCTGTTCAGACGCTCTCCACTGCTGATACCTTTCCCGTGACCATTGAGTTCAACGAAGATGTTGTGGGCTTTGACCCGTCAGGCAGTCTGTATCTTACCAATCTCGTGCTGAAAAACATTGTTGATACTGACTCAAAGCGGAAGTGGACGCTTCTGTTTGGGGCTCGGGGCGAAGGCCTGGCCGCCATTGAAGTGCGTGCCGGAGCTGTTTCTGATGCTTCGGGCATGTCCAATGTTTCCGGGGCCCGCCTGGAGAGAACCTTCTATAACCCACCTTCGGTTGTCTCTGTCAGCTCACCCAATGCCAACGCAACCTATTTCCTTGGTCAGACGATCAGTATCACAGTTCAATTTGATAAAGCAGTCAGGGTCACTGGAACCCCAAAACTCCTTTTGGAAACTGGCACTACTGACCGTCAGGCGACCTATGTCTCAGGAAACGGCAGTTCATTTCTTACGTTTTTGTATGTGGTTAAGCCGGGTGATATTTCGAGTGATCTGAACTATGCCAGTGTTGAAGCACTTTCCCTTTCCGATGGCTTGATCAATGATTATAACACCGCTATTGCCGCGAAGCTCGTGCTCCCACCCCTTGATTCTGTGATTGCCCTGGCAGGTTCCAAAAATCTGGTGCTGGATACCATTGCCAAAGTGCTGGCGGTTGACTCTCCGACCTCAGACAACGATTACAAGGCTGGCGAAGCGATTGATATCGTAGTCACTTATGATCAATCCGTGCAGGTTATCGACAATAACGGAACCACCAGGCCTTCGGTTCTGGTCGATCTCAATGGCACCGATCGTAATGCCGTGTGTGTCGGCGTGAACGGCAATGCTGTGACCTTCCGTTACACAGTTCAAAGCGGTGATAACCGCACCGACCTCGATCTGATTTACACCAGCATCGCCATGAACGGCGGTGGCATCAAGGATTGCGTCGGCCGCTCTGTGAATCCGGCATTGTCCGCGATCAGTTCTGCGGCATATCTAAAGACCAGGAAAAGCATAAATATCGATACTATTGCTCCATCAATCAAGTATTCTCAATGGTTCCAATTCACTAGCACTGGCAGTGGTAATGCCGGTGAATATGCCTTTGAAATCGGCTTTTCCGAAAAACTGGTTGCCACTCCAAAAACTTCTACAGTACCATCTGCAATTCTATGGTCGGGTTCCTCAACCAACATAAATACAGTTTATGATTGGGCTATGGGCGAATCGCATCTGACCACAACTACAAGTAGCTACAGCAATAAGCCTTTGAGCTATCAACTGGGAGGGATTGGCTTCATCTACGCGGAGACTGTGCCTGCTAGTTTTCGCTCGGAGGGATTCCTGTTGACAGAAGGAAGCTCGATTCAACTTCAGTTGCCTGGAAGTGTGAGTTTGTATGACAAGGCGGGCAACGCTGTTAGTTGGAACCTTCCGTTGTCTCATTCTTACTCAGTTCCTGTTACGGTTATTATGGGGGGTTGAGGTTTTCTTACACTGATTCTTGTCTAGTCGGCGGGCGATTATTTCGTCCGCCGATTTCTTATATCGCTGAAGAAGAACGGTGAAAGTGCTTTGTTTTTGGAGTTGCGCCTGAATTCACTGGCTCGACAAAAGCTGCAGCGGGCGGTATGCGCCTGGGCCCGCTACGGGGCTGATGCCCTGGTGAAAGAAAGGGAGGCGCGCTACGGCCCTGTGGTGAAGGGATGGAACCGAAGGACAGAGGATGATTTGTCTGTCGTATCTACCATCAATACCAGTGACCAGCGATCCACTACCATGCTTATCGATTATCCAAGCCTGCTGCAGGCAAGTCAGGCCATTGCTCTGGAAACATCCAATAATGGGGTGGTGGAACAACTGCTCTCCCTTGCTCTGACTAACGCCGGGGCCGAACGGGCAAGTCTTTTCATGCCGCACCACGGGGAGTGGGCGCTTGCCTGTTCAGGCAACTATTCTTCCGGAGAGGTCATTTTCCAGGCCGACCACTAATGAGCCAGTTTCACGTAACTGGTGCCGTCGAAGCGCATGGTTTCTGTGAACTTCAGCTGCGGATAATCTGCAACTGCCGCGAGAAAACTGAGGCTGAAAAATGAGGTGAGCTGCAGGTCGGAAAAGTCAACGCGGGCGAGAGAGCCATAACGATACTGCGCTGCAAAAGCCGGTTCCAACAGCAGGCCTTTAAGTGTGTCGTTAGTGAACCAGGTGCCTTTATCGGCTCCTGGCGGAACCCCAATCAGGATATCCGGGCATATCGAGAAAAATGGCTCCTTTTCAAAAGAAGCGTGGCCGCGCATGCCTTCGCGCTTACCCTGATAATGAGAGAATCTGAGATCATTGAGACCAAGCAGATCGATGATTGGCCCGGAATAGGATCGAGCAATACCTCCGGCCGGTATCACCGCAACACCTGGTTTAACCGGCAGTTCAGCAAACAGAGAATTGAGCCGAATCCCCAGAGCAATACCCTTTTCGGCAATCCTGAATTCGTTATCGATCGGCGACTCCCAGCGCCAGCTGCTCAGACTCGCGCCATTGCCCCAGGCAAACAAAACACAGTCAAGTAATGCCAGTAAAATCAGAACAACAGCGCCATGGCGGTATAAGAAGGCAACAAAGGGCTTCTGCGACGGCCTTATCTCAATAAAAAAGATAACCAGAGCGAGGCACAGCAGCGGAAAAACCGGTTGCAAAAACCGCGACATGGCAAAGTGGTCGCCACCGGTAAGTACTGGCAAAACAAATAGCAGCAGACAAAACAGAGCATAATGCTGGTAATTCAGGCTGGTTGACGAGGCCGCCAAAGCGGGCTGCTGAAGCCGGCGCAAGGCATTTAAAATCACAAGAACTATAAGAACAATAGTGCCAATACCAACTAAAATACCGCTGCCAAGAAATTCAACAAGGTAGTCGAAGCCGGTAGAGATGTTATAAATCAGCGATGGCGAGACTTTGGCATAATAAGTATTGGGCAGCGGGTAGCCAAAATACCAGAGCCGAAAACCGGTCAATACGGCCATTATCGCCAGAAAGGCCACAAAAAGACTTCTGGTGGCACGCAGACAGGTATCATCACTTATTCTGACGCCATAACGCCAGAGCAAAGAGAGCGCAAAAGGCACGACCAGCATGCTCTCCGGCCGCACAACCGGCGCAGCAACGATAACCATGCTCGGCAGCAGCCATTGGCTTGCCCTTTCCGGCGGAGAAAGAATGCTGCCAGCGATTATGGCGACGACCAGACCCCAGAGGCAGGTATCCATGAGCGTGATAGTCATCCAGGTCATGTATGGAGCAGAAAGAATGATAAAAAAAACATAGGCGAGCTGATAAGGCAATGACGATCGACCATTTGCGCTCGCGATTCGGCCAATCAGACCTGTGATATAAGCGTGCGTGCCAACGAGCAGCAGCACAGAGACAATGAGCACGGCAGTTTCAGAAAATCCGGCAGCAAAAAGCAGGGCGCAGATAAGCATCCACGCGAGAGAAGTGAAGCCCTCGACGGGTTCAGGATTATTAGCGTAAACAATGCCTTTTCCGGCGGCAAGATTGTGGGAATAGGTAAAAAATATGTTAGCGTCGTCAATGCCAACCGGCGGCGCGCCATGTATCTGGTAAATGTAGAAGGTTGCCAGACCAAGGCATGCCAGCAGGGCAAGCAGCTTCAACGCTGAATTCATGGCGATTAACCGAGTTTATCCGTCAGGCCAAAGCCAGCTGAAGTCATGTAAGCACAACAGAAAGGAACTTCAGCACCACGAAAATTAGAAACAGGGTAAAGGCGCAGCTGAGACAGCCGCCCTGACCTTCGGGTTCTTCGAGATCTTCAAGCTTGTTCTTGGCAGGTAGCGAGCCTTGGGCTGCGGCCTTTCTGAACCAGTATTTGGCCTTGTCGTTGCTCTGTTCGACACCGGTGCCCGCCATATAAAATTCGCCAAGATGAAACTGCGCCCGGGAGTCGCCAGCGCGGGCAAGTTCCATCATCACCTTGGAAGCCGTCTGGTAGTCACCATTGCGCAGATTTCTAAAAGCCTCGTCGATGCCAGGTTTTGCGGAAGAAGCAGCAGGAGTTGTCTGAGAAGCCGAAAATGACATCATGTCCGGTTGCAGTGGAGTAATCATCGAGTCTTCGAGACTGTCTCCAGGCTTTTTCGCTTTTTTCTCAGATGCCGACTTCCTGGCCTTCTTCGCAGAATCAGAAGTGTCATTAAGATCATCAGAGCCTGAGCGCCCCTTTGCTTTCTTTTCGCCAAAAGACAATGAGGCAAAAGGATCGGCAAGAGCGGCTGCGGGTTTGACGCTGTGTTCGTCAGTTTCGTATCCCCCGCCCCCGCGCCCCTTGGTGGCTCTGTTTTCTGATTCGCTGGTGGCATAGTGCCTTGAACCAGACTCTTTATAAGGTTTCTTTCCGGCAATATGGTCAGGTTCGTCAGCCAGAACTGGCGATAAAGTCTTATGCACATGTTTTTCGAGAGTATCGGCGAGCGTTTCGCCCTCACTGACGATAAAAACAGTCATCCAGAGTCTGACAATGGGTTCGGCGAGCTTAGGGTCAAAACCTTCAAGCTCGGCAACGCTCTTGATCACTCCGTCAACAACGGCTTTGCCAACGCGGTGCCCGGCCCGAATCCGCAGCGGCCGCAAAAGATTGTTCAGTAATGGCTGAAAAATAACATCAAGATCATCAGCTGCTTCGGCACCAACTTTCTGCAGAATTTTTTCGCGCAGGCGCTCAGGCACTTCGGTCATGGTGATCCCGTAGCGGTCTGTCAGTTCGCGCAGCGCCTCTGCAAGTTGTTCCAGATGCTTCATTGATCTCTCCCGTCAATTGAGCCGGTTGGTTTATTATCAAGCATCAGTTTATCTGCAAAGTCAAAAATTTACAACAAACGCGTACAAAATATAGACCGCGAACTGTCGAAGCAGGCTTTGTAGATTTTGTCAGATTAGGCTATAATGTCACAAAGCCAAGCAAGGAGTTATCGAGAATGGCCGACAAGCCTGACCTGTTTTCGCGCCTGTTCAGAAAAACCCAGGATATCAAGAAAGACCTTGAACAGAAAGACAAGCCCGCCCCTGTTGCCCGCCCGGCACCGGCCGCAAAGCCTCCAGCAACCAGCAACATACCCACAGGCAAAGACACGAAGGGTACAGATACCAAAAACAAGATTGGTTTGAGCGGCAGCAAAATTGAGCTATATCAGACCTGTCCCAAAAAGTTTCACTTCACCTATATCCGCAAGGTCAAAAAACCATCGGCACCGAGTCCGCACCTGAGCTTCGACCAGTCGCTCCACACAACTCTTGGCAAATACTACAAGAACAAGCGGGTTGACGAGCCATTCAGACTTGACCGACTGTTCGCCATACTCGACGAAAACTGGGATCCACGCGGCTACGAAGACGGCGAACAGGCCCTCGAATACCGACATTCAGCAGAATCAGCCCTAAGGCTCTATTTTGAGAGGTATTGTCAGACTCCGCCGCGACATATTGAGGTCGATTACTTCTTCAAAATAGACCTGTCCGGCGGCGAGTACAGCGGCAAAATCGACCGCGTCGACCGCCATCCCGACGGCACTCTAGAACTCATCGACTACAAGTCAGGCAAGCCGCCTTATGGTGGCGTTACTGAGCTTGAGCAGTCACTTGCGGTGCAGCTGATGTTCGCCGCAACGGAGAAAATCTGGCCTGGCAAAGTCAAAAAAATGACTTTCATCTATCTCAAAGATGGCAGCAGCCTCAGCGTATTGCGCAACAACGCCGAAATGGCATTGGCCGAAAAGCGCTATCTCGATATCGGCGAGGCCATATATCAGGGAAATTTTGAGCCTGTTCGCTCTTCCGCATGCGGTTTCTGCGACTTTCAGGATCTCTGCCCGGTCGGACAGACCCCTACCCTCAATGCTTCGAAGATCAGATCGTTCATCGATTGCCCGCATAAATATGCGGCTATTTACGTCAAACACCAGAAAGCAAAAGACGCAAACGAGCCACCTTCGTTCGATCTTGCGCTCGATCGACCGCTGCATGACGCACTGGCACAGTTCCACCGCGATTACCGCCCCACCCCCAACCGGGGCCCGGAAAGCGCACTGTTTTCGCTGCTATTTAAAGCAATACCCGCCGATCTGCCCGAAGAAATGCAGGATCAGATCAAAAACACCGGGCGCGAGTATTTACAAAACTATCTCAACACCTTTTTTCCAAAGTCGAAAACCTGGCTGGTCAATGAGTTTATTGAATACAACACCGAGCATTTCTGCTTTCAGACCACAGTAGACCGCATCGACAACGACAGTGGCGGCAACTATGCGCTTATCGACTACAAAACGGGCAAGCGCATGCTTACTGCTGCAGAACTCGCTAACGACCCGGTAACTGCCGCAGTCTGCGCCGCGGCCGACCAGCGCTGGCCCGGCAAAGTAAAGTCTTTCTGCTGCATTTACCTGCGACACGGCGAAGAAGTGCGGCTCGAAGTGACTGAAATGCTGATCAGAAAGGGTAACCAGCTGCTGCACAGCATCGGCGAGCAGATCAGACAGAAAAATTTCGAGCCACTCGGTGGCCCGGTGTGTTCGACCTGCCCGGTTGCCGGGATCTGCGGCGAGAAACGGCTGGTCGTCTCGATGTCGAAGATTCAGACATTGCGCGACTGCCCGAAACGCTACGAATTCAGATATATCAGCAAAGCACCGGTACCCGACAAGGAAAAGCCGGCTATCGTTCTGTATCAGCTGCTGCAGTCGATGCTGCAGGAATACGCCGGAGCCGGCCGCCTGCAGGATGCCGGACTGCTGCTCGAAAAAGCTGCAGCCAGAGTGAACGACGACAAGACACTCAGCGCAGCAGCCCGCCAGGACGTTCTAACCAAGGCTTATACAGCTTTTCAGAACATTAATGAATTGTTCAAGACAGGCTTTCCCAAAGTGCATTCGCTCGGCGAACAGGCGAGAGTCGGCTTCGAAGATCTGGTGCTGACAACCCGATTCGACCGCATAGATCTGCTGCCGAACGGCAACTTGCACGTAATCATCTACAAAACCGGCAAGAAAGCTATGACCCCGCACGAAGCGCGCCTCGACCTGAGCGGCGTGTACAACTGGTTCATTGCCGACCGTGTCTACCCCGGGCGTATTGACCGCGTCTCATACATCTACCTGCTTGCCGGAGATGTAATTCCATTTACCCCTTCAGATCAGGATATTGAAAAGCTTAAACTGACATTCAGCGAATTTGTCAGAGAGAATCAGGATGCCGAATTTGAAGGGCACCGCAACCCGCTCTGCCCATACTGCGACTATATCGATCAGTGCGAAGATGCGAAGTCAATGTTGCTGTCTCCCAGCAAAATAAACTGTTTCACTTCGTGCGCGCTCAAATACCGGATGAAGTATATCGACCGCGTTCCCAAAGAAGCCCGCCCTACCCCGAATTTGAGCTTTGACCGTTCGATACATTTCGCTCTGCGCGAGTTTCACGAAAACTACGAGTCTGGCCAGTTCAAGAAGAACCCATTCAGATCAATAATCAATAAATACTGGATCACTGACGGCTACTCTGACATCGAAGAAGAAGAGCGTTTCAAAGTCCGAGCCAACATGATGCTCGAAGAATATTTCAAGGGGCTCAGTGGGCATGAAAACCCGGTAATGTTCGAAGTTCCAGCAAAATGGAGCTGGAACGGCGTCGACACGGTGGTGCAGATCGACCGCATCGACCAGCTTCCCGACGGCAGATATGAAATTATCGACTACAAAACCGGCAAGAAAGTGCCAGACGAGCGCGTAATCAATGAAGATTCGAGCCTGATGAACATGTATCTGGCCGCCAACCAGAAGTGGCCGGGCAAGATCGCGAAGGTCTCTTATCATTTTCTCGCGAACAACAAACGCTACAGTCTCGAACCGAGCGAAGCTGACGTTGTTTCACACAAAACTAAAATGGCAGAACTGGTTACGCTCATTAACAAGAACGAGTTTGAGGCAAAAAAAGGCGCACTCTGCGCCTGGTGCGAATACTACGGCCCCTGCCCGGAATGGAAAGTCAAACCGCATGAAATGGCCGGCGAGACCCCTGAGCAGTTCAGACAGCGCATCAGATTGAGTTACTCGAAGATGAGCCTTTATCTTAACTGCCCGCGTTCATACAAGAAACTCTACATCGACAAGGTGCCGCCCAAGCCGCAGCCGTTCTTCAGCTTCGGCACGACGATACACGAGACGTTCGAGCGTGTCTATGACCCGGTCAACCCGATACCAAAGCCAACCTTGCAGCAGGTTCTTGATATTTACGACGAAGTGCGCCTTACCCATCGTGAGGGCTTTGATTCTGACGCGACCGAAATGCAGTATCGTG
>Ga0154428_1244_pt3 | contig 10872 bp, 9 predicted proteins | sample RifGroC2_FD_115932 | JGI IMG/M metagenome (GOLD analysis project Ga0154428, IMG submission 115932) | Candidatus Riflebacteria bacterium GWC2_50_8 | reverse complement strand
TCACATCGACCTTACCGATGCCGCCTCCCCGGTTCTGCGGCTTGAATCGGTGCCGCTTTATGTTGACACGTTCGGAGAAAACCCGAAAACAAAAGCTATAGAAGACTCTTATCTCGCTGATCTTAAAGCTGAAATGGCGCGTCGTCTGGGCGAAACACGGGTGCATCTCGCCCGGGGAATCAGCGGCGGGGATTCGCCAGAAGGTTCACTGATCGCAGATGCAATGCGCAAGGCGGCTGACGCAGATTTTGCTTTTATAAATTTTGGCGGGGTGCGACAGCCTTTTGCCAAAGGCCCCATCACCGTAGAAGATGTCTTTATGGTTCAACCATTCAACAATGTAATCGAAGTCATTGAAATGAACGGCTTTATGGTTCGCAACCTCATCGAAAAGGCCTATGCCAACGAAGCACGTGCGATGGATGACTCTGACCGGACATCGGCAAAAGAACAGCATCGCACCAAAGCCGATGGCACAAAGCTCATGGTGGGAGCACCCTATGGCATTCTGCTGCCTTCAGGCATGCATATTACCTATGATCCTTCACTGCCACCAATGAAAAGGGTGCTCAAGCTGACCACCGAAGACGGCAAAGAGCTCGCAGCGGAAAAAGTTTACAAAGTCGCTTTGAACGATTTCGTTGCCGAAGGCGGCGATGGATTTACAGAACTGCGCGATCTGCCGAACCGGCAAAAGTTGCCGGTATTGGTTCGTGATGCTCTGATCAAGCACATTGAAGACCTGAAAGTAATCGAAAAGCGTCCGGAAAAGCGCGTATTCAATTTAAAACTGCGCGAAGAACTTTTCGACTAGCATGGCCAAAGCCTGGTTCAAAAACCGTCTCAACGACCCTTTTCTCAAGAAATCGCGGGCCGATGATTATCGTTCGCGCGCCGCTTACAAACTCGAAGAGATTGACGAAAAATACAAACTGATCAAACCGGGTTGCAAGATTCTCGATCTCGGCGCCGCCCCCGGCAGCTGGTCGCAGTATGCGATGCGCAAAGTGTCTGGCAAGGCAAAGATAATTGCCATCGACCTGCTCGAAGTACGTCCGATCGAGGGCGTAACCATTCTGCAGGGTGATATTCGCGATGCTGCAAATCAGGCAAAGATCATTGAGCTGGCCGCCGGCAAACTCGATGTGATTTTGAGCGATATGGCTCCAGACACCACCGGGGTACACTACGCCGACACCGAGAACTCGGCAATGCTGGTGCATCTTGCTCTCGATATTGCCGAAAAACTTTTGAAGCCGGGCGGCAGTTTCGTCGCCAAAGTATTCGAAGGTGCCGAATATCAGGCACTTCTGCAACGCACAAAAAAAATGTTCGGCTTCGCCAAGTCGTTTAATCCTAAGGCCTCGCTCAACCGCAGCCGCGAGCTTTTTCTCGTCGCGCAGGATTTCAAGGGGCCCGCCGCGAACAAACCGCAGAGCTGAAGATTGTCTCACGCAGAGCCGCAGAGAAGAGAAAGAATACAAATACCGTCGGCCAAAGAAAAGGCAAAGGATGCTCGCACAAAGCCGCAGGGACACAGAGAAGAGATAACCGAAATCGCCAGGAGAGAAGACAAAGAAATCCGCCGATTACGCAGATGAACGCAGATTTTTTTATAGAGTTAGCAGACCGTGCCATGCGGAGTCTGTGCTGAAAATGGAGTTACTGCTTTGACCAGACGGCAAAGAATCCTCGCACAGAGCCGCAGCGACACAGAGAAGAGAAAAACCGCAGCCGCCAGGAAAGAGGACAAAGACATCCGCCGATTACGCAAATAAACGCAGATTATCAGATGGAGCAGCAGTGTACATCCAGCATTTCTCGGCGAGCAGCCAAACCGGTATCATGTAGTAGATGTTTGTTACTGGGCGCAGGTACGACGAATCCTTGTTTGAGGATTCTAATGCCTTCGCTCTGCCGAGCCACACAGGGCTTTGAAGAACAGGTCGCGCAGGATGACGGCTTTCTGCCGGTTACGAAACGCAAGACCCGCTAGAGCCTTAGTGTCTGAGAACGCAGTACGCCCTGGTGCGATTACGATAATGCAAAACCATCATCAATGCAGGCATTTCTAAAAAAATTGTCATGTACATAATTTCATGCTAACTTTGAAACATCCTAATTTTCTGAGAGAGGTTTACAAATCCATGAAAAAACTGATGTGTGTACTGATTCTCGTTGCCTTTATTGGCAGCATGGTCGTAATGACCGGTTGTTTCGGCGGCAGTGACGGACTCGGACTGACACTCGGAATTCTCGCCATCGCCATAGTCGTCGCCAGCAGCGGCGGCGGTGCAGCGCCGGTATTTGCTGCAAACACAAGAGCTTCGGAAAGGCCAGCAATCATGGGCGCCGTTACAAGTTCGAAGCGCTTTCGTGGCATAATCAAAAATGCTCAAAATGTTGAAATTCCTGCTACCGTAGGATTCAACGCAGAAAACAAGTTAACCATTGAAGCATCGGTTACCGCAGACTCAAGCAACGGCCAGTACACGGTAGAAGTCTTCCCGATTAATGAAGCTACAGAAGAGCCATTCGCTGATCCCATATACAAACACCATTTCGTTAAAAACGTTGCAGCTGGCGCAACCGAAAACTACGCAGAAAATCGCGATCTTGCGTCAGACACTGCAGAAGCATTGATATATGATAACTGGAACGAAGCAAACAAGCCAACTATAGACAAAACCTATATCGCTCCTGCCTCGATCAACACTGTAGCTGCTTCCCTTACTCAACAACGCAATGAATCAACAGTCGGCACTTCATATTATCCTTACACAACTACATTGTGGCAAGGCTACGACATCTCTGGCCTCAGTTATACAGCTCCGGCAAAAACGTATTCAATTTCCGGTTTTGTAACCCAAAAAGACGGTTCTGGTGGACAGGACGGCGTTTCTGTGTATGCCTGGAGCCATGATTATGAAGGTTCAGCAAGTACAACCGTCGGCGTTTACTCTATTAACGTAATACCCGGCACTTATCAGGTATATCCACATGCTCTTGATCACTCTTATACGAGTCAGGAAGTTACGGTAACTGATTCAAACATAACCGGTATCAATTTCCAAGCTCAGTAAGAAGACCTGATTTAAGAAGCGCGGCGCGCAAAGCTGCGCTTCTTTCCTTTTAAGGCGTTTCCCGCCGCGCCAGGCAACTGGCGCGGTTTTTTATTCCTTATTTTTCAAACAATTCAGACCTGCTCTTGACTTTTACGTATATTATTATTATTTTTATACGTATAGGAGAAAACATCATGGAAACAAAACTTACCTTGCGACTCAACCGGGATATCATTGAAAAGGCCCGTGAATATGCGCAACAGCACAAAATAAGCCTTTCCCGGATGGTCGAAGCGTATTTTTCTGCGCTTACCTCCGGTAACAGGCCAGAGAAAGACGAAATTACGCCTCTGGTAAAAAGCCTGAGCGGAGTAATTAACCTTGCCAATGACTTCGATTATCAGACTGATATCGCCGAACAGGCAGGCAAGAAACACAAATGAAAAGCGTTCTGCTGGACACAAACATAATCCTTGATCTGATCGGCCGGCGAATGCCTTTTTATCCAGCCACGGCCCGCCTGTTTTCTCTTGGTGAACGCCAAAAAGTCCAACTCTACACATCTTCGCTCAGCATTGCCAGCATTGCTTACATACTGAGAAAAGAACTTACCAGGGATAACTTGCGAAAAATTCTGAGTAACCTTGCATTGCTCGTAGACACACTGGATCTGAGCGGCAAAATCATAGAACTGGCTCTTGCCGAAAAGAGCTTTGACGACTTCGAAGACAGCATACAGTTCTTCACCGCTCGCGAGAACAATATCGACATAATAATTTCACGCAATCACAAAGACTTCAAGGCTTCTACCATTCCTGTAATGGATTGCGGGCAGTTTGTCTCTTCTATCAAATAAGAGTTGTGAAACAGGTTGATTCGGACGCTTTTACAACAAAAGAATCAGCCAAAAAGTTCTGAGTGAGACCCGGTTCTTACAAGGGTCAATGCGTCGCCTTCAATTTTGTAAATAAGAAGCCAGTCCGGTTGTATGTGCTTTACCCGAATCTTGGTGATATCTGAGAATCAGATTTGTGATAAACTATCAGCATATAAATGCTCGGGAGACATGACATGGGGCGGCCACAGAGAAAAAGAAAAGATGTTTTTACATACGCCGAGTATAAAAGCTGGGACGACGACGAGCGCTGGGAGATAATCGACGGCGAAGCATTTGCCATGACTCCTGGCCCGGGAATGACACATCAAAGCCTTTCTGTAAATCTGGTCGGTCTAATGTTTGAATTTTTCAACAGTCATCCCTGCAAACTCTTCAGTGCGCCTTTCGACGTGCTGCTGCCTGAAAGCGACGAAACGGCTGATACGGCTTCAAATGTGGTTCAACCTGACATCGTCGTCTATTTTGACCCGGACAAACTCGAAGAACGCGGCGGCATCGGTGCGCCCGACCTGGCAGTCGAAATCATTTCGCCGACAAGCGCCAGGCGCGACCTTATTGAAAAGTTTGCACTTTACGAGCGTCACGGCGTGCGCGAATACTGGGTTGTCGACCCGGCGCACCAGATTCTGACCATTTACAGCCCCGACAAAAAAGGCAAATATACCTGCGAAAAGCGGTTTTCACGAGAACACGAGCTGACTTCACATATATTTCCCGAGCTGAAAATTGATCTCAAGAGAGTCTTTCCTGAGATCAAAACACCCTCGTCACCCTCGCCCTCGCAAAATGGCAAAACTCGCAAAGTAAAAAAGAGCTGAGAATTGCCAGAGGTGACCGAGATCCGCCGCCAACATTCTATGTTCGAGCATGTTCGAGGGACACCACAGAATACCACTGAGTTAAGCCGAGAATTTCTGTAAAACCTGCTCATAATCGAAAAGGCTGTCGATTTCTCGATTGCGCTTACCGCTTTGCTGATTACGAGCACCGCTGCGCAGAGCACGAATACAGGTTAGAATGTAAAGTCGCTCGTTAATCTGGCAGAGTTCAGGGCGTCTCCCGAACTCCATCTGCGGGCATCGGCGTAATCTGCGGAAAAAATTTTCGATAATTTTCTGCAGGACCAATTAAATCTGTAATGCAAGTTGTGTTAAGATAATCTGCAGATAAAGTTCAGGAGATTTGGCCATGGGTCTGCCATTACATATACAAAAATCTTTCGTGACATGCCTGGCTATGATTCTTTTTGTTAGCAGCGCATTTGCCGGTAGCCTGCCGGCGATATACAAGGTTGCCTTCAACGTCGGCGCGCAATTTTACGACTACCAGAACTACCAGAATATCCCGTATTTTCATGGTGGACTCGATCTGTGCGCGCCTGCCGGCACCGATGTTTTCACACCAGTGAGCGGACGCGTCACCGTCAATGATTACAAAATTGTCGCGTCGGCGAATCCGCATCGCTTCAGTTACCAGCGCACCACGTTCCGACGTGGCATGACCTCCAATACGCGTTATCTTGAAGTAGCCGTCGTCGATGAAAGTGGCAACAGCTGGATGTTCCGGCATATCGACCCGCTTTCGGTTCCGGCAGAAATTTTTGCCGCAGCCGGCAGCGGCAGGGCAGTCGCGGCCGGCAGTAAAATCGGTCAGGTAGCACGCTGGCATCAGCCGGTGTTTCCTGAAAAGAGAAATTACGACCACATCCATCTTGAAATAATCGGCGCCGACGGCACATATCACAACCCGGCACATTTCGTAGCAACGACCAAAGACTTTTACCCGCCGGTTATTCACAGTATTTATGCGGCTCGCCACGGCAGTGACGAGGCGGCCGCTCTCGACGACAACAACCGCACTCTGAGCGGCAAAATCGATCTGGTGGCCGGTGTTAACGACCGCATGAATCTCGCCGCCTATCAGCATTCTATTTACATCGCTGCCTGGTCTCTTGACCGCCTCCATAATGATGGAAGCACAACAAATCAGTTGCCTGAGCGTGAAGTATTCAAATTCGACCGCCTGCCGTTTACCGGTGAGCGCATTCAACTCAGCACCACAATTTATCGTGACTCGCTGCGCATCGGATCTGGCCGGATCCGCTCTAACGGCGCCGACGGCCCGCGCTTTTTTCTGGTTAATCTGACCAGCGGCACCAGCTCAGATGGCTATTCCCCGGACAATCAACTCGACACCACCCAGCTTGCCAACGGCCGCTACCGGCTGAACCTCAAAGTAAGCGATTTCGCTGGCAACCCCCGCCACAAATCAGTAGAATTCCAGATAAAAAACTGATCTTTCTGGAAGTAATCAAAAAAAGTCCTGACAATCACATAGTTTTTTGGTTGTAACCACAAAAACTTTTGAAGCTTGCCCTTCATCTGCGCCAATCTGTGGATAAGCTAAGAACTTAGGCGCGGCTCCGGCAATAACATTGTCTGCTGCGTGTCTTTGAGGCTTTGCGCGAGCAACTGTGTGTGAATCGGCGCGGTTGCGCAAAAGCTCTTATCAGGCGGGGCGGGACTTGGTCACCATGAACTCGGTGCCACCCATATTGAGCTTGTCGCCGGGTTTGATCGGAGTCGGCTTTTTGAGCTCGTTGCCGTTCAGGCGGCAGATGTTAGATGTTGTCAGCGGCTTCACCATCATCTTGCCACCGTCGAGAAATATTTCGACGTGTTCGCGGCTGATTTCAGAGGCGGTCAGAGCGATCTGGCAATCTTTGCGGCGACCGATCTTTATTATTTCGGCCTGGGCTTCATAAGTCCGGCCTTTCTCGTCTTCGATAGCAAACAGCATTGGCAGACGAATCTTAGCCTGACCGGTATCCTTGCGGATGTCTGCAACAATAGGAGCCATACCGACTTTGGGCTTCGGTGGCTCAGCAGCCGGCGCCTTTGCTGATTTCTGTGACGGCCTTGTTTTGCCGGCATCGACTTCTGGCTGAACTGGCACTGCCGGGGTAACCGGTACCGTGCTTTCGTTGGCCGGAGCCGTGTGCATTACCGGAACAGTGCTTTCACCAGGTGCAGCCGGAGTTACCGGCAAAGTGCTATCACCCGCTGGCAAAGACGGAGAAGCCGTAACGGTTTTTTCTGCAGCCGAGGCAGTGGGAGCCGCTGTCGGCAGGGGTTTTGCGGCCTTTATCACGGGCTTTTCGTCTTCGCCATATTGGGCAAGGCGGGCGCCGATATTGACTGGCTGCACGGCTTTCTGCTTGCTGGTGCTGCTTCCTGAGCCAGACCTGGCCGGCTCTGCTGGCGTCTTATCAGCTGCCGGAGCAGCTTTTTCGGCTGACTGGGCCGATGCGGGCTGCTGCGACGCTTTTGCGGCGTCTGAAGAATCTTCAGGAAAATACATCTTGCGGGCCTTTTCAAGTTCTTCATAATTCATGAAAAGCGATTTGGTAGACATCATGGCAGGAGCACTCTTCTGGTAGCGCCACAGCTTGATACCAACGACCAGCAACAGCAGGCCGGCGCCAAGAATAAGCCACGAATAGCCGCGCGAAGCACTCAACGGAGTAAGAACCACAGTGACATTATGTTCGCCACGACTGTCGCTATAAGTGAGAGCTGCGCTTCCTGAAGAAAGAAGCGGTATAAATTTAAGTTCGTATTTTGCCGCGAGTGTACCTGATTCTGGTTTGATTTCAAAAGTGACATCATTGATAATCTGAATATCAGGTGTGCCCTGTAAGGCGCCCATAAACTGCAGTTGCGTGGTGTCAATTTTCACTCTGATCAGCTTGTCAGTCTCAAGATCAGGCACCAGATTCGCGACAAAGAGTTCTCCGGGGCGAACCAGTTCGGGCAACTGCAGCTCAGCGCCAGATACAACACCGGCACAGAGACAGCTCACAGCAAACGATGCTACAAAAAGCAACTTAGATAATTTCATACTTCACATCCCCTTTTTCCAACCTGGAAACCACTGCATAAGTTCTTCGACGCTGGCTTTGTGTATCCGGCGCCCGCCAAAAATTCTTTTTATGGCATTGCGTTTTATTCTCTTCTCAGCCCGCTTTTTGATCGTCGAACTGATCAACTCGGGCTTGTCCCAGCTGCCGCTTACCGTCAGGTCGACAAATGGTACGCCGGTAGCTTGATCCTGAGCCGTTGATGTCCATTTCTTGAGCTTCTTACCGATCGCGGTCTGGCGAAGACTCTGCGGATTGATCATCAACTTTGCGGCAAGCTGCAGGGCCGAAGGGTTGAACTCGCTGTTGCCGATTTCGAGACGCAGGTGCGGCCCGGCAAATAGACCGTCAGCGATGAGCAGACGCCCCTTATAAAGATCTTCTTCATCAGTAGTCACATAAAAATTAAGCTGTCCGACGGTAAAATCTGGCTGTTCAAGAAAATCAAGACGATTCTTGCCCATGGCCGAGACGTCTATCATCGGCAGCCCCGGCAGATGAATATTCTTAAAGTTCAGATTGAATACGGCATCACGCTCACCCGGCCCAAGCCAGCCCGCCTTGAACGAGCCGTCAAGAATGCCGCGAAAGCTATCTGTGTCTGCAATTGCGAGCTTTGCAAAATCAATATTCTGCAAACCGCCGTTGATGCTCATGGTAAATGGCTGACCGGGCAGAAACGTTCCCTTTGCCGCCTCAACGACAATTTGCCCGCCAAGCAGCCCGAGCAAAGACTTTTCGACCTGTGCCGTGCCGGTCGTCGGGTTATAAGCGAATTTAACCTGGCTGTTGCCAAACGGCACCGTAAACACCTGACCACCGGCATCATATTTCACGGTCATTTCGCTGCTGCTGACTTCAGCCGCCAGTTCCGGCCGGGCAATGGTGCCACTCAACTGCAGATTACCAGCCAGCCAGCCTTCCTGTGGAAACGACAGCGATTTAACGACCATACCGCCAAGCATTGCCAGCAGATCGGCCGGGAAAACGCGATCGAAACTTCCCTGCAGGCTCAGCCGCCCGGTGCGCGTCGGATCTTCGAGCCAGCCATCGGAAACCTTGAATGTCGAGCGGCCGAACTGACCTGACAGGTTTTTGACGCCGATGCGTGAATAGCCTGAATCAGTGCGCCCGGCAAACTCAAGGTCGGCCGATAGTTTTTCAACATCATTCTTAAGCGCCCTGAACCCAAGCGCAGCATCTTTTAATGACGCGCTGCCGGTGGCCAGAATACGATCTGGAGTTCCGGCAAGACTGAACTTTCCGGCAAGATCGCCACTCTTAACCTGTATTGCGCCGACAAGAGACTTTGGCAACAATCCGGAAGCCAGAAACTCATAGATTCTTGTCATGCTCAAGCCACTGAGTTCGGCATCAAGCCGTTCCAGCTCAGGTTTGAAGCCACGCTTGAGATTTTTAAGATGTGCCTTGCCGGTTATTTTAACGGCAGCATCAAGTATTTTGCCGGCAAAACTTTTGATTTCGATACCGAAAAAGCGGTCATCACGCTTTTCAAACGATGCGCTGCCGGCGAAATCGCGGGCCAGAAGAACCGCGTGCCCGCTCTTTTCAAACAGCGGAAAATCAAGATTGATTTTTGAAAAACTCAGGCTGCCACGGCTTGATGGCGCAGCAAAACTGCCATCCAGATCAGCCTGCGCCAAAAAGTTTCCCGAAAGCGAGAATGGCACGGCAAAACGACCTATTCTGGCAATTTCAGACGCAAGCGTCTCTATTTTGCTGCTGTTAAGCGAGATTTTGCACTTTTCAAACTTCTGCTGGCCCGGCAGAATTCGGCCTTCGGCCTTGAGAGTTGCTCCGAAAATCTGCGAATCACCCTTGAGCGTCAATTCGGGGCCGGCAAACAGCTTGTGCACATGCACCTCGGCATTGGTTTTGCCGAGATCAAAGGTGACATCTTTTACCTTGATCGCTGCATCACCGGCTTTGGCAACCGCGAGATAGGCGTCAGCCTCATTTTTCAGCTGAACATAGAACGGTAGCTTTGCCGAGAAGTTCGGCATGCTCAGGTTGAGCGCCGGAAACCGCAACCAGCCATCGAGCAGAGGATGCTCAAGCGACCCCGAACCGAGAAAGGCAAAGTTAAAGTTGCCAGTGAGCAGCAGCGGGTATTTTTTGAGAAACGCTGCGCCTTCAGGCTGAGTTTTGATTGCTTCAATAAGCCGGGTAAAGTTAGCGCCACCGCCCTTGAAGCTCAGAGTCTCAAGCGTTTTTGCACGCAACGAGGCTTTGGCTTCGAATTGCATCGGAATGCCGAAAAAACCAAGACTGGCATCTAATTTTATCTGGTCGGGCTTTTCGCCCTGTGCAACGTTAAACTTATCGGTGACAGCTGCTGCAAGCAGGTTTTCAGCCCACAGCATCTTGCTGCGCCGAATAAAAAGCATTTTTTTGATGTCGAGGTCGGCACGATTCTCTTCTGCTGATGAACTGAGCTTGAAACTGGCAAGGCGCTCACCGATCAGTTCGATGCGGTCGAAATCAGGGCGATGCGACAAGCCGAGAGAGGACTGCAGTCGCTCAGATGAAATTTCGAACACACCGTTGCCGGTGGTAGAAAGCGCAACATCAGCTTCATAATCTTTAACAAAAGGTGCGGTTTCGGCAATGGTCGCGCGCGCGTTCGTTTTAATCTCAAGATTGTCGATTCTGGCCAGTAACCCGTCACAGCTCAGTGTACCTGACGCGAGTTCGGCCCTGCCGCGCAACTCGACACAATCTTGTGGATTAACGCGGCTGATAATGCGCGCGCCGTCAAAATCAAGCTCGATCAGACTGCTTTTCCAGTCATCGATTTCGGCAAAACCGGTAGAAACGCGCATGGGGCCGATAATATCGACGCGCGTCAGATAGGTCATGAGCTGATCACGCATTTTAGCAGGAAGAAGGTTAAGCGGCAGCATGCCAGAAACGCTTCCTTCCCTGACAATGCCGGCATTAAAATCAAAATCGCTGTATCTGATCGACTT
>Ga0154428_1037_pt2 | contig 10874 bp, 8 predicted proteins | sample RifGroC2_FD_115932 | JGI IMG/M metagenome (GOLD analysis project Ga0154428, IMG submission 115932) | Candidatus Riflebacteria bacterium GWC2_50_8 | reverse complement strand
TTACCAGATGTTAACAGCCCTTTGCCAGATGGCAACAAAGGCTCTGGGCCACATGGCGGGGGCTCACCCGGTTCGGGTGGCTCTTCATCTGGTTCGCCATCTTCTGACTTCGGGGCTTTTCCCTTCCCGAAAGACATTCCTGGCGCCAGTTCCGGTTTTGCCGGCAAAGCAGCCGATGCTGCCGGAAACCTGCTAAAGGGCGCTGCAGCAGTAGTTGCCGCTGGCGTAGCCGGCCACGCGATTAAAGCAGCTGGTCAGTCTGCTCAGAATAGACCGGTGACACCTCCAGTTTCCCCGCAAGCTGCCATGTCAGAGCTGGTTTTAGAGATTGCTGGTGTGGCTCCGGTTGCTGTTCGTGTCTTTCCGTGGGTAATCGGGCGCGGCACCGACTGTCAGATGGTTCTGGCGAGCCGCCTGGTCAGTCGCAAACATGCGCAGATCGTCATACATGAAGAACAGATCTGTTTTGAAGATCTTGGCAGCTCTAACGGCAGCTGGCTGAACGGCGAGAAGCCAACAAGCAAAGTGCCGATATACAAAGGCGATGAACTCAAAATTGCCGATGTAATTATAACAATCGTCGATGGCCCGGCAAAACCTCAGCCAGAGAGCGGCAACATGCCGACCGCGATGTTCAGCTTTCCGGAGTCATCTCAGAAAACCGGTGAAATTCAGGCTATAGTATTGCCGCCGCCGCCGCAAGCGCCGTCAGTGCTACCTGCTCCGCATGCTCCGCCGAGACCTGCTGCGGTCAAACCTTCGGCAAAGCCTGCCGCACCGCCACCGCCTCCTCCGCGTCCAGCACCATCACAGCGCCAGAGTGAGCCGCCAGGATTATCAGTGCCGCCGCCGCCAAAACAGGCAAAACCTTCTCGCCCGGCTCCTGTTGCCCCCCCTCCGCCGCCTGACGACAGTGATGATGATTATGTCGCCCGCGCTGTAATGGCTGCTCGCAGTCGTTCTGGCGCGCCCGTTCCCCAGAATGGACCAGTCGATGCTGGTCGGGATCGACGAGCTTCACAAGAGTCTGACGAAACTCCGGGCCAGATTAAACAGGCTTCACCAGAAGATTTAAGAGTGCTACCCTCCGTCAGATGGGTTTCATTCATATTCGGATTCTTCTTTATCGCCGAAAATCTCAATGTGTTGATTGTGAGCAATGGAGCGGCACTCGAACAGCCAAACTTCATTATTGCTGCCGCCTTTGGCATTGCAATGGTGTTCTGTGCTTTTATTGCCGGTAGCAGCCGAGGATTCTTCAGGTTTCTGACGATGGTGAGTTCTGGCGCTTACGTCGGAACGCGCCTGTATCACGAGCATGCGCTGCTGCTGAGCCTGATTGAGCATATTTCTGCCGCCCAGGATAACCCGATGATTGCGCTGCCTCTGTTAAGTCTGGCCACCGCAATCTGGATAACTAAGCGCGCGGCTTCGCGTTGATATCAGGCAAATGCACGGTTTGCCAGGCAAAATCGGCAAATGCTGCGGTTTCGTGACTGACGACAATTGCAGTAGTTTGAGCCTTTGCCAGCAATCTGCCAAGCATGTGGGCTGTTTTTGCTGCGGTTTCGCCATCCTGTCCTGACAGCGGTTCGTCGAGGAGCAACAACGAAGGATTTCCGGCCAATACCCGTGCGAGCTGGCAGCGCCGGGCTTCGCCACCTGACAATCCAGCCGGATGTCGATTTATCAGATCTTTTATACCAAGACATTCGATTACTTCATCGGTATCCAGAACAGCCGGTGCTTTATGGCTACGGCTTTTCACCCAGTTTATCTGCTCGCCGACTGTCTGGTTTGGCCAGAGCGCATCGCCCTGAAAGAGCATGTCAAGATCGCGTTGCCATGGTGGCAAAATCTGGTGCGTGCTGCTCCACAGAACGCCGTTTGCCTTTATTTCGCCGACATCCGGGATTTCGAGTCCGGCCAGGAGTCGAAGAAGCGTGGTTTTTCCGCAGCCTGATGGCCCGGTCAGAAGAGTTACCTGCCCGGCAGAAAATTCATGCGAAAGTTCTCTGATAATCGAGATGCGCTCGCGACTGAATGAAAGTTCAGTTGCTTTGAGACTGACTCCAGGTGATGATCGGGTTGCAGCAATATCTGCCATCAGGCATTCTCCCACTTTTTTACAATCAGCAATGTCGCAACAACTATCGGCAGCGCCAGGAGCAGACTCAAGCGTGCCACGTCAGAACCGGCACCATAATGCAGAAGATTAAAAACCCTGATTGGCAGAGTTTCACCACCTGGCGGCACGGTCAGCAGCGAGATTTCGAGTTCACGAAGAGAGAACACCGCACCGACCATGAAAACCAGCAGGTAATGCGGCCATTCAACCGAGATGCGCTGCCATAAGTGATTTCTGTGCATAAAGACAGCTTCACGCGCTGACTGGCGATGGTGTGAGTTCCACAGCGCGAGTGATACCAGCATGGTAAATGGCAATACCCGGCCAAGGTGACTCAACAGCAGTGGCATAGTTTCTGGCAGCCAGCGACAGAGTGCATGCAATCTTGCACCCCAGGCGGCCCAGGTTATTCCGGTGATGCTGGCCGGCAATGCCAGCGGCAGAAAAGTTATCAGAGCCAGCCAGAAGTGTCTTTTTAATGCAATGCATGCAGCCGCCGGCACGACGATCAATGTCGCACTGGCGGCTGTTACAGCAGCCAGTGCCAGCGAGCGCAATAACGCCGCGCCGTCAGAGACGAGGGTCAGATTGTAGGCGCTGCCAGCAAATGCCTGTCGCACCATTCCAAGCAGCGGTAGCGCAATAAGCAGCGCCAGCAGCAGCCATCCTGACCTGATGATTATCTGTAGTTTTTTCGGCAGGCAGCTGATGTTGAGCAGAGAGTGATTGAGGTCTGCCACATTGCTCTCGTTGCGGCGACTGAGCCGATGTGTGACGATAATGGCGCTTATTCCGAGAAGCGCTGAAGCAAGATAGAGCGGCCAGACATTTTGCGCCAGAGAAACCGGGTTTTCACCACCAAGAAAGCGCGAAGTGACTTCAGTGGCAAAGACAGGAAACTGCAGGCTCAAAGGCACCCCGCCTTCAAGAAGGCTTAACATGGCAATGATCAGCCATGACGACACCAGCAGTGGCAACAACAGCGGAACTATCAGTTTTCGATAAGTTGTCGTCGGCCCCTGGCTAAGTGCCATGCTTTCGAGCGCTGACAGCGGCAAGAAGTAGCGTCCCAGGCCGATCAATATTGCAGCTAGCGGTGCCATGGAAGTTCCCAGAATAATTGCCGCCCAGCTGAATCCTTCGGGAGTTCGCAAAAATGCGAGGCCGGGCGGTGGCGACCAGGCGAGTGACATCCAGCCTTGAATCAGCAGATACGGTGGCAGAAGCAGCGTAAGTAGAACAAGGCTGCGCAGTCTGAACACGATGCTTTTTGCATGCCACAGACCGATTCCGGCAGGCAACCCCAGACAAATGGCAATGCAGGCGGCCCAGAACGACAGATGCAGTGATCGACTAAGCAGACGAATAGCCGGGGCGGGCACCAGGCCGGCACTGGCAGTGTTCCACCCGGTTTCGAGAAATGGCAGAGTCATCGGCAAAAGCGTTAGGAACAGGTACATGAGCAGGGTTGCTCTGAGAGTAAGGCGACTGTAGCCGGTAACTGGATCCCAGGTGCTTGTCATTACTGCAGAAACATCCCGTTGAGAATTACGCTGGCCGAGGCGATAGCGCTGGCTACTTCCGGCAGCGAAATCTGCAGTTCTTTTACTCCGCCGGCAGGCAGCCACTCCAGCTGCGTCGCCAGATTCTTTCGAATCGGAAAAAAGCCTTCACCAAGCCGGGTCAACAGCAGTTCTCCTTCGGCGCTGGTAATGAAATCAAGAAAGACTTTTGCCTGAATCGGGTTTGGGCCGTTTTTGACGAGAGCTGCGGTATTGGGAATCAGGAGCGTGCCAGACTGATCTTCTCCCTGGTCAGGAAAAACCATGGCCACCGGATCGCCGCGCTTGATCGCGACAATTGCGTCATCGCTGTCAGTCAACCCGACAAAACTGGCGCCGGCCACCACGCGGTCGCGGGTCGCAGCATTGCCGTCGGCAAAGGCAACATGTGTATGTTGCAACTTTTCGAAAAAACTGCGCAGTCCTATTTCGCCGTCACGCGCAAAAATTGCCGAAGCGTGAGTGTTGGTGGTGCCAAATAGCGGTCGTGCCACGGTGACTTGACCGGGTGCCCACTTTGCGTCAAACAGCTCAGCAAGTGTCTTGGGCCAGTCTTCGACGTGCAGTCTGTTTTTGTTGATGATCAGCACTCTGGCGCGCTGACCTGAGCCGGTCCAGAGATTCTGTGCGTCGCGAAAATGAGCGGGAATGTCTTCAGCCTGCGCCGGCCGATATGGCGCAAAAATTCCTTCTGTCGCGAGGCGGATGGTGTGTGAAAACTCTGAACTCCAGAAGACATCAGCCCGAGGTGCGGCTGATTCAGCGCGCAGACGATTGGCAAGGCCGACGGTCTTGGCGGCTTCGGTATCAAAAACCGGTCTGACTCTTATGCCGGTTTTTTCGGTGAATGCTTTAAAAACAGGCTCAGCAAAGGGCTGGTCGACAGATGTGTAAATAATCACCTCGGGCCCGTTATTTCCGCAGCCGCTGAGCAAACCAAGTAAAAACACGCTGATCAGTATGGTGACTGCAGAAAACCGATATTTACATTTACTTCTCGACGTTCTTGTTTCATTTTCAGCGATAATCATATAGTCTCCCGTCTTTTGCGACACTTTTGAAATACACAGTTCAGTTTGCCAAAGAAGTGTCGCAAATCTGTTATTTACAATGACCCAGGCAACGCCAGCTTTTCAATGTTTGAATTCATGTTTGGCAGAGAACTTTTCTTATGGTCGAAATTGAGATCTTATGTGTTACGTCGTTTTCATGCAACGGCGTTGCACTATTTTTCTGCTGGAGCGGACTGGTTGTCTGTTGCAGTGGGTGCTGTGTTACCTCTTGCTCTGAAGTTCAGCAGCGGAAAAATACTTGAATGGCTGTCTGTCCAAGGCTGAAAGTCTGGCCAGTCGCTGATTGGCGCCCATGCGTCTCCTGAAACCTTTGCGAGATAGTTTATTATTCCCTGATCTCTGGTAAAAATGGCATATTCAGCCGGGCTACGTTCGTAGTTGGCTGAGTCGTTCTGGTCAAAGTAGTTGTCGGCCAAAAAAGTCTGGTGAAGGTTATGGGTCTTGGCGAGCGCTTGCAGGTTTGGCTGAAGGTTCAGGTAGCGGTTGGAAATATGAACGACAATCATTCCGCTGTCTTTGAGCCTGTCGAGATAAATCTGCAGTGATTCTACGGTCAGAAGATGAATTGGCACCGCATCAGAAGAAAACGCGTCGATGATGATCATATCGAAATACTTTGGCGCGGCCTGCATGATTTTGAGGCGGCCATCGCCGATTTCAACCCGGCAGTTATGGCCGAAGTCCTTGAGATAAGAGAATATTCCGGTTTTCTGCGCAATTTCGACAACCTGCGGGTCGAGTTCGTAAAAGACAAACTCATTGCCGCTTCTTGAATAAGCGGCCATAGAGCCGATCCCGAGGCCGATTATGGCAACTTTGAGGTTATCCTGACCGAACATTGGCAAAGCAAAAATGTCTCCGAGAGGCCCGCGGCGATGGTAGTAAGTAAGGGGTTCCTCGCGCAAGGCATCGACAAAGCTCTGTTTTCCATGCACGGTTGAGCCATGTGCAAGATAGCGCAGGTTGGCTTCGGTGTCGAAAAAGACTTTTTTGACACCGAAAAAATTGCGGTAGCGCCGGATAATCTTGTGCTGGCCAATGTTGTAGACAAAGATGAGGGCAAGAACTACGGCGACAATTGGTGCGAAGGCGACGCGGTAGCGTTTCATCAGAATAAAAGCCGGAATAATGGCGGCGAGCGCGAATGAAGACTGTCTGATCGCACCGTGGTTTCTGCCGATAAATTCGAGAAAGGCCTTAAGGCCCGGTGCGGTGATGTCGTAGCCAAAATATGTAGCGAGATGAAAGATCTGTTCAGGCAGGTTTACATTTGACATGTAGATGATCGCGGTGAATACATACAGGCCAACAAATGCTGAAACCATGCGAGGCAAAGGCGTTCGGGCGGGGGCGTCTGTTGCCTTTTCTGCTTGACGAAGATTAAAGTGGTCAATAAGTACACAGCTCAACACGATGAGCAGAGGGTATTCGAGATAGTCAGAAAACAGAAGAGGTGCCAGCAGTGAGTTGAAAAAACCGCCGAGCACGCCGCCAAACGATATCCAGAGGTAAAATGCGGTCAGGTGTTTTACTGCTGGCCGATTTTCGGCAATAGCCTTGTGGCAGAACATTGCTACGCAGAACAACGTGAAAAGGTGAACAAATACGCTGAACCAGAAGTAATTGATCTCGACAAACAGATATAATGACAGAAAAGAGAGTATAACCAGCAGCGATATATTGCTGAACCTGGCCGCGCGTGGTGCCAGTTTCTCAGAAAAAGCGATGATAAAAGTAATCAGATAGATCATCAGCGGAATTATCCAGAACATTGGCACTGGAACGAGGTCGGTGGTCACATACTGGGTGACAGCCAGCAGCATGCTTGATGGCACAAAAGCGGCAGCAACCCAGAATACGATTTCGCGCAGTGCTGGCGCTGGCGACTCTTCAATGCCCGTCTCAGCTGGCTGATCCGTTTGCGCGGTTTTCTTAACGCCGGCAAAGCAGGCTGCCATTAAAATCAGCAACAGAACGTATCCGGCTGTCCAGAGGCGGGCCTGACCGGCAAGGTCAAAGGCCGGTTCAATGAGTATGGGATAGGCTATCAGAGCGAACAGACTGCCGGTATTGCTGGCGGCGTAGAGAAAGAACGGACTGCTCGCGCGCTGATGCAAAGTATTAGCGAACCAGACCTGCAGCAGCGGCGAAATGCCGGAAACGACAAAGAACGGCATGCCAATTGTCTTGAACAGCTGCACAATGAGCCATGTTGACGGGTCATCTGGCACCTGACCGGAGTTGTTGTAGACGAAGGGGAGAAAAAACAGGGCCGCCAGCATCAGCGGGAACTGCAGCCATGACTGTTTTTTAACACCAATCCGGCTTATCGACAGATGTGTATAGGCATAACCGGCCAGAAGCAGTGCCTGAAAGAAAAACATGCAGGTGTTCCAGGCCGCAGATGATCCGCCAACCCACGGCAGAAACATTTTGCCGATCATTGGTTGCACCATGAACAACAGAAAAGCCGACAGAAAAATGCAGCCGGAATATAAATAGACCAAGATTTGCCCGCCTTGATAAGATTGCGCGCCTATTCTAATCTGCCCCGCCGCATTTTTCAATACAGCAATCAGCAGACCAGGACTGGTTGATTCTAAAGGCTATTGGGCAGGCATCAGGCCGTTTTCAGTAAAAATAACCGTGTCGACTGCCTGGCCGAGGCTAAACCTGACTGCTTCGGTTTTCATTTTTGTTGTTCCATGGTAGAGATAGGGCAGAGGCCAGCCGTTGGCGCAAGAACTGTCAGAAAACATATAAAGCGTGGTCAATGACCCGACTGAAACATCAACCAACGAGAGCAAATGGCGTTCAGCAGGTTCGACCGGGCTCCAGTTTCGGGAATCCTTTCCGTATGCATGGTCTTCGTTGCCCATTGGAATGCCATGATAGTATTGATTGCCGCGAGCTAGTTTTTCAAACCGATAAATATGGTCTTTCTCTACCTCTGAAAGAACCAGCCGCACCGTTTGCCGGTTTTGCACGGCAAAAACCTGTGCCTGATTGACAGCTGTCCGGAAACTGGCGACTTCATACTTTAAAATATACTCTTCACTGAAATGCCTCATCTTCGCTAATCCCCAGAATGCCATAACGGCAAAAAGCAGAGCGGTGGCTACGATTCGCAATACGGCTAACAGTGAAGTCTCCGTCAGCGAAGCTGGCAGCACGATCTGTTTTGATCTGGCGTCAGACTGTTCGGTTTTAACAGATTTCATTCTGGATTTTCTACGCGACATACTTCTCATGTTAAACCATTTAAGTTTGCCAGACAAAATAATGGCATTTGGAAGACATGAATAGACTGGGAGAGCGGTTGCTCGCAATTGAAACCAGTTTGTATTCTGCGCACAATCGCGCTTTATCAGCGTTTTAGGCAAGCTTGCTTCTGGCAGTCAGACGCTTTTGTGCTGATATTTTTTGCAGGTCTTGACAATCCAGTAAACTAATACTATATTTAAGTTAACGTTAACTAACTTATTGAATTGTGACTTTGCGCATGAGTTGGCAAGATCTTTTGCCAGAACGCAACATGACGAGCAAGCAGGCGGTGGAGGCAAAAAAATGAGCAGACAGATTTCAGGTAGCGGCAGCAAGCCGGTTGTGCGGTCTGGCGAAAAAGCTGACAGAAAGAGCGCTCGCCCAATGGCGGTGCGCACAAACGAACAGTCTGACGCCGCTCTGGTTGCTCAGAGAAAAATTGTTCGTCGTAAAAGCGGCGCGCAGCGCTGTGAGCAGATTCTCGAGGTTGCCCGCGACCTTATCTTTGCCGAAGGTTTCAGTAATTTTACGATCAGGGAAGTCGCCAGCCGGGTTGGAATCAGTGAAGCCGCCATTTATCGTCATTTTAAAAGTAAAGAAGAGCTGATGCTGGCTTTACTCGAGGCTTTGTTCGCGCCCTGGCGAGAAGCGATCGACAAGCTGGTTGCAGAGAAGCTGTCGTTTGCCAGAAAGCTGGAAGAGCTTTTTCACCTGCATCTGCACCACCTGTTAAATGAACGATTGAACCCGGTTTTGTTTTTTTCTGAAGCGATCAATCCGCAGAATCAGAAGTTGCTCGCAGTCATGCGTCAGAATCTTTCCTATCTCGGGCAGGCGGTGGCGGCCATGGTCGTGTCTGCTCTGCAAAAAAAGCAGATCAGGCCCGATGTGCATGCTGATGCTCTGGTGGCTGCTGTACTCGGATTGTTACAGACATCGGTTATCAGGTGGACGTTGCAGCGCTCAACTGATGGATTGCTTGAAGATGGTGCCAGAAACATTGCTGAACTGGCAAGAATAGTTTCAAACAACGAGGCATAATGATGAGTAAGCATAAATATCTGAACTGGCATAATGTAGTCATAATACTGGTGTTTGCAATGTTTGCCGGACTGGCAATTTTTGGCATGCTGCGCAAGAAAGCCGCGCTGGCAACAGCCCGGCCAATGCCGCAGCCGGCGTTGGCGGTAAAAACCATAAGGGTCGCTCAGGGTTCTGCAGTGCGCAGTATTCCGGCACTTGCCACGGTCAAAAGTGCTGCAACCATTCAGCTCAAGTCTGAAACTGCCGGTAAGATAATCGAACTTAAATATCGCGAGGGCGACCGGGTAGCTGCCGGCGCTGTTCTGGCCATTATCGACAACCGTGAGCAGAAAGCACAGATGCAGGCGGCGAGCGCCCGCTCTGATTCAGCCTCTGGTCAGGTTGTGGCCGTGCAGGCAAGTTTGCAGGCTCTTACCAGCCAGCTGGAAGCTGGCCAGATTAATCTGGATTACTGGAAAGCTAATTTAAACCGGGATCAGAAGCTGTTCGACGCCCGGGCTCTTGCAAAGAGCGCCTTGGATGCCACAGTTAACCGGTATGCCGAAGCAGAAAGCCGTCTTGCGTCACTTAAATCACAGATAGCTGCGCAAAAAGCACAGATTTCCGCAATGCTTTCACAAAAACAGGCCACCGAAAAAGATGTTGCCGTGTGGCGTGCCAGGCTTGATTACGCAGAGATAATGGCTCCGGTAGATGGCATAATTTCAGCCAGACTGCAGGAAGAAGGCAACCTGGTTCAGCCCGGAGTTCTGGTTTATACCATTGAAGACGCTGCGCTGACACGCCTGCAGATGCAGGTGCCACAGCAGGAAGCATTTCGAGTGCAGGTCGGCCAGGCGGTAACCCTTAAGGGTGTTGAAAAGAGCAGTTTTGTGGTCAGTCGTGTTTATCCGGTAAACAATGAGCTGAGCCAGGTTATCGTCGAAGCTTCGATGCCGGGAGGACTTGCCGGGCTGGCTTATGACATGCAGATCCCGGTGCGCATTGTCATAGAAGCCAGCGAAGGTGTCATCGTCGAGCCAGCTGCCAGTTTTATCGACTTTAATGATTCAGAACAGGTTTATGTGTATGTCATCGAAAACTCTCAGGCTGTAAGAACGGCAATTAAACCGCTGATGCGTGCTGATAATGGCATACTGGTAATGCCCGCAGATCGCCTGCCGGCTGGCACTGAGCTGGCGCTTGGAAACTACCTTGAAAACGTCAGATTGCCTGCTTCCTTTACTGTTGAGGTAATAAAATGAACATGGTAGAAAGCATTATCAAAAGGCCGGCGTGGTCTGTCGCGTTCTGGCTGATGGTCAGTGCGCTCGGCATAATATCTTATTACATGATGCCGGTAGATCTTTTTCCTGATACCGTGCCGCCACAGATTGTTACGATGACCGTCGTGCCTGGTGCCTCGGCTGAAGACGTCAACCGGCGTGTTACGACTCTAATAGATCGTGAACTGCGCGGTTTGACCGGCATCAAGAACGTAGTTTCGACATCGCGCGACGAGATGTCTTCGGTAAATGCTCATTTTGAATATGGCGTCAACATGGCAGCAGCCATGACCGATGTGATAAACGCGGTAAGCCGCGTTACGCGACAGTTTCCAACGGGAACTCAGGCTTCGCAGTTTTTCAGAATAACCGATGCCAACCGGCCGGTGCTCACCCTGGCGTTGGCCCCGGCAGCAAGTTCATCGCTCGATATTAAGGCGATCAGAATTCTGGCTGAAAATGATATAAAGGAAGCTCTGCTCAGATTGCCTGGCGTCGGCAAGGTCGATGTTTTTGGCGCCAACAAGGCCGAAGTGCT
>Ga0154428_1245_pt1 | contig 10900 bp, 9 predicted proteins | sample RifGroC2_FD_115932 | JGI IMG/M metagenome (GOLD analysis project Ga0154428, IMG submission 115932) | Candidatus Riflebacteria bacterium GWC2_50_8 | reverse complement strand
CCATTTCATGTCGCGGAACTCTTTGTCACTGCCGCCTGACAGAAATCCGACCGGAATCTCAAAGCCGCCGGCTGACTTTTTCCCGCCGCCAAAATAGCGCCCGCTCGTGTCTTTGCCGAATACGCCCTTGAGAAATTCATCAGGATCGATAGTTATGCGTGAAGTGCGCATTGAGCCAACGATGGTTTCTTCCTGGTCTGATGTGACAATAACACCGAACACTATGGCGGTGTGGATATTTTCTTCGGTCAGCAGAAAATCGGCCGCCTGCGGAATCGCGTCGCGCTCTTCGCAGCGCACATAACCGATACCAGATATCGAGTAACTCTCTTTGATCGTGCGATTGGCAAGGGCTTCTTCGATAATGCCCATGGTCTGTTTCGACCGAGACTGACTGGTAATCTGCGCGAGAAGATCGTTGTCGACAAATCGGCTGAGAAAAGCGGCGGCTATAAAATCTTCGCTGCCTGCTCTGACAAATCCGTTTGTGTCTGTCTTTATGCCGTGCATGAGAGCCGTTGCGGCCTTCATATGATCGTTTCTGGTGCGCTCAAGTTGAATAATCCCTTCGCGAAGATAACTTGCGTAGATGGTTGCGGTTGCGCCCACCTTACGAATATCGATAAACTGAGGCTTAAGTCGGTTCTGCAGTTCGTGGTGGTCAACGACGATAAGCTCTGGAATCTTCAAGGCCTGAACGGCATCAATTACCGGTCCAACCGTGGTTCCCTGATTATCGACAAAAATTGTTGCCTGGTATGGTTTGAGATCAAAATCGGTATCCCATTTGCGCATATCGATGCCGAGTAATTTGACCAGAGCGATGTTTTCAGGATGGCTGATCATGCCGGCGTAGACAATGTCAACTTCGATATCGAACTGTTCAGATATGATCTTGTGCGCCAGACCAGTTGAGATTGCGTCGGGGTCAGGGTAGCTCTGGATAATTACCAGGTGTTTCTGCCCTTTTAGGCTTGAAAGCAGTGATGCAAGCTCGTCTTTACGTTTTCGCGCAAGATCATGATCGTCAATACGTATCGTCTCGGCGGCAGACTGCAACTGTGAGCTGTCGTCTTTCATGCAGCGGTCTCCTTGACTGGTCATTTCTGATTAATATCACAGAATCGGCTACTTGCACCATAGCAAATTTTGCGGGGGTGCAAGCTTGCCCGGAGAACGGTTATTTCTCAGGGTTTATACCAAGCGGCGTCGAGAACAGAAAAAAGATGAATCAGCCAGCCAAGCATGAATATCCACATGATACCGCTGAGAACAAAAAAGAAAAGAGCGGCAAAAGGGCGACCCTGGATCAATTGCCCGAGGCCGGGGATGAAGAAGCTGGAGAGAGCTGCAATCACATTTCCTGATGAACCTTGTCCTGACATTGGCGATCTCCTGTTAAGATAGTTGAATTGTAGAAAAAACCGCTGCGAAATGCAAGCTGGAATTACTTTATAAAAACAGTGGCTGGAAAGTGGCAGCAGATTGTGTTAGAATCGCGCATGCATTTTGCCAAAGCAAATCCAAGCATGAGGAACACCAATGAGTGTCGAAGAAACCCCCAGAAATTCGAATTTTATTCGTGACATTATCGATGCCGATCTCGCGTCAGGCAAACACAACGAAATAGTGACACGTTTTCCGCCCGAGCCTAATGGCTATCTGCATGTCGGCCATGCCAAGTCGATCTGTCTGAATTTTGGCCTGGCACGCGATTACAAGGGCCGCTGTCACCTGCGCTTTGATGACACCAATCCGACCAAAGAAGAACAGGAATACATCGATGCCATCAAGGAAGATGTTAAATGGCTGGGCTTCGACTGGGGTGAACACGAGTATTACGCCTCAAACTATTTTGAGCAACTCTTTGACTGGGCTGTTCTGCTGATTAAAGAAGGCAAGGCCTACGTAGACGATCAGTCTGCCGATGAAATAAGGGTTAAGCGCGGCACACTCACCGAAGCCGGCAAGAACTCGCCCTGTCGTGACCGCAGCGTTGAAGAGAACCTAGACCTGTTTAACCGTATGCGAAGTGGTGAATTCAAGAATGGCGAGCGCGTTCTCAGAGCCAAAATCGATATGGCTTCACCTAACATCAACATGCGCGACCCGGTTCTATATAGAATTCTGCACGCAGAACACCCGCGTACCGGCGATAAGTGGTGCATCTACCCGATGTATGACTACACACACGGGCAGTCTGACGCAATCGAGCATATCTCGCATTCGATCTGTACTCTTGAGTTTCAGGATCACCGCCCGCTGTATGACTGGTTTGTCGAAAACCTGCCGGTGCCGGCAAAACCGCATCAGTACGAATTTGCCCGTCTTAACCTTACTTATACAGTAATGAGCAAGCGCAAGCTGCTTCGCCTTGTTCAGGAAAAGAAAGTTTCGGGCTGGAACGACCCGCGCATGCCGACTATCTCAGGAATGCGCCGACGTGGCTACCCGGCCGCTGCTCTTCGTGAATTCTGCGATCGTATTGGCGTGGCCAAGGCCAACAGTACTGTTGAATTTGCGCTTCTTGAGAATTGTGTGCGCGATAACCTGAACCACAACGCTCTACGTTTCATGGCGGTTCTGCGCCCGATCAAACTGGTAATCACCAACTACCCGGCAGATCAGGTTGAAGTATTCGATGCCGACAACAACCCCGAAGACCCGAATGCCGGCACCCGCAAGGTTGCTTTTACCCGCGAACTTTACATTGAATCCGAAGATTTCATGGAAGACCCGCCGAAAAAGTATTTCAGACTATCACCAGGTGCCGAAGTGCGTCTTAAACATGCTTATTATGTGACCTGCAGAGATGTGATAAAAGACGCGGCAGGCAAAGTTGTCGAGCTGCACTGCGAATATGACCCGGCCAGCCGTGGCGGATCATCGCCAGACGGTCGCAGGGTAAAGGGCACTTTGCACTGGGTTTCTGCGACTATGGGCCGAAAGGCTGAAATCAGGCTATACGACCATCTGTTCGACCAGGAAAATCCTGACAAAGTTGAAGAAGGCGAAGACTTTATCAATAAAATCAGCCCGAACTCACTTGAAGTGCTCACCGAAAGTATTGTCGAGCCTGCTCTGGCCGACGTATCAGTTGGCGCGCCTTTGCAGTTTATACGCATGGGTTATTTCTGCATGGATCAGGATTCAGGCGGCGATCATCTGGTATTTAACCGCACTCTGTCACTCAAAGACGGCTGGGCCAAAATTCAGAAAAATCAGCCCGACTGACCCGCTCTTAATAAAAAAGCCGCGCCGGCATGTTTGTCGGCGCGGCTTTTGTCTGTTTGAAAACTATTCGAGATAGGTGTAACCGTAGAGGCCTGAACGATAAATGGCAAGAAATTCCTTGCCTTCGGTGATGGTGATTTTGCCCTCTTTAACTGAAGCGGCAACCCAGGTTTCCATGGTGCGTACCAGTTTTTTTGCATTGAACTGCACATAATCAAGCACGTCAGCTACGGTTTCGCCGTCGATGATCTTGTCGATATCATAGCTGCCGTCATCGTTTACTGTAATATGCACGGCATTGGTGTCGCCAAACAGGTTGTGCAGGTCGCCGAGGATTTCCTGATAGGCTCCAACCATGAATACGCCAAGGTAATAGGGTTCATAATTTTTAAGATTGTGCAGTGGCAGGCAGGGGTTAAAGTTCCGGTTGCCGATAAAACGGTCTATCTTGCCATCTGAATCGCAGGTAATATCCTGAATTGTTGCCGAATGAGTTGGTTTTTCGTCGAGGCGGTGCAGCGGCATGATCGGAAACAGCTGATCGACGGCCCATGCATCAGGCAGTGACTGGAAAAGCGAAAAATTGCAGAAATATTTTTCGGCAAGAATTTTGTCAAGCTGGCGAAGCTCTTCGGCCGAGTGTTTCTGCTGTCTGGCCAGTTCTCTGACTTCGTGGGCGATACCCCAGAACATTGTTTCGGCTTTTGCACGTGATTTAAGATCAAGCATGCCAAGATTGAACAGTTCGAGAGCTTCTTCACGCAGCTGCTGAGCGTCATGCCAGGCTTCGATCATGGTGAGGTCGGTCAGCGAGTCAAAAATGGTGTGCATGTCGCGTACAATCTCATGATCTTTTTTGTTGATCTCAATTGATTCAAAGTCTGGATTCGGCGGCATGGTGGTTTCGAGAACGTTGAACACAAGAATTGAATGATGCGCGGTCAACGCCCGACCAGATTCGGTAATCAGGTGCGGGTGCGGCAGGCCGTTCTTGTCGGCGGCATCCTGCAAAGCAGAGACCGCATCATTGGCGTATTCCTGAATCGAATAGTTTATGCTGCTCGAAATTGTCGTGCGGGTGCCGTCGTAGTCTACACCAAGTCCACCGCCGATATCGACGTATTCGAGATTGCAGCCAAGCCTGTGCAGTTGCACGTAGAACTGCGCTGCTTCTTTGAGGCCGCGCTTGATCTTGCGAATATTGGTGATCTGGCTGCCGAGGTGGCAGTGAATAAACTTGATGCAGTCGATCAGTTCTTCTTCTTTCAGGTAGTCAATGGCTTCGATCAGCTCTATCGGAGTAAGCCCGAATTTGCTCTTGTCGCCGCCGGAGTCTTCCCATTTGCCGCTGCCAAAGGCCGCCAGTTTAATTCGCATGCCGATATTCGGGCGTACTTTATGAATCTTGGCGAGCTTGCAGATCAGCTTAAGTTCGTTGAATTTTTCAGCAACAATGAAGATGCGTTTGCCCATTTTCTGGGCAAGAAGGGCGAGTTCAATAAATTCTTCGTCCTTGTAACCATTGCAGACGATTATGGCGTCGGGGTTGTCCATGAGCGCCAGCACTGCGTGCAGCTCAGGTTTTGAGCCGGCCTCAATGCCGATGTTGAATTTCTTGCCATAGCGCACAATTTCTTCGACGACAGGCCGCTGCTGGTTGACTTTGATCGGATAAACGGTGTAATAGTTGCCGCCAAAACCATATTCTTCAGACGCGTTCTTGAAGCAGTTCGAGATCGTCTCGATACGCTCGTCAAGAATGTCAGGAAACCTCAGCAGTAAAGGACAAGAGACGTCTTTCAGACTCAGGTCGTCGAGAATTTCTTTTATGTCGACAGCCTGCTTGGGTTTGCGGTGTGGCATAACGGTAACATTTCCGGCCTTGTTAATTCCAAAATAGCCAACTCCCCAGCCTTCGATGTTATAGAGTTCAGCAGAATCTTCAGTACGCCATTTTCGCATTGCCAGCCTCCATTGATAATATAAGCAAGCGCTTATATTAGATGCAAATTTGTTTTATCGCAAGCATTTTGTGCTTGTTTATGAACGACACTGAGAGTATATTTATATGCTCATTCAGTCGACAGCATCGGCTGTAGACGGAGGCAGGAGATTTTTATGAAGGAAGTACTCAGCGCAGGTCGCAACGATTTGTGCCCATGCGGAAGCGGGCTCAAATACAAAAGATGTTGCATGCATGGCAGGTCAGCCCATGAAGTAAGTGTTGCCGAACTTTATCTAAGCAACTACAGGATAAAGCTGAAAACAGTCAAAGACATAGCCGGCATAAAAAAGGCTGGCAAGCTCGTTGTTGATACTCTAAGACTGGCCGAAGAATTTATCAGGCCCGGCATAACAACAAATGCCATTGATCGCCTGGTTCATGAGTATACGATCAAGAACGGTGCACGGCCGGCGCCCCTTAATTATCGTGGCTTTCCCAAGAGCATCTGCACTTCGATCAACGAGGTGATCTGTCATGGCATACCGTCAGATCGCGTGCTGGTCGAAGGCGACATCGTAAACGTCGATGTAACGTCGATTCTTGACGAGTATTTTGCTGACGCCAATATGACCTTTTTTGTTGGCGAATGCAGTCCTGATGCTCACAAAATCGTTGATATTGCCCGCGAATCGCTGAAGCGCGGCTTGGCGGCAGTAAAGCCTGACAATACAATTGGTGATATCGGTTTTGAGATTCAACAGTTTGCCGAAGGGCAGGGAGCTTCTGTCGTGCGCGAATTCATCGGTCACGGCATCGGCAAGGTATTTCATGAACCACCCGATGTTCCGCATTTTGGCCGGCGCCATTCAGGCATAACTCTGGTTCCGGGTATGGTTTTTACGGTTGAGCCGATGGTTAATCTCGGCAAGCGTTTTTTGCGCGTGCTCGAAGACCAATGGACGGCAGTAACCCGCGACGGCTCGCTTTCTGCACAATTTGAGCAGACTGTAGTGGTCACTGAAAGTGGTTACGAGAGTCTGACACCTTACGAACTCTGATTAAGTAACAATTTAACCTGGAGGAAACATGGAAGAACTTCTGCTGGACTATCTTAAATACATTGAAGACGAAGCTGACAGCGACAAGGAATTTGACCCGGATCGCAAAATCAGCGAGCAGTTTAACGAAGTTCTCGACGAAATGGACTTTCGCATCGCTACCGTTAAATTCGAAATGCACGCGATGGTCGATATTCCGCGCACTCCGAAAAATTATGAACTGACACTGCGCGAGCTCGTAGAGAAAATCAGCGAGCTGTCGAAAATAAGCAAAGCCAATGTACCCGCCTTTCTGAAAAAGAAAAAAGCCGAACTGGCTCGACTCGCACGCGAAATGGCAGCAGATCTGCAGAATTTGTTCAACTAGCTCTGGACACTTCCTCATAATTTCCTTACAACTAAAGTATGCGTCCCACAGGGAGGAAGTTATGAACAAGATAATAACAGTGCTGGTTCTGATAAGCCTGTTCTGCAGTGTACAAGCCATGGCTTTTGATGAAGCCGGGTTTCGTTCTATTCTCGAAGGCTACAGTAAAATAGTTACAAAGCTTGCAACCCTCGGCAACAATGGCAATCCCGATCAGGGCGCAAAGGGTGGCAAGGGCAACCCCTCTGACGATTCATTTGTCTGGCTCAAGGCCGACAAGGTAAATGCTCAGCTCGAATCGATGATTCGCGGTATTGAAACGGCAAAGGGTGTGGCGACAGCTCTCGCTATCATCATTAACCTTTACGAAAGCGACCAGATTACTATTGAAGTTGCTTATGCATCGATCAAGATGCTCAAGGACCGCGCTGTTTTTCTCAAGGTATTCATAACCAATGGCGATTCAGAGCTCGAAATCCTGATTCACATTCTTAACGAGCACGAAGCTGAATTTGGCCAGAAGGCTCAGGCAGCCGCCAGCAGTAAGGTCAACATTGAAGCCTCCGGCAAGATCAAGAACCCGGCCCCCGCGCCAGCACCCGGCAAACAGTAAGCTTAGCCAGATAAAAAGGGCTGTCTCATATGACGAGGCAGCCCTTTTTCTATGTGCAAATTGCTTATTTATCTCCAGCAAAAATTAAAAATGATACATACTGGAGATAAACAGCAGGAAAATATAAGAAGCTCCAGAAATCGGGGAGCTACGCGGTCAGAGGGCTTTGAGGAAGCTGATGACCTTGCTGGTGATGAAGTCTGGTGTTGACGCGCCGGCTGAGACTACCAGGCGGTTGATGCCGGTGAAATCGGCTTTGTTTAGTTCGGCTTCGGTTTCGACGTGAAAGGTGTGTGGGCAGAGCGCGCGCGCGATTTCTGCGAGGCGGCGGGTATTGGCGCTGGATTTGCCGCCGACGATAACTACCGCATCGGCATCGGCGGCGAGGCGTTTTATTTCTTCCTGGCGTTCTGAGGTGGCCTGACAGATTGAATCGCAGATTACTGCTGTTTGTGCGCGCGACTTGAGCAGTTGCGCGATTTTATTGAATTCGGCGGCATTGTAGGAGGTCTGGGCAATGATCATGATCTTTGCCGGTGGATTCTCGGTTTCAGCCTCGGCATAGTCAGCGATAAGGCGATGGTTGCCCTGAGCAAAGCTCTGCAGGCTCAAAATCTCAGGGTGGCGCGGGTCGCCGATGATGTAAACAAAATAACCCTGTTCACTGTATTTTTTGATCTGGCGCTGGCTGGTAACGACATGCGGGCAGGTCGCATCAACTACGCCAAGACCCTGGGCCTTTATCTGATCAATGCTGCCATCAGGCATGCCATGTGCGCGAATGATGATTGTGCCTTTGTCGACGGTCTGCCAATCGGCAACTGAGTCGACTCCGTGTTCCTGAAGGTAGGCGACAGCCTGAGGGTTGTGAATCAGCGGTCCACAGGTATAAACTGGCTGTGTCGACTTGTCGGATGTGTTGATGGCAATCTGCATGGCGCGCTTTACGCCCATACAAAAGCCCGAAGTTTTCGCAAGTATGATTTCCATGGTTACTGTTGTGCTGGCCAGGCTGCGTCTATCGTCTGGAATTCACCGGAAAAAACATGCGCCATGGTTTTCTTGAATTCTTCTTTCATGCTGGCTCCGGCACGACTATGGCGGCGCATTACTCTGGTAACGTTTCCGGCACTGTCAAATTCGACTTCGGCTGAGAACAACGGTTTATCCGGGGCGGTCAGCAGGCCGTAACGCATGTCGTTGAGCAGCACTATGCGTTTGCTGTTCTCATCGACCGTGCTTTTTACCTGCAGCATGTTCATGGCAAACCATTTAAATAGCTTTGCGTGCTCATGCTGCATGGCCTTAAGGGCAAACTCGTCGGTATCTGATTCGTGTAGAAAAACTTTGGTCAGCGGCTTTTGCGAAGCAGTTTTAAGATATGTAACCATAATGCGGCCAGCCGCATCGCGGGCAACGACGCGAAACACCGATATGTTCATAAATGTCGGGTTCGCACGTGTTTCGACTGGTTCGAAGCCCTGTGCACGAAACATTTCGTTGCCCATGGCCACCATCTTCTGCGAATTGTAATAACCGTAGCCGGCGTAAACAGTCGTTATGGCCAGAGCTGCAAGTGCCAGCTTTTTCAGGCGCAGCGGTGTCGTCAAAGCAAAAAGGCCGAACAGAGTTGCAACCAGAAGGGGAAATGAATAGACCGGATCAATTATTGAAAGAGCATCGGCGGCATAGCGCCGGTCGGTGAGCGGCCACCACAGGCTGGTTCCGTATGAGGTGAACCAGTCGATTATCGGGTGAGTGATCAGACTCAAAAAAGCGAGGCCGATCCAGTGCTTCTGGTCGACGTCAGAACGTGCCAGGCGTTTGCAGATCATGCCGATAGGGATTGCCATAATAGTCAGCACAATAAACGCATGCGTTGGCCCACGATGATATTTGAGCGAAGCCCATGGCCCGAACAGACCGGCAATAATGTCGAAGTCGGGCAGCAGGCCGATTACAAAGCCATAAAAGGCGCTCTTCCGGCCAATTTTTTCGCCATAACCGGCTTGTGCTGCAGTAGAACCAAGTAAACCCTGTGTGATTATATCCATTGCTTTTACCCTATATGACAAACTTAATCATCAGGGGTACATTTAGCAATACAAATTACAAATAATCGAGGTTGTCGAAACATTTTGATGCAACTTGTCGAGCAGGCAGATCTTAGGCTTTTCCGCCAGATACTTTCATGAATAGCTGACGAAAGCATTTCAAAATGCTGTTTTGCCGCAAAAGTCGCGCAATGCGACAAATCTGGCGCGCACACGCCGTAATCCTCTGGGCTAACATGGCTTTAAGAGAGTCTTTGAATGGTCTCTCCTTTTGGCACAGAAGTTGCTTTAAAAACAGTCACCATTTTTTACGGGTAGTCAGGGAGGGGTTATTATGCAAAAATTATCTCTGTTATTAGCGCTTATGCTCATGTTGCTACCCTGCTCATACGCAGCAGAAGTCGAAGAACCGCAATGGAGCGCATTCGGCAGAATCTCGACGCCGCAGGCGATATGGCAGCGCCTGCTTGAGATTGATGAAATCAGGCCGGTTTATGAAGCATGCCGAGACGATTTTGCCAACCTGCTTCCGACGGCCACATATGCCATTCCTGATAATTGCAGAATTGAAGACACATTCTATTTTGCCATTGGACAGAAGAAAAAACAGGAGGAGTCAGAATTCTATGTATGGGCCAATGGCGCCGACAACAAAACTCGCTTTATTGGAACCTTTTCGAGTTTTTCTGGCTTTATAAACCCAACGTACAGGTCCTATAGAAGGGCATATGATGAAGCCAATAAAGACAAGAAGCCAGAGACCATGGAGATTCCGCAGGCACTGCTGGCGCTCGACGATAAGAGCATGTTACACATAAAAATTCTCAAAGATACCATTCTCGAAGAGATCAAGTATGATCTCGAAAACGAGCTGAACAAAGAAGGAAAACTGTCTGAGTTAAAATGTCGCAGCCAGGCGAAAAAAATGACAAGGCTCAAAAACGCTGGCAGCAAGCAGCCAGAGGCAGTATTCGACATGGAATGTCCTCTTGGAGGCAGTTATGGCCTTGACAGTTCCGGCAAAAAATATGTCTGCAATCATGCTGTAAAGAACATCGATTATCGCAGCGCACCGCTCGAAGGCGCAGCAAGACAGGCGCTGTCTCTCATCGAATGCCTTGAAAGCGTTACAGATATTGAGCTGAAGGTAATGCCCGGGTCCTCAGATGCTGGTATTGAGGTCGGCTGGAATGCGAAGGCCGGGCCTTCCAGCAAAAGCCTGTTTGAAGCCTTCCCCGAAATGAGATGGATAAACGATATCCACAAGTATGACCGCATGAGCCAGGGTGACTCAATGCACCTCGCGGTTAATCTCGACTGGATCGGGTTTTTCGATAAACTGCAAAAGATTGATCCGGCCTATGATCTTTTGGCCGGGAAAAAGCCGGCTGAATTGCTGCCAGATGGCCTGCTCGTGCTTTCGGCGGCGGGTGGATTCGATCCTTTTACGCGAAGACTGCCACAAGCCTGTTTGTCGCTGGGCATGACAGCTGACAAAATAGCGTTCTGCAAAAGCATTTTGTCGGGCGCCCAGGTTCGCTTTAATGAATATGAGCTTCTTGGCAGAGATCTGGAGTATTTTGAAATCCCCGACCTTGGCCAAGAAGCTCATATTCATTAAAGCGAACC
>Ga0154428_1185_pt3 | contig 10943 bp, 9 predicted proteins | sample RifGroC2_FD_115932 | JGI IMG/M metagenome (GOLD analysis project Ga0154428, IMG submission 115932) | Candidatus Riflebacteria bacterium GWC2_50_8 | reverse complement strand
GAGTCGATGTCTGCATAGTTCATAACTTTAGCTCCACCAGCCTGCGCTGATGTCATGGTGATTGCGGCGGTAAGCGTAGTTTTGCCATGGTCAATGTGACCGATGGTTCCAACGTTAACGTGCGGTTTGGTTCTAGAAAAAGTTTCCTTTGCCATTTGGCTGTCCTCCTGAGAAATTATGGGAAATCGTAACGCAACCCAAGACACAATTAAAAGCCCGCGACCGGGATTGAACCGGTGACCTCTTGCTTACCATGCAAGTGCTCTACCGTCTGAGCTACACGGGCACTTCACTGGAGAGAGCTGGATTTGAACCAGCGTAGGCGCTAGCCAACAGATTTACAGTCTGCCCCCTTTAGCCACTCGGGCATCTCTCCGTCTGCAGCCGGCGATGGGACTCGAACCCGCAACCTGCTGATTACAAGTCAGCTGCTCTGCCAATTGAGCTACGCCGGCGGCTTCAGTTCAAAAAGAACTGTACCGTGCTAACGGTATTGAGCGATTATAAAGCAGCTCCGCTTTAATGTCAACTATTTTTTGAATTATTTTTGAAAAAACTGACGCTGGCGCAGAATTTCGTACAAAACCACGGCAGTGCTGACAGAGACGTTTAAAGAAGGGGTTTTTCCAATCAGTGGAATTGCCACAACATCATCGCAAACCCGCTGAATTCTTTCGCCGAGGCCCGCATCTTCGCCGCCCGCCACAATAACAACGTCGTTATTGTACATAATTTCGTCGTATCGTTTATCAGCTTTACCTTCAAGACCAACAATCCAGTAGCCCATTTCTTTAAGCTGCTCAAGAGCAGAACCCATGTTATTCACCCTGGCAACCGGCAGGTATGAGGCAGCCCCCTGAGCTGTTCGAATTGCCCATTCAGTCATGCCGGCAGCGCGGTGCTTTGGTATAATGACGCCGCCACAACCAGAAGCCTCGACAGTGCGCACTATTGCACCAAGATTGCGCGGGTCTTCAACATGGTTAAGAGCAACCAGAACTTTGCGGTCGGCTTTAACGCGAGCAACAAGTTCTTCGAGAGAGCAGTAGTCAAAAGCGCCGGCCAGAGCCGCTACTCCCTGACTTTTTGCGCCAAACTTGCGCTCAAAAAGATCAGGATTCATCTCTTTTACCGGAATCTGCCGCGAAACCGCTAATTCTCTCAGTTGACCGCCAACTGGTCCCTTTACTGCTGTTGAAATAACCACCGCTTCGATATTCTGACCACTTTCCAGAGCCTGAACAACTTCATGGCGGCCCTTGATTACCAGATGTTCTTCATCGGCCGGCGAACTCACCGGTTCACGATCGCGGTCGCGATCGACAGGAGGCCGCTCAACCTGCTGCGGCGGGCGTTTTTTCCAATCAGACTGCGGCGGCCGAACCGGCGGTTCACGGCGAGGCCGTTCAGGGGAGCGCTCAGCACCGTCTCGCGAGCCCTTGCCGCCTCTATAGCCTTTGCGCTCAGCATGATCTCCGGGGCCCTTGCGGCCTCTGAAGTCTTTGCGATCAGCGTTTTCTCCTGGGCCTTTGTGTTCGTAACGTCCGGGTTTTCCGTCCTTAGCCGGTCGGTCAGAACGCTCTGGACGATCTGGTGAGCGATCTGGGCGATCAGATCGTTCAAAGCGGTCGGGCTTTGGGCCTCTGGCCGGGCGATCCGGACGACCGTAACCATTTGACTTCGACCCGCCACCTGGCTGATCACGACGCGCCGGACGATCTGACTGCGGTCCCCTTGCCGGTCGATCTGGTCGATCTGATCTATCCGGTCGCTCGGGGCGGTCAGTCTTTGGCCCTCTGGCTGGCCGATCAGTGCGAACCGGCTTGTCAGGTCGCTCTGAGCGTTTCGGCGCTGCACCCGGCTTTTTTGAAAAATTTCCGCGCTTACTAAAATCTTTTGAACCACCCGATTTTTTATTCATTTCCTGCTGCTTTCACTTTCATCTGCGTTACTACAAGTCAGTGACTGCGTAACTATGCCATCAAACAGCTGATTCAGCCGTTCTTTCTGGCCGGTTAAAAATAGCCAGGCCACCCAGGCCTCGAGAGCCGTTGCGCGAGCGTATTCGCCACGCGTACCAGAACCGTATCGCGAAGGATTCTTGGCGTTGCGCCAATTTTTCAGGAGTTGCTGCTCAGTCTCGTCGAGACCGGCAAAAACAGTATCGAAAATTTTAGCCTGGGCCGGAGCATTAACATGCCCGACCAGCGAGTCATGCAGCCGGCCGGCATTGTCTATGCCACTGCGAACATGGGCAAGGCGAAGGCCAAGTTCGTAAACGGAATCGCCGATATATGCCAGCGTGCGCGCCGGCAAGCGGACAACCTCTTCTGCGTTCCATGGCGATGCCAGACTAAAGTTGTCAGAACCACCAAACTGTTTCTTGTTAACTTCCACCAGCTCAAATCCGCTTCCAGCGGGCTCCATCGCGAGTATCTTCGATCAGAATACCGGCATCTTTGAGACGGTTGCGGATAGCATCGGCAACATCGTATTTCTTGCCAGCCTTCATTTCCTGGCGCAGTTCGATCAGCATCTGCATTATCGGCGCAATGTCGACATCGGTCTCTTTGCCCGAAACCGCCGGCAATATACCGAGAACATCGCCGCCCCATTTCTGAACGACCGCCAGAATAATTGCGGCTACGCGAGCTGATAGCGCGCTGGCGCCAATGAAGCGATTAACCTCGGTCACAAAGCTGTAGAGAGTTGCAATGGCACCTGGCGTATCGATATCATCGTCAAGGCGTTCACGAATTCTAGCATCGACTTCACCGCAAAGCTTCTCAGCCTCATTGTCAGCAGCGCCGGCACTCACATTTTTTTCGACAATTTCCAACAAAGCGGTCTGCAGCTGAGCGAGGCGACCAAGACCGCTTGCTGCTGCCGTAATCGCTTCTTCGGTATAATTTGATGGCGAACGATAATGAGTAGACAAAACAAATGCGCGCAAGGCTTCGGGTGAGTGTCTGGCCAGCAGATCTTCGCAGGTCCTGAAATTGCCAAGCGACTTGCCCATTTTGATGCCGTCTACGGTTACCATGTTATTGTGAACCCAGTAGCGGCAGAAAGGAACGCCGTTGAGAGATTCCGACTGGGCTATCTCGCATTCATGATGCGGAAACTTGTTCTCAAGGCCACCACCGTGAATATCAAAGGTCTTGCCAAGATATTTTGTCGCCATGACCGAGCATTCAATGTGCCAGCCAGGATAGCCTTCGCCCCAGGGCGAGTTCCATTTGAGGATATGGCCGGGTTCAGCTTTTTTCCAAAGTGCGAAATCGCGAGGATTTCTTTTGTCGCCGCGTGTTTCGACCCTGACGCCTTCTTTCTGTTCTTCGAGACGACGCCCGGACAGCTTGCCATATTCTGGAAACGACTCAACATCGTAGTAGACATTGCCATCAACTACGTAGGCATGACCTTTTTCGACGAGTTTCTGTACGGCTTCGATCTGCTCGCCAATATGCTGACTGGCGCGCACATAGAAGCTTGGGTGAGCAACGCGCAGTTTTTCCATATCATTCATATACTGGCGCGTCCACTTGTCGACCACTTCATATGGATGTACCTGATCAATGCGCGCCTGGCGCTGAATCTTGTCTTCGCCGGCGTCAGCATCGTCGGTCAGATGACCGACATCAGTGATATTCTGTACATAGCGCACCTTGAAGCCGGACTGGCGCAGATGCTTTACCAGCACGTCAAAGGTGATGTAGCTTTTGGCATGGCCAAGATGAGGCGGACCGTAAACTGTTGGGCCACAGACATAGATTCCGACATGCCCGGGCTCGATCGGCACGAACTCTTCTTTCTGGCGACTGATTGAATTATAGAGTGTTATTGCCATGGGTTCCTCCATGCATAATTTAGTTTTTCAGGTTCTGATAATATCATAAGGACGGCCAATAATAACTTAAAAATACACGGCAAATTGGTTGCATATTGCCGATATTTTATTTATGAATTATTAAGCAGGAGAAAAAATATGGCTCAGACTTTGACGACCTCAGAAAAAATCCTCGACATGCTCGCTGAGGGCCAGAGTTTCAGTGAGCTCACCAGCAAACACGGCTACAGTCGCAAAGATTTTGTTACCGCCGCATTGTTCGGCGTAGCAGAGCTGCAGGCCGAATACGTTGAACTGCTCAAAAAGCATGGCAAATTCAATCATCTGACAAAAACAGAATGACCCGGTACAGCACCACACCATGCTCAGATTGCTGAGCATATGGGGCAGACCGGGCCTTCGTCAGCGCAGTTTATTCTGCGAGATAGCCGTAGATATAGCCTGCAAAAGCGCAAATACTGATTATTACTGCCCACCAGATAAAACGGAAAATAGACATGCCGACCTCCATCAGGTTTGTTTCAAAAACGATAATAGCATATAATCTGAAGGCTAGTCAAAAAAGCCTTAAGTTAAAGGAAGGTTGCCAATGAAAAAAACCGGCAAGCTGAAGACCCTCATGTTATCAGCCATTATGGCGGCTGCTGGCAGCATGCCTCTTCTCGCATTTGACAACACCAACATTCTGGTGGAAGAAGCGGTCAATCACATTTACCAGCAGCGCTACAAGCAGGCACATCAGGCTCTCAAGCAGGCCTACGAGCAATCACCACGCCACCCGGGCGTGCATTTTAATCTTGGCCGACTCTTTGAACTGACCGGTAATTTCGAAGAAGCTCTTAAGGAATACCGGCTCGCGGCTTCTCTCGACACTTCGATGGTTGCTGCCCGCCGTGGCATTGCCAGATGCACTGTGGAAATGAAACGTATAAATGCTGTCGCAGCACAACAGATTGAGACTTCTGCACCAGCACCTGTGGTCAAATATGAGCCGCCGCCGCAGGCGCCGCAAACTGCCCGCGTAATCACACAGCAGCCGACTACACAGCGGACACCTGCCATCCAGTATCAGCAACCGGCCCGGGTAATCAGACAGCCGGCGATAACCTCGCTCCCGCCAATGCAGCAACCAGCCAGTCGCATAACAACCCAGGATCTCAAGCTTCCCCCGTTGCCTTTGCAGGCCACCGTTCAGGCGTCAAAGCCCGCCGGCGAACAACGTGCTGAAGTGCTGCTCGACAGCGGCAAAACCGATGCAGCAATCAGTGCCCTTGAAAAGATTCTTCAGGACAACCCCGACAGCCCACGTGCCCATTTTCTGCTGGGCAAGGCCTTGAGTGTAAAGGGTGATCTTTTCGCCTCAATCAAGCACCTTGAAGAATGCCTGCGGGTTGATGAAAAATTTTATGACGCTTACTACCTGCTCGGGCGCAATTATGCGCGAGTAAATCTGCTCGAAGATGCGATTAAAAATTACCAGATTTATTATGTCGTTAAGCCACAGGCTTCGGTAGCTCTCGAAATGGCAAGAATCTACGAGACCATGGGCAGCCCGGAAAAGGCAAAAGAATATTATTCACGTGCCAACGCCATGAATCCAGGAAACCCGAACCTGCAGATGCGTCTGACCGAATCAGCCGGCAACCTGGCCAACGATCTTTATCTGCGCGGCAATCATGCCTTTACCACCAGCAAATTTGAAGAAGCCGCCAACCTGTTCAGCCAGGCACTGGAAACCGGCAATCTCGCCGAGAGCTCACGACGCGATGCGGTGCGCAAGCTTGAGGTCGCCCGTTTCAAGGTTCGTGAAAGCGAAGAAAAACGAAGACCGGCAAAAGAAGGCTTTACCGAAACGCGCCAGAACTTTGCCGGCACTAATCTGAAATACTGGCAACTCAACGATATAAACTTTAAGACCCGTTTCACCGGCCCGATTACCGTAGAGTGGCGCGGTTATATTGCCAGAAAACTCACCAGATATGGTCGTGATTTTCTGCTGATGATCAAGGAACTCGGCCAGGACGAGCTCGACAGTATGAACCGCGACCGTAATGATTATCGCCTGAACAGCCATTTTAACAACCAGCCATCGTTTCTGCTGGCAACCAGGCGCGGCGGTTTCCCGCCATTTGCGCGTGAAGGGCAGATGATCACTTTTAACGGCACCACTGACTGGCAATTCTACGATATCATCAATGATCTCGGCGAAACTGTTCGCCTGCCGTCGTTTGAGTTTATCTCTGCTTACCCGGACTAAAAGCTCAGAGATCGCGCATGGTAGTGATCAGATCTGAAATGTTAAAACAAACATTGCTGCCAACTTCGCTTTTGAGCTTTGAATCGTAGTTGATCATTACCTTTTTGGGCATGATCAGCGCACCTTCTTCGCCTTTTTGACGATTGAGCGAATCGACGACCAGGTTACCGAAAATGTTTATCTGCTCGCCGCCGACAATGCTTTCTTTAGCGTAAATTGCCGATTCGATCTTGGCACTTTTAAGTTCGCGCGCAAGTTTAACCGAGCCATTAAGCGAGACCAGCGACAAAAAAGCCGCGGCGCTGTCTTGAACCAGGTCTTCGGTGATAATGATATCGCCTTCGGTTACGATCATGGCCTGACCCGAAATTCGGCCACCAATCATCAGATTGCCCTGCACGTAGATCAGACCCATTACCGCTGCCGGCTTTGAATAGGTTCCCTGCAAGGTAAGGTCACGCTCAATGAACTCGTGGCAGTAATCTTTGGCATTCTTTTTAATGCGATCCAGCTGCATTGGTTCAAGTTTGTCGGAGTTGCGTGACACGAAATCGAACTTGGTATTGATGGTATAAGGGTCTGAGCTTGGATATGGGGTCTCGGTAATTCCCAGCACGTATGGTTTGAGTTTCTGGTAATACCTGATAATCTCGCCTTCGTAATAGGTGTATTTGCTCAAATACGGGTCATGCAGCTGATTGTTGCAGAACAGATAGCCGATTTCCGGTCTCTGATGGGAAAAGATCGAATTATCTTCAAAATAATTTACAATATCATCTGCCGCGAAAAATGGCAGATACACATGTAACCGGCCATTAGTGCGGATTTTACCCCAAAGATACGGGTGCAGCTTTTGAATCGAGAGATCGACAAAGTCCTTGATCTTAAGGTCAGAAACCGACATGACAAGCTTGCGGATAACCTTGAGGGTCTTAACCTTGATTTCACCTTCAAAGCTCACGTTGCTGGCCATGTTAGGCTCCCAGAAAAAGTCGCTGGCCGCATTGCCAAGCGTTTCCTGAAAAGCATTCTTGGTCTTCACCGCCAGATCGTCGATCAACCCCTTGAGATCTCGAACTACGCTCCAGTTGCGGCATCTGAATTCACCATGACGCAGATATTCGTCTTTGCGGCTTGCAACGAACAACGTGTAGTTTTCGGCCGGAGGCGTGAGATCGGTCACCTTGAGGTCGCGAATTACTTCGAGTTTTCTCTCGGCATTGCGATATTTGCCGACCGCCTCAAAGCGCAGCAGACCTTCCCAGCCGCCAAGAGCCTTGTCGGAATAAGTGTCGCGGTTTTCCTTGCGATAAACTTTCAGAGAGGGCGGCACGTCTTCGTATTCATCAATATAGGTCTTGAACGGAGTCAGTCTTAGATTGTTAACTTCGACCAGCACTTCGGCTGAGCCGCCATTTATTATCTCGCCATCGGCGATTCTGATGCGCAAATTGAAATTTTCGGCACGGTCAATATCGAGAAGGCCCAGAATGCGGTCGTTAACCTCGCCATCTTCAGAAAGAAGCTTCTCATTAAAAAGCTCGCGCATTTTAATCATGGCCTTTTCAACGGCGGCTTCGGCCAGATAGAAAGCCTGCAGATTTTCGCCAAGCTTGGCAGTTTGCGTGCGTTCCTGAGTCATGTAGTTGATCAGCATCATGCCAAAAATATAAAGAATACCAACAACAGTCATCAGCAGAAACATCGCACTGCCTCTGCGCACGCTGTTCAAGATACGCCTGCCAAGCTTCATAATCAGCTCCTACTCGGCTTCGCCCACGTTAAGAGATCTCTCACCATTGGCGTGCCAGTTGAGATAAGCCTTGATAAAAGGCTCGAGATCACCATCCATAACTTTACGCACATCTGAAGTCTGTTCTCCGGTTCGCATATCCTTCACCAGAGTATAAGGACAAAATACGTAAGAACGAATCTGGCTGCCCCATGAAATATTTTTCTGGTCGCCCTGCAGACTCTTGATCTCTTTCTGCTTGTCACGCTGCTGCTGCTCATATAACTTAGCCTTCAGCATACCCAGAGCAACCTCGCGGTTCTGATGCTGACTGCGCTCAATCTGACAGGCAACTACTATACCTGTCGGTATATGTGTTATGCGCACAGCACTGCTCGTCTTGTTAACATGCTGACCACCAGCGCCAGAGCTTCTGAAGAAGTCGAGTTTGAGATCATCGTCTCTCACTTCAACATCAACATCGTCAGGCAGCACCGGCAATACGTCAACTGCGGTAAAACTGGTATGCCGACGCGCATTCGAGTCAAAAGGCGAAATGCGCACCAGTCGATGCACACCCTTTTCGCCCTTCATGTAACCATAGGCATAAGGCCCCTTAACCTTTATGGTAGCAGCTTTTATACCAGTTTCTTCTTCCTGCAGATCGAGAACTTCGTATTTAAAACCAGCACGCTCAATATAACGCAGATACATGCGATAGAGCATAGAAGCCCAGTCGCTTGACTCGGTTCCGCCAGCACCCGGCTTGATTGCCAGGTAAGTGTCAGAATTGTCATACGGTTCTGACAAAAAGGTTGTCAGTTCAAGGGCGTCAATATGCCTGGTAATCGGGTCCAGTTGTGCAAGCAGCTGCTGGAACATCTGGTCGTCATTCTCTGACTCAGCCAGCTCAAGCAGTTCAACAGTGTCGCTGAACTCCTTTTGCACCGATTCATAGGTGTCACAAGCCTTCTTGAGCTCGGCAATCTTCTGGCTGATCGCCTGCGCACGATTGCGGTCGTTCCAGAAGTTGGGGTTCAGTGTTGATGATTCAAGCTCTTCGATTTCCCGCCTTTTATTGGGCAGGTCAAAGATGGCTCCCGATACCGGAGAGCCGAGTTTTCATGTCACGTATTCTTTCGACTATATCGAAATCCACGGTCTTTACCTCCTGAATTAATGGCTTATCTACTGATACGGACAAGCCTGCTGATACTGTTCTTCTGTCCGCCGAAACTACCTTCAGCACCGACCTGAAGCGTAATTCTGGCATTATCATAATCTACCGACTCAATGTTGAACTGATTGACCCGGTATTCATACTTTTCACCAGAATAAGAATCGTCTGGTGGTACCATTATATCCTGTAAAAACACCGAATAGAGAACTTTTTTTTCATCTTCGTTAGCCTGTTCGAGTGCGCGCATCGATTCAACGCCGTGTCTCTGCAACATTTTGAGCTTTAAAAGAAAATGCTGCAAACCGGAACGTGCCATAAAATAAGCCTTGCGTGCCTTATGCACCTGCTGAAAGCGACTGCGCGCGTTGGTCATCGACCAGGCCAGCGAGCCGATCCAGATGGCCAGCAACAGCACCAGCGCCAGAATTATCGGCAGAGCCAGCCCTTTTTTGTTGTTGAATATGGCCATAATTTTTCTTGTCTGCTTCACAAATTAGACCGGTAAGCGACCAGGTTGAGATTATGCCGGCCCTTTTCGCCCCATTCGGCGAAGATCTCAATTTTCTTCATGCCATCTTCGGCCACAACAGACTGCAGCTCACTCGACGCCGCATCTTTCAACGCCGAAAAACTTACCGGCAAAAGCTCTACACGTATGCGAAAACTTACCAGGTTGCGTGCCACTTCGGCCGGACGGAGGTCAAGTGCGCGGCCGCCCTCTGATTCAACCAGCACATCACGGGTTTCTCCAGTCGGAATATCTTGAAACTTCATTTCAAGGGCTATTTCGAGCTTTTCTTCGAGCAGGTTGAGTATCTGGTAATAGTCGCCAAGTTGCGAGCTGCCGCGCGTCTGCTCAACCAGGAACATTCCCATTGGCAAAGCCAGCGTCGAAAGAATCGCCATGGCGAACACCACTTCGACAAGAGAGATTGCCGCTCGTTTTTGCCAGATGCGCAACATTCTGCCTACCTTAAACACAAGATGTACAGACATTATACAACCTGCCCGGCGAAATTGCATCATGGCACGAAATGCAACAGCAATTATGTCTTCATTGTCACTCTGGATCCTGCGACGTCGCGCAGGATGACAGCTTACAGATCTGCTGTTCAAGCATGATAAAGGTCTAGCGGCCGCAGCACTTTTTGTATTTTTTGCCGCTGCCACACGGACAGGCAGCGTTGCGATCGACTGAATCCTCGGCGCGTGTCGGAGCTTTTGGCTTTTCCTCTTCGTCGCCGCGGTTGTAGTAGACTTCCTGCTCTTTCTTTTCCTGGGCTTCTTTCTCTTCCTGGCGAGAATATGAAACGCGGTAGAGATAATAAAGCAGGTCTTCCTTGATGCTGTCGATCATGTTCTGAAACATCTGAAAGCCTTCTATCTTGTATTCTACCAGCGGATCGCGCTGCCCCCATGAACGCAGATGGATACCGTCCTGCAGATTATCCATATTGTGCAGGTGGTCTTTCCATTTGCTGTCAACGATCTGCAGCAGCAAAAACTTCTGCATCTGGAAAAAGTCATGCTCGCCCAGTTCGGCTCGTTTAGCAGCCAGTTTATCAAGTGCGCGCCGGCGAAGTTCGCTTACCAGTTCTTCGCGCGAATAGCTGCACAGCTGTCCTGGCTGTGCCTTATGCGGATCGCCGCCTTCTGCATCGATCGGAAAAACTTTTTTGAGCTGGTCGGCAAGAGCGTTGTAATCATAGTCATCGGGGTCAACTTCTGGATTAAGAACACTGGCCACAGCATCTTCAATGACTTCGTCGATCATTGATAGAATGTCATCATAGATGACTTCCTGTTCGAGCGCCTTGCGACGTTCCTGATAGACCACAGTGCGCTGCTGGTTCATGACATCGTCATATTTGAGAACGTGTTTGCGCACGTCAAAATGATAGGCTTCAACCTTGCGCTGCGCACT
>Ga0154428_1197_pt3 | contig 10953 bp, 10 predicted proteins | sample RifGroC2_FD_115932 | JGI IMG/M metagenome (GOLD analysis project Ga0154428, IMG submission 115932) | Candidatus Riflebacteria bacterium GWC2_50_8 | reverse complement strand
CGATTTGAGACGATTACATCGTTCTCTTTCTGAATGCGTATAGATTCAAGCTGCATGTTGATGGCATCGGGCAACCCGGTCTGCAGATCGCCCTGAAGACTGCAGGCTCCTGAAACCAGCAGCCCACCATAATCAAAGGTCTTTATACCGTGCGATTCAGGAATGAAAGAAAAATCAACATTATTCAGCAGCAGTTCAGCCTTATATGGGCGCCGGCCGGCCCAGTCGATTTCACCATCGATACTGATGCCCAGCTTGTCAAATTCGCCACTGTTAACGCGCAAACCTGCGTCGTCAATAACAACTTCGCCACCGAAATTGCCTAGATCGCGTTCTGAAGTCTTAAGATCGCGTGCGAACAGAGTAAAGTTGCCGACCTTTTTGTCGGCAGACCATTCGACATCGCCCTGAAAACTGAGTTCACCTTTTAAATCCGGTAGAAATGAGCGCATTGCCGGAATATTCGAGAATCTGAGAGCATCGGCCTCAACCGCACCGGAAAACTTTTCTTTGTCACTCACCTGCCCCGAAACCGACAGCGTGCCACCAAATGCCCTGACAAAAAGACTGCGTATCTCACTCTGCTTACCAAAAATACTGCCTTCATAATAAAGACTGTCGATATCATTACCGTCAAAATGCAGGCGCCGGCCGTCGACGACAAAATCCCAGTAATCATCGCTCCTTGTGCCGTCAAAAGAGACTGTCCCTGCGATCACCCCGCTCAACGCAGCGTCTTCAAAACGATCCGGCAGGAGCCCACGCAACTGCGACACATCAAACTTCTGAAAGTTCAATTTGAACCCTTTGAGTTTTCCGTTGTCCAGATTGAGGTTCAGATAACCGTCAAGCGTAGAGTCATCAGGCAAACTTATCACCAGAGGCGACAGAGTCAGCAGTCGATCTTTAAACAGGAGTTGCGCCCGCACAGCGTCGCAACGGATCTGCATAACATCAATATTCTGTCCCCACAACTGGCCACGGACTTCAGGGGCAAAAAGCGGGCCGTTAACTTCTGCCTGCAATGAGGCGCAACCCGAGGCAATTTTTGGTGAAACTTCAAAATTGCTCAAATCAACATTGTTGATGGTTACCTTCGCCGCGATATTGGTAGCGCTTATCAGCCCTTCAATTGTCATGTCTCCGCCATTAGCAAAAGTAGCGCAGGGATTAGAAAGGTTCCAGGCCGGGCCGGCGCCAAAAATCCTTACCTTGAGCTCTTCAGGCTCATAGCTGTAAAACTGCCCTTCGTGCATGATCAGGTTGAGATCATAAGCGGTTTTCTCGGGAGCAGTCAGATCAAAGACCACTTTAAACGGGCCAGAACAGCGGCCGGCAACCGGGCTTTCGATAAAAGGGCGCAGAGACTGCAAATCTAACTGATCAAGATAGCCGGTAATTTCCCCCTGACTCTTCTTTTCGCCAGCAAGAAAAACGGCAGCGCTCGCCTGTAAATTTCCTATTTCAGTTGCAAGATCGCCATCGACAACAAAGTTAAAATCGTCAGTCAACCGCCAGTTTACAGAGGCCTGATCAATATTCTTACCCTGATACTTCCAGTTATTGATGGAAGCGCTGCCAGAGCCGCTTAACTTTGCAATGTCACCGGCGAACTCTCCGGAAAAGTCGGCCGGCCCGACAACAGTGTTCTGCAAGGTGATGCCGAGTATCGCCTGAACACTCTCTGGCAAAACAACACGTTGACCTGTCACGCTGGCAACAAAATCGGTAAGACTGTCTTCGCGGCCCTTATATTCGGCGTCCAGTTTAAGGGTTCCAGTTCCGTCATCAGCGCTGACGCTTAGCTTCCATGGCGCGCTGGCCGTTCTTGCCGCCGAGAGATCAAGCGTAGCCTGTGTTTTGCCGAGAATAAAGTGACAATCATTGAGAGCAACATGGCCAACAAGCTCTTTATTAAGCAGTTTCGCCAGGTTCTCGCGCGGGCTCTTGATTCGCGAAAACAGGTTGCCCTGCCAGTTAAGATCGATCTCGGCATTGCCTGACACGATATTCAACCCATAAAGATGCCACAAATAAATAAGCGGCAGAAACCCCGAGAAGTCCTTCTGATGCCAGTTAAACCGTATGTTAGCATCGCCGCCGCCAAGATCAAGCAGGCCGGTCAGCTTGCCCATTCCACCCAGCGGTCCGCTGGCAAAACTCAAGTCAACACTGGCCACCTTATCGCTTCTGACATATGAAATCAACATGTCAGGCACATTGAGAGCGGTAACCGAAGTATTTACTTTAAGTCCATTGATCAGTATCTGCGAAGCCGGAATATCAGGCAGTGCGCGATCCTTGTTGTCGCGCTCCGGAAACGGCGCGGTGGCATCAATACTCAATCCGTTGATCTCAACACGTTCGATGGCAATCTGGTTATAGTATAGGTCGAGTGGACCGGTGCCTGAAGCCAGAAACACCTTGATGCTGTCAGCGGCAGCAAAAGATTTTTCGCCGGGAAGTTGAAATTTGAGGCCGCGCGCGCTGATCTTTTGCTGCGGCAGATTGAGCTGGAGAGCTTCTGCAGTAAAGTCTATATTGTGAAAGCTCTTTGTATAGCCCCTGATTCTGGCTATGGTCGATTCCGGGAGATCATAAGAATACTGCCAGGCATAATAAAGAGCACCAGCAAAAAGCAGCGCAAAGACTGCGCCAAAATAAAAAATTTTTCGGATCTTTTTTTTCAATATATGGCAGGCCTGTGGCCTGAATAAGCTTAGATAGAAGAGAATTGAGAAGTGGTGGCATGTTACCACAGCTTATCCTCAATATCAAATCGTCATTGCAGCTCAAGAACTGAAGCAAAAAACTCTGCCAGTTAGAAGAGCCTATGAAAAAGGCTCTCTATAAAACTCTCGAAAAAGCTTGTGAAAAAAATATCAATAAATCACTGTCGAGGCATAAAAAAAGCCTGCCCGGTAAGGGGCAGGCTTTCTATTGTTAATTACTTGCCTTTGGCGATAAGGTCTTTGAGATCTTTGCCGGGTTTGAATTTAACAACTTTTTTAGCTGGGATGTTGATAGCTTTTTTGGTCTGGGGGTTAACGCCTTTGCGAGCTGCGCGCTTGGCAACTTCAAAAGAACCAAAACCGATAAGCTGAATTTTGTCGCCCTTTTTGAGGCTGTCTTTGAAAGTATCGAGCATTGATTCGAGAGCTTTCTGAGCAGTTGCCTGGTTGAGGGTTGCCTTGTGGGCGATTACTTTTACGAGATCCGCTTTATTCATCTGGAGCACTCCTTCATGATTGGAAATTTGATAGGCTGATTATAATGATGACTGCAAACTATTGTCAATACCCTTTTTATTTTTTTTTATCTTCTTACTGCCTTTAACAAAGGATTTTTTCTTCCGGCTAAAGTGTATCCTCCAACCAGTGGCGCCCCTTACCCCCATAGAATGCAGATATACAGAGGGGAAGCTGCAGTCAGCCGAATAGAACAGATGTATGATTTTCTTAAGCCAAAGTTGTAAGATTTTTTCTAAGTTGTAAAAATAAAAGACTGTTTTGAGAGGTTCATATGAGTCATCTTCTTGTACCCGCTATCATCATCATTGTTTTATTCGTTGCCGCGGTGTTTCTGCTCAAAATGCTGATACCGCCGCAAGAACCAGACGACAAGGTTCCCATCAAAGAAGTAGGCGCTGCTTCGAATGTCGAGATCCGAATTCATGGCCCGGCACACGAAAAGAAGCCTGTTCAGACAAAACCGGTGTATTACGAAGAGCCGTCGACCGAAAGAATCAGACACAAAACCGGCTTATCGTTCATGCCGATGATCATGTTTGCAGCAATTGGCTATCTCGTGTACGCCAACCAGGATCTTATTGCCGAGAAGATTCCAGCCAAAGTAAAAGAGCTGACCCGGAAAGATGCCGCAAAAGATAAACCCAAACAAACCATCTCACTGGCTCAAGTAGAGGGTCATGCCGTGGTAGAAGGCGTCAACTGGATCAAGATCGTGGCAACCAGCAGCGTCGGGGTTCCATTCGAAGGCTGGGTTTCAGAACTGGCGGTTCAGAAAGAACCACCGAAAGAGAATCCAATGGCCGACGAGTTCATGAAAAAGCTCGGCCTGCAAACCAACAAAGAGCGTATCGAAGGGATCAAACGCCTGCGCAAGGTCAGTGAATCTCTCAAAACCTCACTCAAAGACTTCCGCCCGAAGAATGAGTAGCAGCCATCGCAATTAAACTGCTATGATCGGCTCAATTCTGGCCAACACTTCAAGTAACAGCTCATTTGAGCATTTGCCGATGAAGACAGCTTTTCGGGCGCGGTAATCAAGCGACCGCAATTGATCTGCCATTATTACACCGGTAACAGTTTTATCGCCTGCTATAGGAACATAAAATGGGTTTTCCCGCTTTGTGTTAGTCACCGGGCATACAAAGACAAAACCCATTTTCTGGTTAAACGAAGTGTGGCTGATAACCAGGGCCGGACGATTCCCCATTTGCTCGTGTCCGGCCTGCGGATCAAAGCTGAGACGAATAAAATCACCGCGTTTGGGAATGTAAGCTACCAAACCTCTTCTCCTTCAGGTTTCCCCCAGGAGACTTCCTGTTCAGGCTCTCTTACCTGTGCCAATAAGTCATCCAATACATATTTTTTTTGGGGGGTTACCGGTTCTAAAACCAGCTTTCCATCCTCGATGGAACACTTGATTTTATCCTTTTCGCTTAGATGAAAAATTTCCAAAATGCTCTTGGGAAGCCTGATTCCTAGGGAATTTCCCCATTTCCCGATTTGAAGCTGTAAAGTAGGTGGCATAATTTTTCCTCCGCTATCTACAATATACATTGTATATCCAAACACGATCTTTTGTCAATCATCAGCGCTAATCTGCAGCAATTACCGATGAGAATCAAAACCTGGATCCTGCAACTAAGCGCAGGATAAGGCGTGTCGCGCCGAAACTCCAATGTAGTTAAACAATTTTCGGTCATTATGTATAAAGCGAAGCGTAGGGGCTCAACATGTTGAACCCCTACAGAAATCACTGCGTACCAGGTCTCTATAAAATCTGCGTCATTGGTGTAATCTGCGGATCTCTTTTCTCTGCACCGGTTACAACTATGCTAATTTTTTCTCCCGAGGGTGCCGATACTTATCACAAATATTTTACTTTCGGGGGATGAACTATGCCTCTTCTGCGAAAACGAAACCTGGTCCTGTTTTTTGTCATCAAGATACTGGTAATCGGTCTGTTCATATCAGGCTGCCAGGAAGGAACCAACAAATCCCCTGTCTCGGCACTTTTGGTAGAGCCTGTCAGCTTCAATCAGGCTGAAGATGGTGACAAGACTATTTCAGGGACAGTAATCCTGAGTGCAGCAGGTTCCGTTGAAACTCCTTTGCCAGACGTAACTGTCGCTCTCAAATACGAAGGGCAGATTGTCTCGACAACGAGAACAACCACAAATGATGGCAAATTTTTCTTCACCAATCTGCCTGAAGGCTTATTCGATATAATCGCGGCTTATGGCAGCACTTATTACAAAGAAGAGCGTTATGTTGTAAGAATTGCTGGCCAAATTCAGTCACCCGCTGATCCAATCAAAATTGCTGTCAGTGTTAAGTGATTTTCTACGTACCTAAGCAGAAGCAAGATCGTGCCAAATCACGATGTTCGAAACTGGCCGACAGCTTATTTAGAAAGCGGCAAACACATCGTCCCGGAGAAAACATATGAACAAATTTTTTAAAACTGCACTGATGATAGGAGCAACGCTGGTTTTCTGTGCAGAACTTCCGGCGCAGGTATTGGAGTCGGTGCCGGATGTGAAGCGGACCAGCAAGACCATAGAACAGCCAACTGAAGCTATTGAAATGACCAGTATGCTTGGAGCGACCATGTCGGGGACTTCGGGACTGGTGTCGATTCCGACACCTGACTACGCCGAACAGGGCATGCATCTGTCTTACAAAAGCAACAACTCGGAAAGCAGTATATTTGCCGCTGGCCAGAATGTCGATCTCGAAAAAGACGAGGAATTTATCGGAATCAGGGCAAAGGTCAATCAGCATCTTGAAGTCTCGGCAGGGCAGCTCAGCTACGAACGCAGTTCAACCCCATTGATGACCGGACTGAATTTTAAAGAAGAACATTACAGCTTCGGCATGAAATATTCGGCGCCCTTTGAAGACAAGCAATTGTGCATGGGCTTTACCTTTACGCCGATGAGCGCAGAAGAACTTAACCTTGCCGACATCGAACAGATCGAGAATCTGCGCAACATCTACATGACTGTCTCTGAAAAAATCAGTGACAATTTTACCGGCTACATGAACCTGACTTCGGCTTTTACCAAAAAACAGGAAATCGACTTTGGCAACGGCATTGTGCGCAAGCTCAATCGTAAAGACATCTTTATTGGCGCACTTGGGCTTGATTACCAGTTTGGCGACTACGCCTCATTCTTTGGTGAATGCCGGTTCGGCAATTATCGTGACATTTTTAAAGATGAATCTGTGCGCTATCGTTTGCATGCCGGCATGCGCTTCGGCAGCGAAGCTTTTCAACTCGAAGTGACGGGTCTTAACCTGACCGAAGAAGAGCCAGTATTGGTTGTTGGCGGTAGCCTTGGCTTCTGAAACTTTTTCCGGGCATAAGCTGGCATTGTCAGCTGCATATTGATATACTGGGTTTAATTAAGATAAAAACCAGTCACAACTTTGAGATGAAAGACTTTCCGGCAGAGGTTTAACGCGTGGCGATATCTAATTCACAATTGGGCGCCCAGGAGCTGTTGTCGGCTCTGATCGGCGAAAACGGCACACTTACTCTTACCTGTCTCGAAGAAATCGACCAGCGCGAGCCGACGCGCGCCGAAGCCGAAATGCTCAAGCAGGCTCTTGGCATTGTCAAAACCCCAGTGCTGGCATTTCAGATCAAAAAGTCGTTGCGTCTGGCTGTATTTAAACTCAAAAAGACCCAGTTCAAGGTTTCACTCGAAGGCCTTGAAAAGCTGCTTGAAGATCACCAACGACTCGATGATCTTGCTCTCGGCATCGCTACCGTAGAAACCGCAGAAGCTTTTCTTGCCGCCGACTACTTTAGAAATGCAAAGTGGCAGGACTTTCCACCACCGATTCTGGTCAGCTTCTGCAACTTTTTCAAGATGCATGGCAGTGTTACCGATTCACAGACATTGCAGGACCTCACTCGCCACCAGGACGCCAATGTCATTACCGCCGCACTGACCGCCCTTGAGAAGCTCGATCCCGGCAACATGCAGGGGATAATAATACCACTGCTCGATTCGCCGCAGAACGAGGTCAAAGCGCAGGCGATACAGGCCTTCTACCGTTGGAACCGCGGCGAAGCCCTCAAGCACCTGCTAAAACTGATTTATTCAACAAACGAGCAGGAAGTCATTCTCGCACTGCATCATGCGGCTTATTTCCCTTATCTTGAAGTAGAGCCTTATCTGATAAGGCTGCTCACCCAGACTACCAGCCCATCTATTCTGATGCGTATAACCCAGATATTTAAAAACAACGCCAACCCGGAACTGCCATTCAGAATTTTCTGGGTCAACCGTTCGTTGTCGGGGCAACACCAGAGTCTGGTCAAAGGTATTATACTTGGCGTAGTCAGAGCTCTGGCCGACACTGGTCAGATTTCGCTTTCGGTACAGGACTACCTGAACGACCTCAAGGAACGGATCAAACAGGAAGAACTCAGACTGCTCAAGGCAACCTGCAAGGTAAGCAATGAAGAGGCCGAAGACGCTATTCTGCCTGAGCTCGAGCCAGAGAAACCTGAGGCGCCTGAGAAGCACGAAAAACCTGAGAAATCAGAGAAACCGGCACCCCTACAGAGCCAACCAACACCAGAGCAGGAAGAGGCTTCGACACCAGCTCCTGCCAAAGTCGTTGCGCCCTCTGTCCAGCGCGCTCCCGGCGCATCTCAGAAAACTCCCGAAGTCGACTTTGATAATTACGACAACCTGTCGGAACAGGACAGAGTGCAATTACTGGCACGCGCAAACGCGATTTTTTTCAAGCAGAACAGGCCAAAACTCAACAATCTGTTAAATAATGCCCAGGGTCGCGAACTCGCTTCGCTGATCACATTGTTCGGCAAATTCGGCACATACGACGATGCTGGCAAGATAAAAACATTTGTCAAAAGTGACAACCCTGACATCGTCTGTGCATGCATAAAAGCACTAAGTACTCTCGACACCGAGTATCTGTGCCTCTACCTGCCTCAGTTCATGCAGGAAAAAAATGGCAAAGTCCGCATGACTGCAACACGGGTTTTCGTGGGCATAGACCGTGATCGAATAAGAGGACTGCTCAGCGGACTGCTAGCTTCATCGGCGGTCAAACAGCGCCTGCTTGGCGTCTCGATGTCGATGCTGGTCGACTTTAACATCGTCAGACAGCCTTTGATCGAGACTCTGACGAGAGAAACATCGGTTGAAATGATCGAAAAAATTGGCCTCGTGCTTTCGGCAAATCCTGACCGCGAGCTGCTCAATGCTGTATATTCGATTGCGCAGGGCTGCCGATCATCACTGGTGATGGATCACAAAAACGTTGTCGAAAAACTTGCCGAAACCCTGACCATAGCCCTCAACCACATATCAACAAAAGAAGAACTGCTTAAAGAAGCCGAAGCTGCTTATGCAATTGAGCAGAAAGAACTGAAGGCTGCCAAAAAAGAACAGGCAGCCAAAAATGAGCTCAAGAGCTCAATCGACTTCAACCCGGTTTCTGGCGAAAGTCAGGGCGAAGTAAGCATTCAGGAAATATTGACCTCAAGCAGCGCCGACCCCAAAGCAAAACGCGCCAAACTCACGATTGTGATCTGGGTGCTCGTTGCCGTAGTCTGGGGAGCAGGCATGGCCATGTTCGTTCTAACCAGGCTTTTCGGCGAATAAGCGTTCAGTTATTAAGTTTTACCACCTGGTCGAGGCCAGTGATACCGGGTAAAATGCCGTATAATGGCTTACCGGCAAGCCGCCGCCCTGGTAGAAACGCAGGTAGCTGCCATAGACATAGCCATAGCGAAGTGGCAGATACGCCGACTGCACGAGATACCAGTTGCCATGTTTTGACATTACATAGACCTGCTCACCGGTGTTCAGCGAACCAACGACGTTGGATCTGCTCTTTTTGCCGGAAATCCAGGGGTCAGATCTCACATTAAGATTATTAGCCACCACAGCAAGGCTGCCTGCCTGATAAGACCAGTATGAGCCATTCCATGCGGGAACGCCGGCACCATATTGGTAGGTAGACACAGGTGTGGCCGGATGCATGCCCTGATAGCCGTACACCGGCCAGGCATAAGGATGGTAACCGGTGATGTACGGACTGACAACACCATAACCATACCATGTGGGTACAACAATATTTTTCCGTCTTCTGGCATCTGCTGATGAACAGATGAGAAGCATCAGAACGACTGACAGCAAAATTCCTTTTTTCAGCATAGTAATTCCTCCTTGAAATACTTACTAAATAATCATACTTAGAAAAAACAATTTTGCCTAATTATTTGTACACAAACGCAAACACGCACAAACAAAGAACCGGCCCAGAGGCCGGTAAAACGTGCATTGCGGGGCATTCAAAAGCTGTTATCAGCCTTTAAAAATGATCTTGTGGAAAATCGGTGATCGGACTCTCAAAACTGATGCGAAAATTCTCGTTGTTTTTGCTGCTGTCACCGTGCCAGCGGCCATGCGAGAAGAAGATTATCTCGACATTGCAGCTGCCAAACTGCTTGTAATACGGTGCATTTCGAAACAACAGGTGATCGACCACGGTGTCTGCCGGTAATTCAGCAAGCTTATTAACCTTTTTATGCTTTACTGTAGGGTGAAACGACAGCAGGCGTATGCGCTGCGCCCGACTCTTCATTTCCTGCTTAAAGGTTAAAAATTCGCGCTGTTCGCCGTTGACGTTGATATAAAAATTTACCATGCCCTCCTGGGTGAGGTAGCCATAATAAGTAACGGTCAGAGCCATTTCGCCGGGCCTTTTCAGCCAGTCTATTCTGACACTGATTGTACCGTTCTGATCTTTGATTTCTTTAGTTTCACTATGAACTATTTCAAGATCGTTCATCTGAGCACCTGCCTGTATAGCTGAGAACAGCACTGCTACGAGTACCAGCACAATAATTTTATAATAACTGTTCATCTTTAATTCCTCCGGAAACAATTCCGCAGGCTATAAAGCAAGAACCGTGCCAACTACTCAAAAATACGTTTTAATGGGGTTTTGCAAGAAACATCCGCGGCCGCGCACAGCGAGAGCCGGAGTTTCAAATACAAACAAGCAACAGAACCCGCACACAAAAAAGCTTCACAATGTTTCAGACATTACCGGCACAACGTTCAATCTTTGCGCGATATGTACTATTACTGAACAGTTACCAGGTCGAATATGGCTGTCCGCGCAAATCTATCTCAGACGTAGCCGAATAGACGTCAAAAACATTCTGCAGGTTAGAAGCTGCACTGCCTGGCTCGTCTGTCGACGATCGCGTTTTCCAGTCAGGCTTTTCCGTGAACGGATCAAGTGGAATCCGCCTTAAAAAGCGCTGCTCAACCAGCTCATCAAGGCGCAGCGGATAATACTGCGCGTCTGCAAGGCCTGGAGTAACGGCAGCCTTTTTGTCGTAATAGCGATCAATTGCTTTGCGCATTTCTTTAAGATGATCGCGCAACAGGCTCTCCTTCTGCTTTCTGACAACATTTTTGGCGATAGGAACCGCAGTCGTCGATAGAATGCCGATTATCAACGTACAGACAATCAGTTCCAGCAGAGTTAAACCACGATTAGTAATCAGCATATTTCCTGCCACCCTGGTCGGCCTGCTCTGCCGGCTTGCTGCCACTCTCGTCATAGAGATCTACGCGACCCTCGACCGGGTCATAAAAATAACGCCCAGATCCTGAACTGCCTCGCCACTTCGCGGGAAGATTCT
>Ga0154428_1241_pt1 | contig 10990 bp, 11 predicted proteins | sample RifGroC2_FD_115932 | JGI IMG/M metagenome (GOLD analysis project Ga0154428, IMG submission 115932) | Candidatus Riflebacteria bacterium GWC2_50_8 | reverse complement strand
CGTTTTCACTGGCGATTGATCATTCAATTGCAACTGCTCATCTGATGCAGAACAAGCTTGATGGTCTGATGACCGGAATTTCAACTGCCGAGCTGAAACAGCTGGTCGATAGCGGAAATAAACCGACAATCCTCGATGTTCGCGGCTCAGAAGAATATGAAGTCATGCGCCTCGGTATCGGCGAAAAGCTGATTCCACTCGGAGCCCTGCGCAGTCGGCTCAGCGAAATGCCTGCCGACAAGAACGCGCCCATCGTCTGCTACTGCAAAATTTCGCTCAGAGGTTACGAAGCTGCCCGTGTTCTGGTTGGCCATGGCTACACCAACGTTAAGGTCATGGAAGGCGGCATCATGGCCTGGCCTTTCCCGAGAGAAAAGTGACGAATGCTTATGCTGCAGCGGCACTGCTTGTCGGTGTCCGCTGCAGTTTCATTTTAGCTTGACGGTCAGGTGATATGTTGATAACTCTTAGAGAGGAGATGAGTAGAAATGCTCAAACAGCCTCTTAAAATCAGTTTTCTCGTCGATGACAACCCGGGACCCGGTTGCCCGGCCGAACACGGTTTGTCGATTTTTATCGACGCCGACATCAAGATCCTTTTTGATGCCGGACAGAGCCGCCTTTTTCTGGAAAACGCCGCCCGTCTTGGCGTCGATCCTGCCTCTGCCGATTGTCTGGTGCTCAGCCACGGCCATTATGACCATGGCAACGGCTTTGAATACATGACCGGTAAGAAACTGATCTGTCACCCAGGCAGCTTTATCCGCCGTTTCCGCAGCCAAAAATCTGCCTACATCGGTCTAAAATACGATCAGCAGTTTGCACAGAAAAATTTCGAGCTGGTTTTGAGTGCACAGCCGCTGAAACTCTCAGAATCAGTGCTGTTTCTCGGCGAGATCCCGCGCAGCAATTCATTTGAATCAAAACAGACGACATTTGTCAGGGAAGACGATACTCCAGACTTCGTTATTGATGATTCGGCGTTGCTTATCGATACGCCAGAAGGCCTGATAATTATCGCCGGCTGTGGCCATTCAGGCATCTGCAACATCATCGATTATGCCAGAAAACTTACCGGAAAAAGCAGGATTGCAGCAGTGGTCGGCGGTTTTCACATAAAAGAAGGCAGCCCGGTGATTCAGCCAACCATTGATTATCTGCTGGCTGCCGACATTGGTATGCTGATGCCCTGTCATTGCGTAGACGCAGCTGTGATCAGACTTTTCTATACAATTTTTCACTGCGAAGCCATATTTGCTGGAAAGGTCAAAGAATTCTGACTGTGCCATGCTGTTTTAGATCACAAATTAAGGATTAACGAATGAAAATTTTGCTGGATTGCGTTCCATGCTTTCTCAGACAGATGCTTGATGCTGCCAGAATGGTATCAGAAGATCAGGCTATCCACGCGAAGGTTCTCAGGGAAATGTTGCAATGGGCTGGCAGCATAGATCTGTTGCAACCGGCACCAGTGATCGGGCAGCTTATTCATCGGCAACTGCGCCAGATTCTCGGTGTTGCCGATCCCTATCGCGCGGCCAAGGATCGGCAGAATCACATGGCCAGGGCCATGCTGCCTGACTTGCAGAAAAGACTGGAATCGGCCGCTGATCCTTTGAACATGGCCATGCGTCTGGCAATTGCCGGTAATGTTATAGACCTGGGTATGGCCGCTTCGGTTTCTGAGGAGCGTGTGAGAGAAAACATCGAGAAATGCCTGTCTGAACCGCTGGTTGGCAAAGAATACAAGTTCAGTGAAGCGGCTGCAAAAGCGCAAAAAATTCTTTATCTGACCGACAACGCCGGTGAGATTGCTTTTGACCGTCTGCTTATCGAACAGCTGGGTCCGGACCGGGTAACCGTGGCTGTTCGTGGCGGTCCGGTTATAAATGACGCTACGCTGCCTGATGCTTTTGCCGTTGGCCTGAACGAAATAACAGAAGTCATTGACAACGGCTCAGATGCCCCGGGAACGATACTTTCTGATTGCAGCTCTGATTTTCGCCGGCGCTTCAATGAAGCTGACATGATAATTGCAAAAGGGCAGGGTAACTTTAAGACTCTCGGCGAAGAGCCCGGCAACATTTATTTTCTATTTAAGGCAAAGTGCAAGTTGCTAGCCGAATATGCACAGGTCGGGTTCGGCGATCATGTCGTAATCAACCGTGAAACTTCACCATAAGTTCACTGTAGCGATTAAGCCATAGATTAAAAGCCTCCCGTGAGACTCAATGGTGGTAGAACTCACGAAACGCAATTTAATCAGTGCTCAGCACATCAAATTCTTCGACCCAGCCGTGTCCGCTTTCGTCTATCCAGCGGATATCTTCGTTGCGAACCAGTTTGACCCTGGCAGGAACCATCAGCTCGGGATATTTCTGCTGAACCGCGATATTCTGCGGTTCGCCGCGTTTGCCCGGCACGCACAACCAGTCGGTGTAGACTTTCCTGGTCTGTGTCTGGTCAAGAATATTGGCCAGCCAGGTTCCGTAAGTATGTGTGCCATACCAGTTTCGCGACCAGACATATTCAACCTTGATGCCATGGGCCAGCAGAATGTCGGCGACAAACGATTCATTCTCACACAGGCAGTAAATCAGGGTCAGCGTCTTTTCTGAGCCCCAGACACGTAGCTTGTATTCGAAGCATTTGCCGCTGTAATCGAAATTGTCGCAGATGCGGTTTGGCTTTTCGAGCCGTGGCAATTCTCTGAATTCAATGACTTCAAAGCTGCCATGTATGGCGCAGTCTTCCGGGTCCAGGTCATGCCCTGCCGAAAATTCCTGGTAAAAATTGACATCAGTGTGAATATACAGGTCCGGTTCGCTCTGCAAACTGGCTTTGTCACCAGATTTTGCTGGTGGTACCGGCACGCCTTCGACTCTTTCGCTCCAGAGTTTGCGTCCCGAAGCAAAGTAGTCGATATCGCTTAAATCGGTGCCAGAAGAGGGATAATAACAGATGCAGCTGTAATGTTTCAGTTCGTCTGCCAGAGATTTTTTGCTCGTCATTCTGATTCATTTCCTTTCGGCAAGCCTGATAATAATAGCAAAAGCCGCTTCTTTGCAGTAAATTATTCTTCGATCAACAAACCGCTCTTGTTTCTTGTGTTTGTGGCATATGCTATATATTATTACATCTGAATTGCATAATGCAAGCTTGCTTTTGCAATAAAGTTAACAGGAGAAAAATATGAAGGGGTTGATAATTGGCAAAAGCCCCTCAGAAAATATTCTGCTGGGCTTTTGCCAATTATGCGTTCAGGGTAATGCTAATCAACAGTTCCTGGTTTTACTATGTAGCGTATAAACTTGCCGCGCACCTGGCCGGGCATGACTGGTCCAAGGTCACCCTGATCGCCCGTGTCGTAGTTTTCGCCGACTCTGGTGTAGTTTTCTTCGGCAAGCAGTTCAAACTCGGCAAATCCGGTAACTCTGACGGAAGAACCGAATGGATAGGTTGTGGAGGCGATCGCTCCGCCCGGATTGTCGGTGGCGTCGAGATCGTAAATGGTTGTTGCAGTAGCGTTGGCGGGGTTGTTTGTCACAATTTCAGGTGGAATTTCAGTAATCGGAACTATGACATTTTTAGGAGATTCGGCATTGTCCTCCAGGCGATATGACACTGCTTCTGCAGTCGGTTCAGATGCATTACCATTTTCGGGCAGAACCATCTGGCCGAATTCAACAGGAGCACTGTAGCCATATTTGAAGTTGTCAAGATACTGCGTGGTGTCCGTGGCTACGTTGTTCGGGTCGATGCGACCGAAGCTGATTTTAAGCGTGCCTGATGCGTGATCGACAGCATAATCGCTGCCCATATATGTGCCTGTTACGGTTGCATTATTGCCTGATCCACCAACCATTGATAAACGGAAATTAAGAAAGCCGATGACTTCGACCGGATCACTCTGCCCATTGGGAAAGCTGGGAACTACCGGAATCCTTATGTCAAGCAGGTTATGTTCGATACGGTATTCAACCCCGCGACGAGTATCTCCGGCCATGTTACCGGTTTCTGGCAAAAGCAGGTCGCCAACCTTCAGGGTTCCATCCCAACCATATTTAATCCAGTCTCCATACATGTTGGCACCACCGGCATGTGTAAGGATGTTAACACTGTCCAGATCAAGCGCGCCGAAGTTGCCATTCAGACCCTGTCCAGCGTCTGTCTGTGCGCCGCTGCCATACTTGATTATGTAAATTGAGCCAGTAGCAAAGCCAAAGTCTATTGTGTCGTTTATGTCTTTAGGAATCACTCCCCAGGGTGCATCGCCGGGTTGTGGTATTGGGTTTTCGCCCAGTTTGATAATATATTCTTTGCCGACGGTGAATTCCTGGCCTGGATCAAAGAGATCGCAGCGGTATTTGGTGGGACTGACGTCTTTGGTCGGCCCGTGCGGAATACCAATCGGTATTATTGTGCCAAGATCTCCTGCGTCACTTCGTGTGGCACCTACTTCGCCCGACTTTATGTCGATAACTTGAGCGAAGAAAAGTCCTACCTGCTTGTTTGATTTGACAAGAAGCTGGTTATTTGGAAAGTTGATTTCCACTGCGTCCGCCTCTTCGTCTGAGTAACCGTTTGATTTAATTACATCACGAACGTGCTGGCGAATTAATTCCTTCTCTTCTTCATCGAGAACGTGCTTGCCAGCGTTTTTGGTTTGCATCATTCTGTCGAAGCCAGCTTTCCATCCGGCATTTACGGCAGTCTGGAGTCGTGATTGCTCAAGATATAAATAACCGATGTCTGTGACCAGAGCTGTTACTCCCAGAAGAACAACTCCAAAAAAAGCTGTCATAACCAGAACTGACCCTGACCGGGCTTTAATTCTATTTCTAATACTCATACCAACCTCCAATATCCACACCAACCTTTAGAAACTATTCTTTTTGTGCTTTCATGACAGAAGCGTGTATCGTGATTGCCCCGCCATTATTCGCCCCGCCGACCAGTGCGCCTAGAAACGGTGTCATCAGGGTCATATTGTAGGAAGCAGAAATTGTAACTTCTTTTGCATCTGTGCCAACGCCTTCAAATAAAGGAGGTTCGTAATTTTCGCGCGGCATTGCCGGTGAGCGATATTTCCAGAATTCGCTCTGAACACTGTATACATCAGGTTGCGCTTCTGTTCCAAGTTGCACATGTGTTTCAGGGGTAAAAAGGTTTCTCGCGATCAGTGGGCTGATTCTTTTGGTAGCTGCCCTGGATGCTCTGGTGCATTGATAGTTGAGAGTTGACCAACTGTGCAGCGCCCGGCCAAAGTCAAAGATGCCAATAATGACCAATATGAAGATGGGTAGAACCAGAGCTATTTCGACCACAGCCTGCCCTTTCTTTTCTTTGGGGGGTCTCATAATTTCTCCAAATTATTTCTTGGTATAGACGTGCTCAGGTATTTTGTATGAAGCGAGAGCAGCCAGCTTAATGCTTGGAGCGCCTGTGATGCCAGAAAGCATCGTTTGATAGAATGGCGTATATGTCGGCGAGTCATATTTGATCCGGATTCTCAGAACCGTTCCGCCGCTTGGCAGGGCGACTTGCTCAGCGTTATCTACGGTAAATGAGTCTTGCCGCCACCAGGCTGGCTTTCGCTCAGCAATGAAATTGTTGATGATCTGATTCGACGTGATGCTGTTGTCAGCGGCCCATTGAGCTGAATCGTTGGCAAGTTGCTGCAGCGTAATAGAGTTGTAAAAAGCAAAACCAAAGTCAACAATTCCGCCAACAATCACCAGGAGAAAGAACGGAAACAGCAGAGCCATCTCAACAATGGCCTGCCCTTTTTTTCTTTTCATCTGCAATCTCCTAACCTATATTATCTATATACAAGCAAGAACCGTTCCATTAAAAAACGATGATGCAATCAGGGTTTAATCAAGTTTTGAGGTAAATTTACCTCGCTTTTAAATGAGGTATAAAGACCTCTCATGGTAAAATATCACTTGTCGGCATTTTGAAAAGTCTTAAAATGTCGCAGGTGGCTCAGACCATTTGATTGGTATATTGTTCCGGAGATCGAGCAGCTTCACAAGAGGTTCAGGCGAGAAAACAGACCGTTTTTAGAAAAAATACTGGCAGCGCATCTCAATGCGGTCGGAACTAAGTTTCTGGCCGTATTCGCTGTTGTGATTGCCCAGATTTGTCGTAAGGCGCAGGGTGAAGATGTAGTCAGTAAGGCCGGTGTAGCTGACTTCAACTGTGTTTGAATGGCTTTTGTCAGCGAGATTGACGATCGAAAAGAATGCGCCGTTCATGTACAGGTGCCCGAACAGTTCTGGCTTGGAAGCCTTGAAATAAAGATAGTCGCGCATAGCGAACTGGCGGTTGAGATACTGGGTATAATTTTGCGCGGCCTGGCGCATGACTGCTTTGTTGGCGGTCGACAAGGCCAGGTCGGTTGCGTCGAAATAATTCTGCATGTCTGACTGATGCAGGCCGGCGCCGTTGTGCAGGTATTCAAGAATATAGGTGATGTCGCGGTGATCGAGATAGCGGGTGCCGGCGAGAAAGTTGCTGCGCCCATTTTCTTCGGTAATTATCCGACCATTGGCTGCAATGCCGTAGCTGCTTTGTTCGCTCTGGTAAGCCAGTTCGGCATGAATCTCATGATTGCTGCTCATATTTTTGCTGAAATCGGCGCCGACCTTGTGGTTGCCGGCAGTGCCGGCCATCAGGTAGAGATCAACATCAGTGTCGCCAAGCAGCATGTAATATTGCGATATAAAATTCAGACTGTCATTTTCGGTGAAATCGTCATTCAACCCTTCGGTAACCGGCAGCAGCGCCAAAGTTAGCGTGGTGTTCGACAGATAACCCGACAGGTTGCGGGTAAACTGCGTGAACAGCATGCTGTAGCCGGCGATCGCCTGATCGATATCGTTGAGGTCTTTCTGGCGGCCACCGAAATTAACCGGGTTCCAGGCATAACCCTTGCCCCACTTGAAGGTCTTTTTACCGATTCCGGCCTGCAGGCTGGTGTTGATATCGAAGCGCAGCCAGGCTTCATTCAATACCTGCGTATCGCGCGTCTGGTCAAAAAAACGGCTGACTGTCAGCAGCCCGTCAAAGATCAGGGTTGAGTTGTCGCCGGCTTTGTAACTGCCGTAGGTGGCGGCCAGGATGCTTGAGTTGTTCTGATGACGACGGGGATTGTCAGCCGCCAGGGTCAGGCGATACTGCCGGCTGTCTTTTTCGAGAAAGCTGAAGCCCGGGCGCAGATCGAGTCGATAATTGATTTCAAGCCGTTTTGGCGCAAAAGCCTCGACGTCGAATGAATAATCATCGGCCGAAGCGCCGGCAGCAGACAGAAGCAGGCAGAAAGTCAGCAGAAACACACAATACTGTTTCACCGCAGCTCCTGATATTTTGCCATGTTGTTGATATTGAACAGCGATTCTTCGAGCTGAACGCGTTTCATCTGCGAATAGATCATGATCGACTTCGCACCTTTGAACAGCGGGCTGTCGGTTTCGACCACTGACGGCCGTTTAAAGCCTTCTTCAAATTCGACGATATTCTTGAAATGCAGCGATTTGACCAGCATGCCGCTTGATGTGTAACAGTCGATGCGTTCTGGTGTATAAGTTTCGGTATCGGCTACGACAATAAGTTTTTCGTAAGCGACCGAACCGGTTTTGGCTTTGAGTTCGAGCTCGTATTTGCCGTCTGCGAGCTTGATATCGATGCAGTCATATTCATCAGAGTAATCGAGGCCCATGATGTCGGAATTGTTAAAAAGACCGCCAGTAACCGATTGCAGGCTGGTAATGCGCACTGGTTTCTTGACGTTCGGGATATAAAGCCACATGTTGTCGCCAATGCGCAGGGTGGCGCGGCCGACTTCGGTTTTGGGCGCGAGAAAAGAGCCAAGCACCTTGTCGGCGCCAAGTTTTCCGACATACATGACAAATTCTTTCTTAATGCCCTTGGTATCAATGTTCACAATTTTTTTGTAGGAAACATAGGACTCAGGATTCAGTGAGCGGTCAATCTTTTCGAGCGCTTCAGCCTTGTCAGGAAGCGCGCCATCGGCATTTGCTGCCAGACCGGCAGTTTCAGTGCCGATGTTGCCTGCAGTCGCGGCAGAAGAACTGGTGGTTTCAGTGGCGGCACTGACTTCAGGCATAGCAGAAACGCTTGCATTTTCAGCGTTTGCCATCCCGGCCATGTTGCACATGGCCGCGATTGCCAGCAGAATCAGACTTTTATTGATCAGTGTTTTAAACATATTGTCTCCTTTGTCTTAATTGCGCAGCGCTTCGACCGGGTCAAGCTGCGAAGCTTTGTAGGCCGGTTCTATCGCGCCAAGCAGGGTAACCAGAATTACGATAAAGGTGGTTGCCAGCATTGTTGATAACGAAATCTGTGGTGCCAGCAGAATGTTATCGCTCTGCCCGAAGCTTATCGTCATTTCGGCGGCCTTAACCGCCTGCACCAGCACCCAGCCGGTTATATTGCCGACAGCCGCGCCGGCTATTCCCAGAAACAGGCCTTCAAAGATGAAAAGACTCATGATAGACGATGGCGGGGTGCCGATCGCCGCGATGGTGCCGATCTCCTTGGTGCGCTCGTACACCGCCATCAACATTACGTTCATGATGCTTATCAATACTATTGTCACCAGGATGACCTGAATGAAAATCGTCATCAGATCAATCATGTTGGCGATGTTGTTGAACGGGCTCAGTGCTTTCCAGGGGTGAACCTCGAAAACCGGCTTGCCTTTGTCGTCGGTAATGCCTTTGAGGGCTGTCTGCAGTTTATTCATAACCAGCGTCAGCTTTTCGGCGTCTTTGAGACGTATGGCGACTTCGCTGACCTGCAGGCTTTCCATGCGCAGCAGTTCGCGCGCGTCGTCGATGTGAATATAACCGTATTTGCCGCTTGGGCCGACCGCGGTTTCGACAATACCACTGACTATCAGTGAGGTGCCATTAACCGAACCGTCGACATTGGTCGCTATGACCACTACTTCTGAGGCAACGCCGAGGTCAAGGCCGCGCGCGACCAGGTTGGGCAGCAGAATCTGACCTTTTTCGAGAAACTTGCCCTGAGTGATGCGGCCGGGCAGCAGCGGAGTGACCAGCTTTTCGTTGCCGGGTTCGATTGCCGAGAGCTTGATATTGGTTGTGTCGGCGTAATTGCTCAGCAGCGTTCCCAGAAGAATGCGCAAAGTATAACCTTCGATTTCGCTGATTTCAGCGAGAGCTTTTTTGAGCTGGTCGATATGTTTTTCTTCCATGATCATGTTCAGCGGCATGGTGTCGAGCGATTCGACATAGCCGCTGCGGTGAACCTGCAGATGCCCGAGCATTGAGTCGGTAATCTGGCTGATCATCATGTTCTTGAACGAGCCGGCCAGCGACGAGAAAAGAATGACTGCGACCACGCCGAAAGCGATGATCGAAACGGTGAGTCCGGTGCGGCGCTTTTGCCGGTAGAGGTTGCGAAAGGCGATTCTGGCTGATTCCATTACTTGCTACCTCCGTGACCCATTGTGTTTTCGGCGGTCGGGGTCTGTAACTGGCCGTCTTCGAGTACATAAATAACATCGGCATGGCTGACCACGCGCGGGTCGTGTGTCGAAAAGATAAAGCTGGTACCAAGCTGGTTCTTAAGCTCCTTCATGAGATCGATGATTCTGGTCGAGGTCGCCTTGTCAAGATTGGCGGTTGGTTCATCAGCGAGAACCAGTTTGGGAGCTGTCGATAGTGCTCGGGCAATGGCGACACGCTGCTTTTGCCCGCCAGAAATCTGATTCGGGAACTTTTCGGCCTGCTCGGTGATACCAACCTTTTCCATCAGTTCGCTGACTATTTTATGACGTTCGGCCGCCGGTGTCGGTTTTACCATGAGCAGCGGGTATTCAATGTTCTCGCGCACTGTCAGCACCGGAATCAGGTTGAAATCCTGAAAAATTATGCCGATGTTGTTGCCACGAAAATTGGCACGCTGCCTGATGTTGAGCTGATTTACCGCCTGCCCGGCGACGATGAGTTCGCCGCTGGTCTGTACATCGAGGCTGCCGATAAGGTTGAGCAGCGTGGTTTTGCCACTGCCGGAAGGCCCGGTAAAGCTGACAAACTGCCCTGAATCTATCTCAAAGCTTACTCCCCGCAAGGCTTTGACTTCGACCTCTCCAGCCTGGTAGATCTTGACCAGATCCTTTGCTATGACCAGTGGTTGCATGTATTCACCTCAGTATTTAGTATGTGTCAATGTTAACACAAAATAATACTATGACAAGGCCAGCAATCGCGAAATGACAATGTTTCTCTTATCCGATGCGGTTCGCCGAAGAACTCTCATGAAGCCACATTGCCACGGGACCACAGATCCGTCGTCCATTAACAGCAGTAACCCGCAGTGGGGCGCATATGTGATGGCTTATCAATCCCGGTTCGCGCGTGCTGGCCAACCTCAATGTGCCAGGCATATCATCTAAATTGCTTTGCATTGCGTTGGGTCTGTGATAATCTTTCCTGGTTATTAGCATATGCTATAGTGGAAACGGCAGAGAAATATAGAAAAAATGAGACTGCTCATTGTCATAATGGCGATGTAAAGTTTTGCCAGTTCGTTGCAGTGAGATGAAGATTCTGCGAAGATGGCTTTGTTAAAGTCCGTGGACAATTAAATAAAAGGAATCTGACGATGAAAATTCTGATTGTTTTTAATCATGCGCCTTATGATGGCACTGATATAACCTGGAACGGCCTGCGCCTGGCCGGAAAACTACTGGAAGCCGGTCAGGAAGTCAGAATATTTTTGATGAACGACTCGGTGGATATGGCCCGCGATACTTGCAAGAAGCCGGAAAGCTACGATCAGGATCTTTCGCAGATGCTCAAGGATCTGATTGCTCAGGGAGCCATTGTTAAGGTCTGCGGAACCTTCATGGCCCGTTGGGGTATTCACAAAAACCAGCCGTATTTTGATGGCGCAGAAAAGTCGACAATGCCAGCTCTTGCGCAGTGGGTAATCG
>Ga0154428_1005_pt1 | contig 10993 bp, 9 predicted proteins | sample RifGroC2_FD_115932 | JGI IMG/M metagenome (GOLD analysis project Ga0154428, IMG submission 115932) | Candidatus Riflebacteria bacterium GWC2_50_8 | reverse complement strand
ATCCGGAGCAGTAACCGCAATGCCTTCAAGGGGATTACCCATGAACACGTCTACACCAAGCTCGTTGCTGATGTAGGTGTTGAAGCTTTTGAGGTTCGAGCTGCCACCCGAGAGAATGATACGATGAATGAGTGGTTCGCGTGACTGTGCCTTGAAATAGTCGAATGAACGCCTGATTTCTGAGGCAAGCTCTTCAACAGTGGTTTTGACCACTTCAGATATTTCGTTGGCGCCGGCATCACCGATGCTCACTTCGGCTTCTTCGATCTTCAGCGATTCCGCCTGATCAAATTCCTGTTTCATAACGTCTTTGATCATTTCGGTGATGTTGTTGCCGGCAATCGGAATATTACGGGTGAACATCAGAATGCCTGCTTTGAGAACCGAAATGTTGGTGGTTCTTGCACCGGCATCAATGATCGCAACGACCTCGCCGCCTTCCTGAGAAGTTGCTGACTGCATGTAAGAACCCTCAAGAGCGTTGAGCGCGGCAATCGTATCAACATCGACCACTTCTGCTGACAGGCCGGAGCTCTTGAGAACGTCGGTATAAGAGTTAACCAGATCCTTCTGGGCTACGACCAGCAGGATTGAATACTTGCCGCCACCGTCTTCTTCTTCGTCAACAGTGGTCAATACTGCATGAGTGATACTTACTTCGTCGATTGCATAAGGAACATACTGCTCCGCTTCGATGCGCACAGTCTGTTCCAGTTCATCAGGCGACATGACCGGCAGCTTGGTAAAGCGCATGATCACGTTCTGCCCGGAGATCGATACGAAAGTCCGTTCCGGTTTGATTTTCCGGCTCTTGAGAATGTCCTTGATGACTGCTGAAACTGACTGTGGATCGCCCACCGCACCTTCTGTCATGCAGTCAGGCGGTAATGGCATCATCCCATAGTTGACCAGTTCAGGGCCAGAAGGAGATTTTTTGAGCTGAACGATCTTGACAGCTGAGGTGCCTATATCGACGCCAACCGCTGTATTGGTGTTCCCAAAGGTGAACAATCCCATACGCTCTTTCCTCCAAATTAGTCACGACAAGTGTCCGTGACGGCTTTAAAATTTACAGAATGTCAGTTTTCTATCGGCTGTTTCTTAATCTAATTTAATCAAAAAGCAAAAAAACTTCAATAATCAAGACTGCGCAATGCAACATTTGAATAGTAAAATGCGAGAATTTGCCGGTACGACCAGTTTCGTTTACCCATTTCAATCGTTCCAGACTGACAGAGCCCGACCTGGTGTCCATAACCACGGCCGAATAATTGCAGCTGGTCAAGGGGCCCGCCTGTTGGCCTGCGGTTTGCCTCTGGAGCTGCCCGGGAAATAACTTCGCTGCTGACCGTATCATCCCCCTGATACAGCCCGATCGTCTGCCAGCCCTCCTCTGGCCGCAGCGTTCTTTTAAGACCTGATGCCGTCAAAATCATTAACTGGTTTGGTCCCTCGCTGGCATCGTCTACCAGCGCGGCGATCCTGATTGTCGCCATTTTTGGTTTAATCATGTCAGGGCTCGATTTGACTGGGGCTGCGGCTGCAATTGCTTCTCTGGCCAGGCCGCGGTTGCCGACAACAAATGTGGTGCTTGGCAGGTCGAACAGGCGCCGGACAGTGGTGCCGCGAATCTTGTGGATTCCGGTGTCTGTGTGCAGAATGAGATTTGTGACCCTGTCCATCGGCCCTGGAGCGTCTATCTCGGCATCATAGAGCCGTGAAAATACAACTTTTTCGCTACGCATGGCTTTTGTCAGATCAGCCATCTTTATTGAACGCGACCAGCGATAGTTCGTGCCGTCTTTGCAGAAAGGGCAGATAACCCGGCGCAGATAACTGCGAGGTGCGCCGCCATAGACCTTGTCGTTGTCTGAAGTCATGCCGCCGCAACTGGCGTGATAGAGAGTTGCAATCGGCTCGCCGTCAGAAATCATGATGATGCCACGGGTTGCCTGTACCGCAGGGTCAATCGTTGCCCGCTCTGCTGCTACACCTTTGTAAACCTGGCAGTGGGTGGAGTCACATACATCTGCGCCCTCTGAGCCGTGCTTGCCCCTGCTTGCGTAGGCATAAGTGCGCGCGATAACCGTCTGCGCGCGCAACGATTCTGCCGGCGACAATGATCCGATCTCGCTGCCGACAACGCCACGAAGATAACTTTCGATGCCGACATGGTTGATGATGCGGGAGCCGCGGTCGGTTACATCTGCCTGCAGATGCCCACGATAGAGACTGGAATTGAGCTTTAAAACGCCCTTGTTGCCATATAGATAAATGCTTTCGCCCCGGTATTCTGCGCGTCTGCCCTTTTTGGTGGGCAATGACCAGGAAAAGGTCGCTCCGCTCCGGTAAGTTTTTATCTTTCTGCCACGATGGTTCTGCAGCCAGCCACCATCAGGAAAAGTAACGCTGAACTTCGTGTGATTGCCACCCATTTTTACCCGCAAAATTGGTTCGGCATCAGCTGCTTTTGCTTGCCGGCGTGCAGCGGCAGAAGATGCCGGGAGCAGCAGAATGCAGACAGCAATCAGAAGGAACAGCATCGAGATGCTGCCAGGTCTATTGTTAAACCATTTTACTTCTGATCTGTTCATGCTTTTTGCTGCTTCCTTTCCTGCAGGCATGTTCAATGATTCAAACGCCAGCTGCGCCGACCGGATTTAGATATTTTTTGTCGTTCTTGTAGCGGTCGTGTTCGCTGAATACGCAGCCACAATATTTCTGACGATATAGCTCGAGTTCGCGGGCTGTGGCCTGAGAGCCGCGAAAACCCGGTCTGAAATCAGTATAATGAAAGCTTACGCCATTTTGTGCCGCTGCCTCCTGGCCGGTTTTGATCAGCAGTTCATGGTTCTGGTAAGGGCTGATCAGCAGAGTCGTTGTGAAGGCCGCAATGCCGGCTTTGGCGGCGGCCCTGGCCGTGGCTTCCAGCCGCAGGCGATAGCAGGTGGCGCAACGAGCTGGCCCAAATTCGTTGTCGAGCGCTCTTAAAAATTTTTCAAGACCATAAGAAGCATCTCCGTAAATTACTTCGAGCTTGAAATGGTCGGCAGCTGTTTTAAATGAGGCGAGCCTCTGCTGATATTCGATAAAGGGGTGAATGTTAGGATTCTCCCAGAACAGTGCGGCTTTGCCGGCGCCAACCCCAGCTTCGAGAAGCGGATATGAACCGGTGAGACAAGGGCCACAGCAGGTGTGCAGAAGTATATCCATTTTTCAGGCCCTTTCCTCGGGAGCCAGCATTGTTGCAGACAGCGTCCAGTTACGGGCTTTTTCAATTCGAACTCTTACAAAACTTCCGATCAGCGATTGGTCGCCAGGAAAATTGACTGAACGCCCGCTGCGCATTTTGCCGACCAGATGATTCTCGTCGCGGGCCGCTTTTGATTCAACAAGCACTTCGTAGTCGTGCCCGATGAGTTTTCGGCTTTCTTCAAGACTTATGCGGTTTTGCACCTCGATAAGCCTTGCCAGCCTGGCTTTCTTCTCTTCTTCGTTGAGCTGGTCAGGCATTTTCGCCGCTTCTGTGCCATTGCGTGGCGAATAGAAATACATAAATGCCGATTCGTAGCGGACTTTCTTGACCAGGTCGAGAGTGTCGGTAAAGTCCTGTTCGCTCTCGCCGGGGAACCCGCAAATAATGTCGGTGCTCAGACAGGCATCACTTATGTGTTCGCGCACTGCATCAACAAGGGCCAGATACTTTTCGCGGGTATAACCGCGTTTCATCAATTCGAGAACGCGGTTAGAACCAGACTGAACCGGCAGATGATACTGTTCGCAGACCTTGCTCAGCTGTGCAATACGTTTAATTGCAGCTGTCGAAAAATCACGCGGATGCGAAGTCATGAAACGCACCCATTTTATGCCAGCAATACCCTCGATCATTTCGAGCAGCTGGGTAAAACCCTCTTCAAGGCCGATATCACGGCCATAGGCATTAACATTCTGCCCGAGCAGCGTTATTTCGCAGACTCCGCGTGCAGCAAGATCGCTTATGTACTCTCTGAGTTCTGGCAAAGGTCTGCTTATCTCTGGCCCGCGCACATAAGGTACTATGCAATAGGAGCAGAAGTTCGTGCAGCCTCTGATAATGTTCACCATTGCCGAAAAAGGCCGGTCCAAAATAATGCCATCAGCAGAGTCGCCGTCAAAAGCGCCCTTGCCGATAAAATTACCAAGCGTCTTGCCGTTGGCGGCGCGCTGCAGCAGGAGCGGCAGTTCTTCAATGTCGTTTGGCCCGAAAACCAGGTCGACAAGAGGCAGCAGTTCAAGAAGACCGGCCTGCATGTTTTGCGCCATACAACCAGAAACGCCAATTATCAGGTTGGCATTGCGTCGCTTATGGTTGATCAGTGATTGAATCCTGCCGATCAGACGCTGCTCGGCGTGCTGGCGCACGCAGCAGGTGTTAAAGAGTATCAGGTCGGCATCTTCTTCGGTTTCGGTTTCTGTATAGCCAATCGCATTCAGCAGGCCGCGCAGCCGTTGTGAGTCGGCCTGGTTCATCTGGCAACCGAATGTGGTCAGCATAAATCTGGGGTGTGATCTGTTCATGATTACACCATTCTATCATAATGAGGGGGTTATTCCTATACCCCTGATGCTAATCAATAGAGCTTTTTCAGTTGAGCGCCGGGATAATAATGCAGCAGAATTTCGGCAAAACTGTGCCCGGCCTTAGCCATGCTCTGGGCACCGGTCTGGCACATGCCGACACCGTGACCCCAGCCGGCGCCGATAAAATCTGCGCCAACTATGAAGCCTTCTTTATCTCGCTTCCATGCGACGACAAAATTCGAACTGCGCAGCATGCCAAAAAGTTTTCTGATAGCCAGTTCGCGCAGAACCGTTTTGTTACCGGTGCTGCCGGTAATTTTTATGCTGATAATGCGCCCGCTGATTTCTCTGATAAACGCGTCAATATTGCTGATACGACCAACTTCAGCAGCTGCTTCAACCTTTTTCCAGTCGGCCTCATTCAACGTCTTCTGCCATCTGAACTTGTCGGCGCCTTCAACGCCCGGCAGAGAACACCATGTTTCCGGCGGGTTGCGAATGAAGTCTTCGGCCTGCTTGTGATCAGTTAAATCAAGTTTTAACGGCTCTTTGGTGTCGTAGACGCCCTGCAGATGCTTGTCTGGGTTCGAAACCCAGATCTGGTGATTAGCTGAGCTGTGACCACCGCAATTGGCAGCATAGACGGCGTCGAGAATTCCGCCCTCATGATTCTCGAGAATTATCCCACGGGTATCTTTTATGCTGGTATCTATGAACTTGTCTACTGACTGCAGGCCTTTATAGACCTGACAATGCTGCTCAGAGCAAAACTCGCAGCCTTCGTTAAAGTGGCGCGTGCCGCGTTTTGACAGCATTTCGCCGCGTGCCGCAACCGCCTGTGCCTGTAAAGCGGCTGTCGGAGCTTTTGATGATATCTCCGACGGAACTATGCCGACGATCAACGCCTCAAGATCGGTCTGCTCAACGCAGTCGATAACATTTTCACAACCCCAGCCGACAAAAATGTGTCCGGCAAAATGCCGGTCTTCAAAGCCATGCCAGCCAAATCCCCTGGCAAATTCAGCCTTTTTAAGAGTGGTAGAAGCGTCAGGACTCAGCTCAAAGGAGTTGTCGCTTTCAAGAAGCTTCTTTTTGCCGAGGTAAAGGGCCAGTTTGCCCTGTGCCGGCTTGATATTCTCGTAAAATATCCAGCTCGAAATGCCGTCGGCAGCCAACTTGTTCTGTTGTTCTTTGGCTTTTGCTTCGTCATCGAAAATCCCTACGCCGACATAGATTATGCGGTTGTCTGGAAATCCCGGTGACGGCTCATTGCCGGCAGTAAAGCGATGAGTGGTGAACTTTGTGAAGCGGCCTTCGACTTCTGCCAGCAGTTCTGGCTTGTTTATGCCGGCGGAGCCAACCATGAGATGGTGGCGACGCACTGCTGGTGCAGTCATTCTGCCTTCTATCCTGTATTCTTTGCCGGGAACGACTTTGCCATTCCTGCTTCCGCTGAGCCACTTGCCGCCTTCTGGCATAACAAAAGCAAGTTTTTTGTCATACTGTGCGACTCTGATTTTGACTGATGGCGCCTTTGCCGCGCCTGTTACGCTAACACCCATAAACACAGCCAGAAGTGATATTGCCAGTAAAAAATAATGTCTATTCATGATCGATTTCTCCAAGTGCTTTGTAGAGAACACGGCCGGCCTGATCAAGCTTTATGCGGGCCTGTTCGACTGCAAGATCGCTGCGGGCCAGGAGTATTGCCAGTTTGACATCGCCATCTGCGTCCTGAAGCTTTGCCTCAGCAATATAATTGGGCACTCTGCCGCCTTCCATGACGATGCGTATGGCACGCTTGCGCAGTTTTATATTGGTGGCCGTCAGGTCTACCATGAGGTTTTCGAATACCTTGCCCATTCTGATCATGCTGATGCTCGAAATCATATTGAGCACCATCTTGCAGGCCGTCCCGCTTTTAAGACGGGTCGAGCCGGTAATCACTTCTGGCCCGACCGCAGGATTGATTAATACGTCAGTCTGCGGAAGCTCGCCGTATGGGTTACAGGTAAGCAGAGCGGTTGCCGCGCCAAGCGATCTTGCGTAATCAAGAGCGCCTGTGACATATGGCGTTGTGCCTGAGGCGGTAATGCCGATGAGAATATCATTTTTGCTGAATTTTATCGATTCAAGATCCTGGCGGCCGGCATCCACATTGTCCTCCGCCCCTTCAACCGCGTTGGTAACCGCTTTTTGCCCCCCGGCAATCAAAGCCATGACCATTTCTGGACTCACACCAAAAGTTGGCGGACATTCTGAAGCATCGAGAACGCCAAGGCGCCCCGAAGTGCCTGCGCCAGTGTAGATAAGCCGGCCTCCCTTTCTGAACGCCGCCAGAACAAGTTCGACTGTCTGGGCGATACTCTCGTTGCACGCTTCAACGGCTTTAAAAACTGCCATGTCTTCGTTTATGAAAAGTTTAACCGCTTCCCGCGTCGAAACACGGTCTATATACATCGTACGAGGGTTTCGTGCCTCGGTGAGTGCCTGCTTTTCGATCTTACTGTCGGTCATTTTTCTTCTCCTGCTGCTCTTTTTGGCGTTTCGCAAAGTGCTTTGGTTACGCACGGTGAACAGAGTGCACAGTGCTTCGCGCCTCTCTGCTCTCTGAATGCCGTAAGAAAATATACATTATTGGACTTTCACTATTGCACAGTAGTCTGCTTTGGTTTAAAATGGCTGTGGATTTTTGTACCATAAAGACAATGACCCTGTCCCTAAAAAATGAAAAATTTATCCCTGCCGGGAAATCTATAACTATATCCAGCGAGATAACACATGGAAAAAACATTGGAACAACTTACTGAACTGATCAAGGCTGAACCCCAGAACCCTGAAAATTTCAAAGAACTGGGCAATCTCTATTTTCGCACTACTGAATACGACAAGGCCATTGAACAGTATCAGGCGGCTCTGAAAATAGATCCGACTTATTACAAGGCTTTGTATAACCTTGGTAATACCTATTACAAACTCGATCAACACGAAAAGGCAGTGCATTTCTGGCACGAAGCTATCAAGGTCAAGCCAGACTTCGATCACGCCTATTTCAATATTGGCTATCACCATTATCAGAAGCAGTTCTATCGCGAAGCAATAAAAGCTTTGAATGAGGCTGTTCGCATCAACCCGGATGCTGCCGACACCCATCACTATCTGGGACTTTCCCACCAGGCTGCCGGTGACCTGCGCAGTGCCATCTCTGAATTCAAAAAGGCTATTGAACTCAATCCCAAAGATCCCGATTACCACTATAATCTTGCCAATGCCAGCTATGACAGCAGCGATTTTAAAGTGGCAGCAGAAGAGTGGGCGGTTACTCTCAGTATGCGCGATAATGACTCAAAGGCGAGAAACAACTATTGTGATGCGCTTTTGCAGCTGGGAAAATACGAAGAGGGCCTTAACGAGATCGAAAAGGTTCTGTCGTCTGACCCTGATTATCCGCCGGCATTATGCACCAAGGGTGAGCTTCTTGAAAAGCTTGGCAGAGCGGAAGAGGCCAGAAGTCTTTTTGAGCGCGTTATTGAGCTCACCAGCGGAAATAACATCTGGGAACTGCTTAATAAATACGTTGTTGACCGCACCGCGGCAAAAAACGGCACAAACTCTACTGATGATCTGAATTCACCAGAAGCAGACAAATAAACTGGATTACTGAATTCAGAAGAAGTTCGCTGCTTCTTTGACCTGGCATTTAATTTCTAAAACAATAAAACCGCCGTATTCTCTGAGAATACGGCGGTTTTATTGTTTTTATGCGGCTTTTTTGCTGGTTTTTTTGTTATGAACTTTGAAGCCGGCCGGATTGACCAGGTAGTCGTAGAGAACCTCTTCAGCGCGATAGCTTTCGCTGTCCTGACCGTCGATCAGAACGCTTCCATTGGTGAAAATTTCGATGAGCATGCTTTCTCCTTCCTGTCTTCTGAACTTATCTGTCTTAAAAATTAGCAACTGGTATTGGCTCGTCGGTCGGTTCTTCCTCCTGATAATTGGTCTCACCAGTGTTCTGCATGCGCAGAACTTCGAGCCTGGCGCTGAGCTGGCGTCTAACCAGTTCGTTCATGCCAGGTTCTTCAAGTCTTTTTAAAATGGCATCTTCTGCGTCTTTTGCGCGACCGATAAGATTCAGGCTGTCGGTCCACAGTAGAAAAGCCCGCAGAATATCAGGCTTCTCAGCCAGAAGCGATTCGAGAATCTTTGCCGATATCTCTGGATTCGTTGCCAGATGGACTTCTGCCAGCTTGATATGCAGATTGTGGTCGTCTGGCCGCTGATTTCTTGCACTTTCCAACAGGTCTACCGCGACCCCGGTTGCCTCGTTGACGATAAATTCATCAACACTTTCCATCAGCAGTGCCGCAAGCTTTTCATCAAAGTTGATTTTAGCTGCTTCAGGGGCGATCAGCTTGACCTGAGGCTGGTTGTCAAGAATTACCGCTACGCGCAAAATGTTCAGCAACAACTCGGGATTCATGGTAATCAGGTGCCCTGGCTTGAGTTTGGCGACTATTTCGTCAGCCATCTCGCTGATATCTTTGCCGCCATCGTCCTGTCCAGACGGAATGGCCTGCAGTCGGCCAAATGCCATGAGCCAGGAGTTTATCCAGGCTTCATAGAGGCGCAGTTCGTTAGGATATACGGTCAGCAACTGGCGGGTGGCTGTCATTGCCTTCTTTTCCTGGGCGGTTTCGCCAAGAATTCTGATATAGATCAGGTTGTCGTCGAGCGAGTCAATTGGCCGGCTGTTAACCAGCTGCAAAGCTTTTTCATATTGCCGCTGATCGATCAGAAAGCTTATCAGCTCCCGTTGCAGGCTATTTACATCGGCACCCGGAACCGTCATTTCCCGTCGAATGAATTCTTCGAATTTATCGTTCAGGCGAAGCTTCAGAATGAGCTCTTTGATCCGCTTTTTAACCGGAGCTGTTATCAGTCTGCGGCTGGAAAGGGACAGCAGCTTTTCAAGTGCAATCTCAGGGTCGTAGGGATGCGAGAACCAGGCGTCAACAAATGCGCTGAGTTCTGCTGACAAAGTTTTGTCCGTGGATTTTTCGCTGAAGCTTTTGGCATAATGCTCGGCTTTTGCCTGAAGACTCAGCATTGACGCCGAGAAGGCTGCGGTAAAGATAATTTCATCATTGTCAGGCATTTCGCTGAGAGCTTCTTCGCAAAGCTTGAGTGCCGGTTCATAAGATTCGCCGGTAATATGGATGTCCAGGGTTTCCTTGAAGCGTTTTCGATACCGGGCCATGCGCATATCGGCGAGATAACGCCGAGCTTTGGCGCCGAATTCCGCGTTGTTTTCGACTCTTTTAAAGAATTTTTCGGCATTCTCAAGCTTTCCGGATTCATACGAATAGAGTCCGGCATGAAACAATGCACCAATATGCCCCGGGTTCAACCTGAGCACGCGCTGAATGTCTTCTTTTGCGTCTTTGATCTTACCCTTTTCGGCTGCGATTTTGACTTTTTCATAAAGTCGATCTTCAACGCTGTCATTGCTGGCGCTGATGTGGATGTTGCTCAGCGAAAGGCCTGCCAGGCAGAGCGCGGCAGTGAGAAACGCGGTTTTGATTGCTCTGCGTTTATTCATTGTTGCTGTCTCTGAAAGTGGTTGAGATACTGCGTGGCCGCATATCCTGCGCAAATAGTGCCGAAAGTTCGCTGCTGGCTCGTTTTGCCAGAGAAGACCTGGTATCCAGCAGCACGATGTGCTCAAGATGGCGTCTGGCTTCACTGAATCTGTCGTGTCTGCGATGCAGAAGCGCGAGATTGAAGCGCGAGGGCAGATGATCGGCTAGTTCGATCGCAGCCGTATATTCTCTTATGGCAAGCGAATCCCAGTCGGTAGAATCTCCGGGCAGGCCTTCAAGACCTCGTTTTTCGTATGTCCATGCCAGCAAAAACCTGGCTTCTTCAGCTGCGGGCTGCAGCTTGATTGCTTTTCTGAAAGCCCATATTGCCTGTTCATATTCCCGACGTGCCAGATAGTTGCGCCCGTCCTTCAACCAGCCGCGATATTCACGCCCTGAATTGTTGAGCATTGAATAAAAATTGGCTTCGGACTTGCGGCCGTATATCGGTGCAATAGGACTGTGCATAATCCGGTCGTCTTCGCTGCTGGCCATATAGGCTTCAGAACCAGCAAAAAAGACAACGCACAAAATCGCAACTATTATCAGAAATCGTTTGTTTATCATCAGGATTCTCTTTAATAAGATTCGGCAGAATCCTGACTTTTTATGAATCGAAAAATAAATTACTCGGGCAGGTAAAATACACCTTCAGGCATCGCCAGAAAAATTACAAAGTCAGACTGGGCAATGGATCTGACAGGGCTGCGGGTGTGGTATTTTTCCCAGAAACCGTTTTGATAGAGTGCATAGCCGCCACCATCCGGGTTAGTAAAAGCTATTCTGTAGGTTTC
>Ga0154428_1227_pt4 | contig 11185 bp, 9 predicted proteins | sample RifGroC2_FD_115932 | JGI IMG/M metagenome (GOLD analysis project Ga0154428, IMG submission 115932) | Candidatus Riflebacteria bacterium GWC2_50_8 | reverse complement strand
CTTTCGAGTGTGCGGCGGTTAAGATGATGTGGGTGCTTGCGCAGACGGATAACTATTCGCGCATTCACGAGTTGCTTGAGAGAAGCCTGGTTGGGGAGTTGGACAACTAAATTCAAAATTTAGAATTCAAAATTAATTTTGCATTTTGAATTTTGAATTCTAAATTTATTTATCACTTGCAGAGTCACCGCCGTTTTCTTTGTCATCATCATCTTCCTCCTGCTTCTCCATCAGCTTCTTCCCAAGTATCGATCCGATTGCGCTTCCGATTATGAAGCCGGCAATGAGCCGCTCAAGCGATTGTTTGGCTCTGCCTACCGGCTTGCGTCTGAATGGCCACATCCTTGTCATTGTAGAGCAGTTTAGCCTGCGAAGCTAGGATGTGGCGAGTGTCTCGTATCTAGTATTTAGTATTAAGTATTTAGGGTGCAAGCGTTTCCAGATTAAAATACTGGTATTTAGTCACCTAGATACTAGATACTAAATACTAGATACTTTCTTATCATTCCCACTCAATCTCCCTATATTTCTTCAAATGTCCAAGCACCATGCCCTTAACTTCTTCGAGCTTTTCTTCCGACCTTGCTTCCATGCATATCGAGAGCCTCGGCGCCGTGTTGCTTTGGCGGATTCCCGCCCATGCCCCGTCTCCGAAGTCTATGCGGGCGCCGTCGAGCGTGTTTACCGGGTTGTTTCTGCTGAAGTATCTGACTGCATCATTAACAACTCCGGATTTTTTTTCGTCAGGGCAGTGCGGGCGCAATTCCGGCATCTGAAAAACTTCCGGGAATTTTCCAAAAAGTTAAATTGGTTCGAACATGTTAGCTTATTTGCGCAGTTTGGTCAAGTATTTTGCCGGCAATAAACTCATTGTTAATCAGGATTATAAGATTTTTTTGGGGTTGCGCCCTTATTGGAAGCAGTATTGCTCATAACGTCCTACATCAAACGCAGTTTGATAAAGGTTTACGTATTTCAGGGCATCTGGTTGAAACCTGCATCTACAGCAGCTTTTCTCGCGTATTGCAAAACATTGAAATATATTGTAACATATTTAATAGCAAGGAATTTTTACTTCGCAATGATAAATGGGGAGGCGACTTTTGCCTGATCGACTGGTGACTCTGAATGAAGTGGCTCAGTTATTGCGGGTTTCACGGCACACGGTGCAGGCGTGGATCTCGCCGAGTTCGCCTAATCATCGGCCAGAGTTTGCAATTATGGCGCGACATGCCGGTCGAAAAACCGTTTTTATCGCTGACGAAGTTACTGCCTGGCTCAATCAGCGCCGCGGTGCTGTGTACTCTGACAATCCGGCAGCGCGGACAACATACTGGCGCGAGCGTTTTATTGCCGGCCGCGCTTTATTGCGTGGCGTGCTCAAGGCTCCAGAAAGAGAGACTTCGCAGCTCAGGTCGGGATTTGCCGGGGGACTGCTGGCTCTGGATGCCGGACCGCTTTTGACCTGGCTTTCTGATGGCGAGGGTTCGGCTGGCCTGCTTGCCATGGTTAATCGCGCAGAAGGACTGGTATTATCGGTGCCGCTGGCACTGTGGATGATGCGAAGAGCCCTGCGAACACCGGGGCGCTATGCGGCACTGCGCGATTTTGTTCTGGCGCAGAACATCTTTGAGCTTGCCCCGCTGAATGAAGGGGCACTCATGCGCGCGGCCGACCTTCCCGCATCAGTCAGCGACATCTCATTACAGGGATACTGCTGTTGTCTTGAGGCCGGTGCTGCAACTTTTGTCACCGCTGACCGGGTCCTGCTGAAAACACCGGGGCTGCCGGTGTCTGGTTACTAAGCAGCAGCAAACTTCAAGCTTTTGAACATTTTTCTATTGCTTGTAGCGTATTTGTTGGTATAATTCTCTGGTAATATACCTGCTCGAAAATTACAGGGGAACAGTCACAATATGATAGAGGAAATCCTCTTAAGTCTACAGGACAAGCTGAGAAGTCACGACTTTCTTGATAATGAACAGGCGCTTGACAAGCTTGCCTCTCTGTTGCAGTCACAGAACACGGAAAAGCAGAAAAAGGTAGTTTCAACGACTCTGCCGATTGCTCTGGCGAGCAAGTTTGAAAGCATTCAGAAGAAAGCCGTTCAGATTGTCATCAACTACCCGTCGATTCTGAAAGACGTTCTGCCTGCCCTTCGGCTGTCATCAGACATGACTGTCCGGTTCTGGGCTTACTTTATTCTGATTGAGCTCGGTTTTGTCCGCCAGGAAGAGCTTCTTGATATTCTCAACAGTCGTGAAAACGACGAAATAAGAAAGATTGTCGTCGAAGCGCTCGCTAAAAATCCTGATAAAAAGGTCATAGTGGCTTTTCTTGACAAGATTTCCGACCCGAGCTGGATAGTTCGCAAACAGGCTAAAAGAGCCCTGATCGAGCAGGGCGACTCGATATACCAGATCATTCAGGAATATTTTCAGAGCTGTTCGAGCCAGCAGAAGTATGAATGTATCAAGATCATCCCGCTTATTCTCAGAGAAAAGGCGTTCATGCTGTTTCAGCGCATGCTCGAATCTGACCGCACCGGTGTCTACAAGCCCTATATCTGCGCCGGCCTCGGTGAGATAAAAAATGAAAATTCGATGAAGACCCTGATGGGACTTCTTGATGATGATTCAATGGTAGTTCGTCAGGAAGCGATAAAGTCGCTGACCAACTGGGGTCGAGAAGTTGTGGCGCCGGTCATGGCGATTTTTCCGACAGCCACCAAAGAGACTCGCCTCAGTATGATGATGTTGCTTGGCAAGGTTCTTGGGCTTGAGATCATCAAGCTTTTCAACGAAAAGTTCGGCGCGCCGACCCAGGAAGCAAAGTATTTTCTGCTGACAGCGCTGGGCGAAGTTCGCGATCCTTCGGTAGTTGCGGAATTACTGCCATATCTCAAGGACGAGTCAATATTCATCCAGGAGTATTCACACCGCATTCTTTCGCAGCTTGGTGTTCATGCCGTTGATCCGCTTCTCGCCTGTCTCGACACCGAGGATGAGGACCTGATCATTCAGGTTCTCAAGGTAATTGGCGTTATCGGCTCAAAAGAAGCTTTGCGTCCTCTTCTTTTCATGATCGATAACTCCAAGAACACTCTCGTGCGCACCTGCGCTGTGGAAGCCATTTCCAAACTCCAGAAATTTGAGCTGATTGCCGGGCTGCTGCTGCTCAAGCTTGATGATAAGGATCTGTCAATCAGGCATACTATTGTCGAGAACCTGTCGCGCCAGCCGCGCAAGGCGTTCCTTAAAGAACTTGTATCTGCTGCCTTTGACAAGAGCGCCGATATTGCATGGTGGACCCGCGAGATTCTCAAGCGGCGTGATTATTACGGAATTGCTTCATTTTTGAATCTGTATGACAGTTCGACTGATGTTGAAAAAGACCGTATGATCTCGCTGGTTTCGAAGCTTTCAGAAGATCAGCTCGATTCGGTTCTGCGTAACGAAAAGATCACTCTTGACTCGCTGCGCCCTGAAAATGTTGAAACCAGAGTGTTGCGCCGCAAATTTGCCAAGGAAAACATTACTGATCTCAAGGAACTGCTTTACTATCTTCACGAGGAACGCGGATCTGACCTGCATATTGCTATTGGTCTGCCGCCCAGTATTCGAATTCATGGCGAATTGATCAGAACTACTTTTGAAACGATCACGCCTGAAAAAAGCCGATTTTTGCTGTTCTCGATCATGAATGACGCCCAGAAGCGCGAGTTTAACGAACGTATGGAACTCGACTTTTCATACGAAATATCAGATTGTGCGCGATTCCGCGTTAACGTGTTTATGCAGAAGAATGGTATGGCAGGCGTATTTCGTATCATTCCGAATCTGGTTCCCTCGTTTGACGAGCTCTCAATGGATAAGTCGATCATGGAAAAGATCTGCTGCAACAAGACCGGCCTGATCGTGGTGACTGGTGCGACCGGTTCCGGCAAATCCACCACGCTTGCAGCAATGATTGATTTCGTAAACCGCACTCGCTATGACCACATAATTACCATCGAAGACCCGATTGAATTTGTTCACCAGCACAAGCGCAGCGTTATAACCCAGCGCGAACTGGGCACTAACACTCTGTCATTTTCGAATGCGCTGAGAAGCGCTTTGCGCGAAGATCCTGATGTTATACTCGTCGGCGAAATGCGCGACCTTGAGACGATGAATCTTGCAATTGCTGCTGCAGAAACAGGGCATCTGGTGTTTTCGACACTGCATACGATCAATGCTTATGAATCTATTCACCGAATTATCGGCAGTTTTCCCGGTGATCTTCAGCAGTCGGTTCGCATGCAGCTGGCAGGCACTTTGCGCGGCGTAGTTTCTCAGAGACTGGTGCCGGCATATCTGTCGGCAGGTCGCGTGCTGGCCTATGAAGTTCTCGTCGGCACAACGCCGGTTAAGCGTTGCATCAAGGAAGACAAGTCGGATCAGCTGATTACTATCATGCAGACAAGCCGCTCAGATGGCATGCTGACCATGGATCAGTGTCTGGAAGATCTCGTTGTGACCAAAAAGATCACCTACGATGACGGCTACAAATACGCCGAGGACAAGAAGGAATTTCAGAAGCGTCTTGAAGAGCGTATGGGTAAGCAGAGCGGCCGCTCATTTGCTCCGGCAAATGAACTTGGCAAGGCCGACAAACCGACTCCTGGCGTCGGTAAACCTGTGATAACCGACAAGCCGCAGGTTAAGGGGCACTGATAAAGGCTTTCTGATAAGGGCGTTGGCCGGCACTCATGCAATGTTGCCGTGCGCGGCTATCTGTTTACCACTTAACCCGGTAAGCTTTGACCGGCTTATCTATGCCCTTGAGCCTGTGTTCGCCATGCACTTCGATTTCAAAAATCTGGCGGTTGATTCGTTGCAGAGTATGCTCTGAAATAACGATTTCAAAGGCATCGCCGACGCCTTCCAGACGGGAGGCCAGATTTACCGTGTCGCCAAGAACGTCATTTTCGGTTCTGATAACAGAACCGCTGTTTATGGCGATTCTGATCGCCAGCATGCGTTCTTCGGGGACAGAAGCGTTGAAGGTCTGCAGCTTGCGCTGAATATCTATTGCCGCAAGAATTGCATTGTTATGATTCTCAAAAACAACCAGAAATGCGTCGCCAATTTTCTTGAGTACATCCCCTGCATACTTTTCAAAAACGGGTTTAAGAATTTCGTCGTGCTGCTTGAGCATTGACATGACTTCTGAAAGTGAGGCTTTGGCGCTGAAAGCGGTGTAGCCTTTGACATCAGTAAACATGACCGACAGGTCGAGAGTGTGCGTGGTTTTGATGAGTTCGTCGTATTTTTCGAGTTCTTCGAGCGCGGCCCGGCGTTTTTCGAGGACTTCGTCGAGATGGTTGTCGGAAAGAACAACTTTTGCTTCGCCCTTTGCTCTGAGCAATTCTGGCGAGACTACGCCGCCAACGCTCTCGATCATGTCTACCAGCGACTTGCGGTCAATTTCGTTTTCGAGTTCTTCGATGTATTCACTGAGCGGTTCGGTAATCATCTTGCCAAGACTCAGAAAAAAGTCAGTAATTGCACCTTTGAGTCTGAAATCATCGTGAAAGAAGTAGCGGGCGAGAGTTTTAACAGCCCGACAAAGAACGTCGGGTTCTTCGTTCGGTAGAAGATTTTCCATTACCGAGAAGGCTATGCGGCGGTCATCGATCGAATCAAGAGCGATGATACAGCAGAGGCGATAAGCCTTGCTTGGCGAAACCAGCCCCTGAACCAGGCCTTCCGGATGCTCCTGGTAAACATGGCTCAAAATTTTGCCGACACGGTCGACATCGTTAAGAGTAATGACTTCTGATCGGCTGTTAAGCAGCTGGTCGAGCATTTTCAGGAAGGGGATCTTTTTCTGCGAGGCCGTAACCAGCATCAGGTCAAGCATTGTGGAGGGATTGCATGATTCCAGGTATTCCTGCAGTGCAGTTACCGTGGAAGGGTACGGGTTCTGAGCGAGTATCATCACCATTATACGCAGGTTCTTGGCAGACTTTTCGACTTGCAGCTGGCGGCCAACAACCTTTAAATCATTCTCGCTGAGGTTGTTCCAGCCAGAAACTGCTTCAGCGACATAATAGCGCACCATTTCATTGGAGTGACTGAAGCCAAGAAATACCGTGCGGCGCAGGGCGTTGGCATCTGCTTTTTTGAGCAGGTGTGAAAGCCAGTGACAGACTTTTTCATCAGGATGCGTCAGCAGATTGAGTATCGTATTGACCACATCTTTTGATGTGATACTCGGTACTGAAGCCAGCACCGACTGAATTCGGTATTCATCGCTGGTTTCGAGAAATCTGGTAACTGCCGGAACGGCTTCGGGGTGATTCATCGACAGCAGTGCTGAGACGATGTGTGGCATCAGTGAAGGATCGGTGTTCTCTTCGAGAATTGTTTTAAGAGTTATTACCGCTTTCGGGCCGATCATGACCAGGGCCTTGCGTGACCAGAACTGTATGTCATCCGAGTTATCGTTGAGTGCCCTGACAATCGAAGTAACCGAGGCTTCACCGTAATTAACCAGACAATTAGCGGCAGCATTTCGCACTGGCCAGTTTACATCGCCAAGCAGTTTGATAAGAACGTCGATGAGCTGAGGGTGCGGCGAAATTTTTTGCAGAACGCCCAGCAGAAACAGGCGTTCCTGCTTGTTTCCGCTCTCGAGAATCTTGATGATCGGCGTTAGCGCCATTCCACCGATCGAACCGATGATCTTGATGATCTGAAATCTCAGGTTTTCGTCTTCGGTGCTGAGGTGCTGCAGCAGCAGGTCGATGTTCAGATTTGGTTTCTGTGACAGGCAGTCGGCCGCATAGTCAGATACGATGCGATCAGGATCAGCAAGGCACAACAGCAGGGTTGCCGTCGCATCATCGCTTTTGAGGCGTGCCAGATTTTCTATGGCGAGCAGTCTATGTTCCTGGTCAGTTGCTGACAGCAGGCGCTGGATGAGCGGCATGGATTTATCGCCAAGCAGTTCGACAAGAATCCTGATAATGTCATATCTGATTAGTGAGTCGCTGCGGCTGAATGCCGAGGTGAGCTTCTCAAAAACCTTTGGACCAAGCTTAAGAAGCTGCTCGGCAGCAAGTTGCCTGATGGCCCAAGAACCGTCTGCGAGACCGTTGATTAAAAAATCAATCGCCAGGGAAGTGCCAAGTTCTCCGAGCGCTGAAATTACTGAAAAGCGAAGTGCAAAGCTGCCGTCGACATAAATTTTTCTGAGCTCTTCAATGACCCTGTCCTGGCCGATTTTTACAAACAGTGCAATAACGCTGTGATTAGGCACTTTGGACGGCGTGTTGATTATCTTGCGCAGGTCATCAAGGATCATCTCGCCGAATCCCAGAAGTTGTTCAAAAACCAGCTTGCGTATGGCCCAGTTCGGGTCGTTAAGCAGAGGGTATAGAGTTCGCGCATTCTCGATCTGTCTGTGGGCTGAAACTGCCCTGATCGCGTATCCACGCAACTCGGCATCACGGTGGTGCAAAATCTGCTTGACTGCCGACAATGAGTTTTCATCGCCAAGCTGACCCAGAACATAAAGCAGCCAGTAGAACTGGTCGTGTTTTTTCTCGTTGAGGTGTTCGAGCACCAGGTGGCTGATTTCGGGGCCCCACTCAAGAAGGACCTTGGCTGCGGCCTCTCGTTTGTGCCAGGCCTTGTCGCAAAGCATGCCAATTATGGCTGCGCCAGACTCTGGAGTGTGATCTATCAGCAGGGCTGCCAACCCTTCACGCCAGAGTGCATCGTCAGTGCTTTTGATCAGTTCATAGGGAGAGCGACTCATTCAGCTTCCTCAGCCTGATGTTTATCAACTTGATATATAACCACAGATTACCATATAATCGCTGGCAATGAAACATTTTTCAGGGAGTCTAAAACATGCCACTTTATGAATACAGCTGCGCCAGCTGCCGAAAAAGGTTTACGATCCTGTGCGGTATCAATGATCGCGACAACCCACAGCAGTGCCCAAACTGCTCAGCAACCAGCAGTCAGCGCCTGGTGTCGCGCGTCAAAACTGTCAGAAGCGAAGAGCAGATTATGGAACGTCTGGCTGATCCGTCAGCTCTTTCGGGTCTTGACGAGAATGACCCGCGTACCTTTGCCACCTGGGCCAAGAAAATGGCCAGGGAAATGGGTGAAAACATGGATGAAGAAATTGAAAGCATGGCTCAGGAAGAGCTTAGCGGCGGCGATCATGCCGGCGGTGAGCCAGCCCCTTCGTTACCTGGTGGTGACGACGACCAGTGATTGATCTGGCGCAGCGCTTCGTAAACTGCGGCGGCCACAGAAGAAGAAACGTTTATACAGCGTGCCGGTTCGATCATCGGCAGCGTAATCAGGCTGTCTGCGGCCTTGCCTGCAGCAAGCAGAGCAGGTGGCAGTCCGCTTGATTCAGAACCGAAAACCAGTGCATCGCCGGGCTGGTAATCTATTGCTGCATAGTTGCCGGTTCCGTGTGCCGACAGATAAAAAACGCGTTTGCCTTTGGCCCATAACAGAAAATCATCGGTGTCGTCGATGATTACCGGTTCGAGATTTTTCCAGTAATCCATGCCGGCACGTTGTAGAGCTGTGTCGGTAAGCCTGAAGCCGAATGGCCTGACCAGAACAAGTTCGCAGCCGGTGGCGTAGCAGAGGCGCGCAATATTGCCGGTGTTTTGCGGAATATCCGGCTCGATCAGCACGACCGAAATGCGTTTGCTGTTGTCGATTTTTACGCGTTGATCCGACATGTTATTTCTCCAGCTTGCGTGCCATTGCCGTGTAAAAGCTTACACGCAGGCTGCCGCCATGATCAGTGCGGGTGATCACGTCAATTACCGGTTCATCGAATCCGGCATTTTGCCAGAGCCGTTTGATTTCCGGGCGCGTGAAAAAATGAATGGTGCCGAGGCCGGCAACCGGGCCATGCTCGATATTGCGGTAACTGTGATTGTCGATTTTTTCGCCGCTTCGAAAGCCGCTTGTCGATTGGGTGAACAACACCGAAGAAAATACCCGGCCACCGGGTTTGAGAACGCGGCAGATCTCTTTCAGGATCTGCCTGATTCCCGCGCTGCTGTTGGCAGAAAGGGCTCCGATGTCGGCTACCACATCGAACGTTTCGCTCTTGAACGGGAGCACTCCGGCATCTGCCTGCAGAAAAGATGCTTTTGCCGAAAGCTCGCTGCACATTCTGGCTGCTTTGGTCGTGGCGACAAAAGCGCCGTCAAATGCAACTGTGCTGAAGCCTTCCCGGCAAAGAAACCAGGTGTTGGCTCCGGTGCCACAGCCCAGATCGAGTACCCGTACCTTGCTTCTGTCGCCAGTGTAATAGTTGCGGGCCATGAATCTGACCAGCTCTTCTGCCGGATAACGGCCCCAGTTCCGGCTGTCGTGGACCTGGTTCCATTGTTTGTCAAACGTCTGCATGTTCTAACCCTTCGTGGTAATGCAATAGAATGCCAGGCTTCTGGCCTGTTTTTGCCTGCCAGACCTGTGAAATCTGCTGATACAGTTGTGCCCGGTGAATTCTACGCGCGATGAAAAACTGGTGATGATGTTTCGAAAAACCTGCCTTAAAGCGAAACAGTCCATCGTCTTCGGCCAGCGAAAGGCCGCCGCCCAGGTGTAATACTGATATGTCAGCCTGCACTGCCGCTTTGGCGGCCTCAAACATCATAAACGCGTTGGGCTGATATTCTCGGCCAGCTTCGCTTGATGCGCCGAGATGGTAGTGTGCGCTCAGTTCGTCGAAAAGAAACATTCCGGTTGCCAGTAGTCGGCCTGCACTGTCCTGAACGCCGACAAAACTTCTGGTTTCTTGCGGCAATCCCGCCAGCGCAGCAAAGTGCTGTGGCGAAAAATAATAGTAACTGTCGGCGGCAAGTCGGTGCATGGCTTCTTCATACATATCTGTAAACAGCTGATAATCAGTTAACGTCACAAATTTAAGACCTGATTTCAGCGCTTTGCGATAATTGCGCTGCCGCGGGGCTGAAGCCTGTGCCAGAAGACTTTCAAAGCCGTCCAGCAGATCGACAGAGACAGTTGTTCTGTTGAGTTCGAGCTTGTATATGTTGGTCAGCAGGCTGGAGGAATAGAGCGGGTTAAATCTGATGAACTCAGCGACAATGTTTGCCCGGTCAGCCCATTCAGCAAATTCATCAGAAAATCGCGCAACTGCCTCAGCAGTGCCGCCGAAAATTGCCGGACCGCCGTAACCATAAGCGCTCTGCATGTCAAAATAACCTTCGCCACCCAACTGCGCTGGAATCGCCCTGAGCAGAAATGGATAAAATATTTCGGTATCACCGTCAGTAAAATAGAGTGCTGCCGGCCGGCCGTCGCCATTTATCTCAAAAGCACGATAATAGGCGGGCTGATAGTAAATTTTGCCACAGAAATCCGGCAGGTCATCGATCATATCCTGCCAGCGCTGCAAATCTGTTATTACTTCAAGGCTCAATCGACACCACCTCTCCCAGGTGATCCCAGGTGATGGGCTCGTCGGCACAAAGATCTCTGGTTATTCGCCGGTTGGCAGCCTGGTTGAAAAGTTCAGGCTGAATGCCGCCGGCCGGCCGTTTAATAGCGATCTTGTCAGCAGTCAGAATGTCGCCGGCCTTGAGATCGCTTGCTGCTACCAGGCTGCGGCGAACGAGCATCAGGTTTGCCTGTTCGCTGGCAGCAGCAACTTTATGGCCGTTTCCCAGCATGATGCCGGTTTTGCGAATCGCTGCAACCATGCTTTTGAACTGAGCCGGGTCGAGCGAGGCGGCGTGATCGGGGCCAGACATGGCGCGATCCAGGGTCAGGTGCTTTTCGATAATCTCGGCGCCGAGTGCTGTCGCTGCGACTGCTGCTTCATGGCCCTCGGTGTGATCTGAAAACCCGACTGACAAAGCAAATGCCTGTTTTAACACTGGTATGCAAAGAAGATTGCAGTCGGCCGGAGGTGCCGGATACTCGCTGGTGCAGTGCAACAGCACTATTTCGCCGGCGCCGCCTTCAATCAACGTCGCAACGGCTTTTTGCACTTCGCCGAGACTGCTCATGCCGGTTGACAATATAACGGGTTTGCGTCGCCCGGCGATTTCCCGCAGAAATGGCAGGTTGGTGACTTCGCCGGAACCAGTTTTGATAGCTGCCAGATCAAGCCTGCACAACAGGTCGAGACT
>Ga0154428_1151_pt1 | contig 11190 bp, 11 predicted proteins | sample RifGroC2_FD_115932 | JGI IMG/M metagenome (GOLD analysis project Ga0154428, IMG submission 115932) | Candidatus Riflebacteria bacterium GWC2_50_8 | reverse complement strand
AGCAAAAACATGGGCGCCACTAATGTTTTCCGGGTGCTTGGCAAAAAGCCCGGGATGTTCACACTGATGATCGATATAGTCAAGGGTATGGCCCCTGTATTAATTGTAAGACATATCTTTCCAGAAAATCCTCCTGCCGCCTTTGCTGCCGCCGCTGCCGCGCTAACCGGGCACACGCTGTCTTTCTGGGTGAATTTTAAAGGTGGAAAAGGCGTAGCAACCGGCCTCGGGGTTTTTCTGGCACTCGCCAGCAAGGCTTCGCTGTGCAGCCTGATGCTTTTTCTGACCGCACTGGTTATCAGCAGAATGGTCTCTCTCGGGTCAATACTCGGAGCAGCTGCCCTGCCCTTTTTCATCTACTATTTCGAAGAGCTTGGCCCGATTTACAGCCCATACCTCACCGGATTTTCGGCATTTGTTGCCGCTTTTATCATCTTCAAGCATAAAGCTAATATTCAGCGAATTCTCAGGGGTGAAGAATCGAAACTCGGTAGAAGCGCGACGTCATCACCCGCAGGATCTGCTGTAAAAACCGACTCGGAGAAGGCCGCATGAAATTTGCAGTTATAGGAGCCGGTTCATGGGGCACCACTCTTGCCAGCCTGCTTTGCGAAAACGGGCATCAGGTAAAGCTGTGGGCGCGTGAGCCAGAAGTAGTAACAAGCATCAACAGCGAGCACCGCAACCTGTTTTTTGTGAGCCACCTGCAGTTGGACGAAAAACTTGTCTGCACCGGCAACCTTAGCGAAGCTATTGCCGGGTCAGAAATTGCGCTGCTGTCAATTCCGTCTGGATTTATCAGAACGGTAATCGAACCATACCGTGATGAACTTAAAAAACTTAATGGCGTAGTAAACGTTGCCAAGGGCTTTGAGCGTGGCAGTGGTCGACGCGTATCTCAGGTCATCTGTGACGTTCTCGGTATTGAAGCAGATTCTGATAGCGACAGAATAGCCTGTCTGTCTGGCCCGAACCTGGCCGACGAAGTCGCTCAGAAAAAACTCGGAGCCTCAGTAATTGCGGCACCGTGCCAGGAACTTTCGCAACAGCTGCAGGAATGCCTTTCCAACAACTATTTCCGGGTGTATAGACATTCAGATCGAACTGGCGTCGAACTGGGCGGCACCTTGAAAAACATATTTGCCATCGGAGCCGGAATTGTCGACGGGCTCGAACTTGGCGACAACGCCAAGGCCGCCTATTTAACCCGCAGTCTGCACGAACTGGTGCGTCTTGGTACCGCTCTTGGCGGCGACACCCAGACATTTTACGGGCTGGCCGGACTTGGCGATCTTATGGCAACCACTTCGTCGCCACTTTCCCGCAATCACCGCCTTGGCATGGCCCTGGCCAAAGGACAGAGTCTGAAAAATTTTACGGAATCCACCAAGATGGTCGTAGAGGGTGTTGAAGCCGCAAAAATTGCCAGCGAATGGGGTAAAAAACTAACCCTTCAGCTTCCAATTACCGAAGAATTATGCAGGGTTCTTTTTGACGGATGTCCACCTGGCATTGCTGCCACCAATTTGATGGGACGTTCTTTAAAAGCCGAAACCGACTAATTTTTGGAGCGTTGCCGATGAAAAATATTTTAAAGCCGGGACTTCTGATCGTAGGGGTCATCTTCATCCTGTCTGCAATTTTTGCAGGAATCATGTATTTTCAGGGCAAAACGCCCGCACTCCCAGGCATCACACCTGACGGAAAAACGGCGCAAACGCCTGATGATCAGCCAAAAGCGCCGGGCGCTGCCACAACTGATGGTGCAACCAAGGTCGAAGAGCGTGTTGTCGACATCGCTTTCGTGAGAGACAGCGAGGATGCTATTGAATTTCAAAAGGTTCCTCTCTTCAAGGTAACTTACCAGAATGAGCAACCCGTCGAAGTAATTGCCGATGGCGATCAGATCAAACAGCTGGTTGACCGGCTGCCCGAGCTGACTGGCACAAAACTGCCGGTAGCAGCAAAGTTTGAAAAGCAGCAGAATGGATTTTCCAGAATTATCAGAGGAGAACCGGGTTATGCTGTCGACAAAGAAAAAACCCTGGCAGCTTTTGAAAAAAAAGTTACCGAAGACCATAACGCGCAGAAGCTCGAAATAGCTTTGGTAATGAGCAAAACTGAAGGAGAAGAAGGCTTTACAGTCAAGGCAAAAAAAATGAATTTCAACCAGCTTATCGCATCTTTCTCGACAGTGCACGACGCAGACCACATCAACGATGAGAACCGCAATGTCAACCTGCGTGTCGCAGCAGAAAAACTCGACGGCCTGATCATTCCACCTGGTGGCAAGTTCAGTTTTAACAAGGTTGTTGGCCCCCGCACCGAGAAGTGCGGCTTTAAGAAAGCCGGAGTCATTTCGCAGGGGCGCGTTATACCAGGACTGGGCGGCGGAATCTGCCAGGTCAGCACAACTCTTTATCGGGCCGTTCTGATGTCTGGCATGAAGATCGACGAACGTCACAACCACTCGATTTATGATGGTATTAATTATGCGCAGCGTGGCTTTGATGCTGCTGTTGCCTGGGGCTATAAAGACTTCAGATTTACCAACAGCCTCGACATTCCGGTTCTGATTTCCTGCAGTTCCGGCAAAGGCAGCGTCGAACTCTCTATTTATGCCGAAAAGAAACCTTTTGAAGAAATCATTCTTGAAGCCAGAAACGAGCAGAAGCATCCTTTCCAGATACAGAAAAAGACCAACACTTCCCTTAAAAAGGGCGAAGTCAAAATCGTTCACCCCGGGGTGCACGGTTACAGCATAGAAGCATTCAGACGCATAACACAAAGCGGCAAAACGCGCGAAGAAAAACTTAGCAAAGACAGATATCTGACCTTTAACCGAATTGAGGAGTCAAACAATTGAGAAAAAGCCTGTTTTCCTTTAAATCACTGCTGGCTCTTTTGCTGTTTAGCCTTCTGGCGATAAGTGCCGGAGCCGAAACATCTCTGGATTTTTCAGTATTCAACAGCAAGGGTTTTGAGGGAAAGGGACCACTTGAATTCGGCAGCCCAGAAGACCTCATCATCACCAGAGAAGGTCTGATAATAGTTGCAGACCATCGCAACAATCGACTGCAGGTGCTTAAGGGCGATGGCGAATTTGTCGGAGTCGTACCGAATATTGCCAAGATCGACGAGAGCAAGTTTGATGCTGCGGCTCTTGAGGCGCGCAAAAAAAATCTTGAAGAACTGACCACACTGTTCAAAAAGCCAGTCGGCCTGGCACAGAATTCTCAGGGACTCTTGTATGTAACACTTATGGAAAGCGATAAAATCGCTATTGTCGACCCAAGAAATGGCGCTCTGACTGGCACATTGTGCAAATCGGGCAAGGGACAGGGCGAACTTTACGGGCCGATGGACATCGACGTCAGTTTTGATGGCAGAATAGCTGTAGCCGAATGGCGCAACCGCCGCGTTCAGATCCTCAACGACGAAGGAAAATGCCTTAAAGAACTGATTTATCAGGAAGAAACCAAAAAAGGAGCTCTGTCCGCAGTAGCTCCCCGCGGTGTACACTGGATGTCTGACGGGAAACTGGCTGTGTCATACCCTCTTTACAATCAGGTGGTCTGCTGGGAACCCAACACAGGAGAGGTTCTCTGGCGTTATGGCGGAATCAAGGGAAACGACAAGGGCATGCTCAACAACCCTTCATTCATCACATCTGCTCTTGGCAGCAATCTGCTGATCGCCGACACTCTCAACCATCGGATCGTTGAGATTACCGGCGATGGCAAGTATTTTGAACACCACGGCAGGCGCGGCTCACGCCCTGGCGCCCTGCTTAGTCCCCGCGGAATCGCTTTGAACCGTGAAGAAGTTCTCGTGATCTCTGATCAGGGCAATAATCGCGTTCACTTCTTTCAGCCCGGGCAGACAACCCTTATGTTGCGAGAGGTCAAGCAGATGGCGCTCAAAGACGACTGGGACAACGCTGCTCCGCGCATCGAACAAATCCTCTATTTGCAACCCAACAACAGTGATGCACATGAGTTGATGGTTAATGCGCTTTATTATTTCGGCAATCGGTCTTTTAATGCACGAGAGTATGATAAGGCCGAAGAATTTTATCGACGGATTCTGCGCTATCGCCCTGAAGACCCAAATATTCCACAAAAACTCGATGCAATTTTCTGGGCGGTAAATCAAAGCTTGATTGCCAGCATAGTTTTTGGCATCATAGCTACCATAGCTGGTCTGATTCTGATCTGGGTTCTGAAGCTTCTCATTTCCCGGTTCATTTTCACTCAATCTCAGGAGTAACCCATTGTCACTGAATAAAATACGCAACTTCTGTATCATCGCACACATCGACCACGGCAAATCCACGCTGGCAGACCGCCTTATCGAGACAACCTCTACCGTCAGCAAGCGGGAAATGAAAGAGCAGATTCTCGATTCAATGGAGCTTGAGCGCGAACGTGGCATTACCATCAAGGCACAGGCTGTGCGCATGATGTACCAGAGTAAAAGTGGCACTGAATACACTCTTAATCTGATCGACACACCAGGGCATGTTGACTTTTCCTACGAAGTCTCACGTTCCATTGCCGCCTGCGAAGGCGCACTGCTGGTCGTTGACGCCAGTCAGGGCGTTGAAGCGCAGACCATGGCCAACGCCACTCTGGCTCTGGCACACGATCTTGAAATTATTCCGGTTATCAACAAGATCGATCTGCCCGCATCTGACCCCGACAAAGTTAAAGAAGAAATTGAGAATCTTATAGGCATCGACTGCTCAAATGCTCTTCTTGTTTCTGCCAAAGAAGGTCTCGGAGTACCAGAACTTCTTGAGGCGATTGTCGAAAGGATTCCAGAACCGCGCGGCCTGCCAGAACAACCGCTGCGCGCGTTGGTTTTCGACGCAAATTATGATTCTTACAAGGGTGTAATCGTCTATTGCCGCGTTGTAGACGGAAAAATAAAGGCAAAAGACCGCATCAAATTTTTAGCCAGTGAAACAATATTTGAAGTCATAGAAACCGGTGTGTTCTCGCCAAAACCTCTGGTAGTCAACGAAATAGACACAGGTCAGGTTGGCTTTTTTCACGCGACCATCAAAGATATGGCCAAAGTGCAGATCGGCGATACCATCGTGCTCGAAAAATCTGCCAATGTTCAACCAATACCAGGCTTTCAGAAGGCAAAACAGATGGTATTCTGCGGACTTTACCCGGTTGAAACCAATCAGTTCAACGAATTGCGCAATGCCATTGAAAAGCTGACCCTCAATGACAGCAGCCTCTCGTATTTTCCGGAAAACTCGCTTGCACTTGGCTTCGGCTTCAGATGCGGCTTTCTTGGCCTGCTGCACATGGAAATCATTCAAGAACGGCTCGAGCGCGAGTATGATCTTGATCTGGTAACAACCGCGCCAAACGTTATCTACGAAGTAATGTTGAACGACGGAACTGCCTATGAAATCGACTCACCGGCGAAACTACCTGATAACAACCAGCTGGCAGAAATACGCGAGCCGTTCGTGCATGCCACTATTTTCATGCCGAAAGAATATATCGGCACCATCATGGAACTGGCCCAGGATCGCCGGGGCGTCATGAAGAACATGGAATTTATCTCTGAGTCAAGAGTGTCGTTGTCATTTGACCTGCCATTATCTGAGATAATCGTTGATTTTTATGACAAGCTCAAAAGCCGCACCCGCGGCTACGCGTCACTCGACTATGAGCATATCGGCTATCGCTGCGGCGACATCTCACGCGTCGACATTCTGGTTAACGGCGAGCGTGTCGATGCCCTGTCGTTTTTGTGCCATCGCGAACGCGCTGATTATCGAGGCCGCGCCGTAATCACCAAGTTGCGCACACTGATTCCCCGTCATCAGTTTCAGATTCCGCTGCAGGCTACCATCGGAGCCAAAGTCATTGCCCGCGAAAACATTTCTGCACTGCGCAAAGACGTTACCGCCAAATGTTATGGTGGCGATATTTCACGCAAACGTAAGCTGCTTGAAAAGCAGAAAGAGGGCAAGAAGCGCATGAAGATGGTCGGCAACGTCGAAATCCCGCAAAAAGCTTTTATGGCTATTCTGAGACCAGAAGACTGATCAAATCACTGTTCGAGCTGGTAATAATCGAGATCCCCAGAGCAGACCTGGCAGGTCTTTTCGTCTTCGTCTGGACAAATGAATGATTCATGACAGTCCGGGCACAGTTTAACCGGATGCACCGGCAGTTTTTTGTAATCTTTGACCCTGACAAACTGCCAGCCAAAAATGTTGCGATCAGCGGCCAGAAACTCTGCTACAATCTTTTCAGCAGACTCTTTGCGCGCTTCCATGTCACTGGCAACTTCTGGCGCACGTTTTCGCAGAAAAAACTTACACAGTTCCGGCATCTTCCTGCTGTCTAACTTTTTCTGGTTAACGAACACACGAACACCGCGGCCATCTTGGCGATCATATAGAGTCAGCGCGTATCTGCCGATGCGGTCGCGCATGATAAGATACTTGTTACCAATGGTGCAGCCAGTCATATACTGAATTACATCAGACAGACAAACCTGGGTCTCAGTCACCGCGCCAAGTTTCTCGACCACACCGAGCTTGCGACGTGCCAGATCAACCATTTCGACGCCAATTACAATGCCGGGCGCTCTTTTGGTGTGAAACTTGTATACTTCTTCAACCAGATCAATGAATTCCTGTTGTGTCATCTGCATTCTCCTGAATGGTGCTTAACCATAATCTCATTTAGTTGTTGCGTCTTTCAAGGGCGAGCTTGGCAGCTCTTCGAATATTCTTCGATTTGTCATCTGTCATCATACGATGCAGACACTCAAGTGCAATAATCTCCGTAGAAGGAGCCAGCGCCTTGACTACTGCATAGCGAACTTCTTCAGATTTATCCTTTTCGAGCGACACAACATGCCAGAGAGCGTCAGATTCAGCAATTTTACCGAGAGAGGTCACCACGGAAGCCCTGACAAATTCATTTTTGTCTTTTAGAGCTCCTGCCAGAATGTCTACAGCTTCCTGTGTCTTAAAATCGCCAAGAGTGTTAGCAGCGCTGCCTCTGATATTAGGACTGGCATCATGCAGCTTTTTAGAGAGCTTTTCCAGATTGGATGCAACACCGCGAACACCGCCATCACCAGTGCCAGCATCTTTTGCCGGCATTGCAAAATTAATCGGCGTATTCGCCGACTCTTTCATCAGGGCGACCAGCTCATTGTCCAGACGCTTGGCGGCCTCAATCAGATCTTCGACAATATCAGTATTTTCGGTGCCGGCCAGTGCCAGCGATGCGCGGTAAGAAATGTCTGAATCTCTGCCTTTAAGGTAACCACGTAAAATTTTTACTGATTTACGGTCTTTTATGCTTCCGAGAATTTCCAGAGCCATCAGAATGACTGGTTTCTCAGCATTTTCAAGCCTTTTCTCAATTTCAGCATGCACTTCATCATGATTAAATCCGGCAATTGCCTTGGCAGCCGAAAATCTGACCGCCTCACTTTCATCTTCAGCACAACTGAACAAGGCTTCAAGGGCTGCCTGTTCACCGGTGGTGCCGAGAGCGTAGGCAACAGAAGACCTTACATAACGATCCGGGTCATTAAGCCGCTCGATCAATGCCATTATCACCCGGTCGTCTTTTCGACCGCTCAATGCTGCTGCGGCAGAGTATCTGACTGCAACATTATCATCTCTAAGTGCATTGAGCAGAGAATCGACCGACTTTTCGTTCTGCATGCCTCCCAGCGCTTCAGCTGCCATGAAGCGCACTGACTCGACTTCAAACTGATTGCCCAGCGCTTCAATAAGTGGTTCGACAACCTCTTCGTTGTCAAGCCCTATGGCCGCCTTGGCCGCCATTTGACGCATCTGCTGGCTGTTGTCTTTCAAGCCTTTTACCACGAGATCTTTTCGCGGAAGTGGCGTTCCGTCAGACTGAAAATAGTCTTTGGGCAACTGATCTATTTTGAAAACTACCATTTCCTTGAAATTGTATGGATTGTGATTTGAAATAACCGCCAGAGACGTCTCGGAAGATAGCTCGGCAACCGTCGATTCATCAAGGCTATCGGTGATTTCTTTCATCAGCTGAACATCGCTGCGGCGCGATATTTCGATCAGAGGCTCGATCGCTCGCGAGTCGCCGATTGCACCAAGGCTCTCAGCGGCAGCCGTAACGATTTCAGAGTCAGGCTCATAAAGGGCCTCAATCAAGGCGGTTACCGCCTGAATATTCTTCTTCTCACCCACCTCCCTGATTGCGATAAGACGTTTTTCGGTCGGAGCAGAAAAAGTCTTGATCAACATCACCGGATCGGTGATTTCAGGTTCGCGAGCTCTGGCTGCCGGCTGCACCGCCGGAGCGGAAGCTGGCTCGTTACTGGCGACTGCGTTTACCGCTCCTGGCGGCACAAAAGAAGTGCTGCGTTTTTCTGAAGCACCCGGTATGCCAGCAACTTCTGGCTGAGGCTTTTTAACGGCAAAGGCGGCAAGATCATCAGCTGATTGACGGCGCCACAGCCATATTCTGACTATGACAACCGTTGCCAGCAGGATCAGACCGCCAAGCATAATGTAATCGAGGGTATTCATCGCCACCTGCTATCGACCGACAATGGTAAAATATTAACTGTGCCAGACTAAATTTTGCATTTTTAGCTCATTTAACATAGCATAAACATCGAACAAACACGACTCAACGCCATAAAACTTCATTACAGCAAGAATGCGACGGTTACAGCATGAAACAAATTGGAGATGTTCTCATATCAGATCAGGCCTGGCAAACAAAATTTGCCTGTGATCTTTCTCAATGCCTTGGCAAATGCTGCATGTATGGCGACCTTGGGGCGCCAATAAGCGAAGAAGAAGAAGAGAAGATAAAGAGCCTGCTCGACCAGGTAAAACCCAGGCTGTCGCGGCAGCAACAGACTTTTCTCGCCGCCGGCATCAGCGAAAAGTGGAAAGGTTCACTGCACATTCGCGAAATTCGAGAAAATACGCCCTGCCCTCTTTCTTTCTGCGACCCGAATGGGGTTATTCTATGCTCACTTCATGACCTTGCCCTGGAGAAATCCCTGCCACTGCTTGACGTTAAGCCGTTGTGGTGTTCATTGTTTCCGATTATGCTCAAACAAACTGGCGGTGGCTGGATTATCAACTGCCACATCCCCGACTTCTGCCGTTCAGTTGCCAACCCGCCACCATTGCTGTTAAGCTTTGCCGACCTTCTGCAAACCTTTTTTGGCAAAGAATGGGTCGAAAAGGTAAAAAGCGAATACGAGCGCGAAGCGCGTCTGGAGAAAACATCATGAGTATCAGAGATTTTTTTGCACGATTCTTCAGAGAAACTCCCGAGAAAAAAATCAAAAAACTGCTCAAACAGCTTGATCAGGCAATGTCCGACCTGCAGATTCGGATTGCCGACAGCATTGCCAGAAGCAGCGGGCTGACCAGAAGCCTGAACGAAGAAAGCGAGCGACTGCAGAATCTATTTTCTGAAGACATTGTTGTTCGAGAACCAATCGAAACCCGCATAGAATCAATTAACTCTGCACTTGAGTTCGAAAAGAAGGCTGAAAGCAGAATGCGCCAGATCTACGAGGATCTCAAGAACCGGCAACAGCAGCTGCAGTTGTCTTATCAGCAGAGTCTTACCAGGTTGCGCAATGCCGAAGTCAGCAATTTGCTGGCCGGTATTCACAAAGATTTTGGCAGCGACATGCAACTCAACAACTATCTCGAAAAGTTCAGCGAAGAGAGCTTTAAAATTGAGTTTACCGCCGACAGCCGCCTTAAAATCGAAATGATGCTCGACAAGGCCAGCAAGCTCTAATCAGCTGCCAGGTCAGTAAAAATATTCTTTCCAGGCCCCGCGATTAGGCTTTGTGTGTGATGGAACAGGGTCAGCCCCGTTTTTTTCGCCATATTTCAGCTCATCGTAGCGGTTAAAGTATTCTTTCGCGACTTCGTGCTGGTCCATTTTCACCAATATCTCGCCGGCACGGGCATAAAGTTCAGGGTTCTCACCATTAGCACTGATCAGATCACGTATGTGCCAGAAAGCTTCTTCAAGATAGCCCTTACTTACCAGAACGCGAGCAAGAAACCATTTGGCAGGACTATGGTCGGGCTTGATGCTGAGAGTTCGGCGATATTCCTTGATCGCCTCGTCTTCCATCTCAAGGCTGTAGTAAAGGTTCGCGATCTGATAGCTCAGTTCGGCGTTCTGCGGGTCTTTGACCCGCATATCCTTAAGCCGGTGATAATAGCGTTCGCGATCTTTTACGATCAGGCCGGTAATGCCGGGGTCGCCGCTGTAAAGACTCGGAAACATGCTTACTACAACCAGTGTGGCAGCCACAAATGTCAGTATTTTTTTAATCATAGATTACTCCGCTGCCACTATCGGAATAACCTCAGCCTTTATTTACAAATGTGTCAAAAAAAAGGCCGCCTCAAACGAGGCGGCCTTTTTATCGAATATTTCTGGCTTAGATGTCTTCTACAGTCTGACCAGCATCTTCAACAGTGCCTGATCCGTCATCCGGAGCGGCCTCATTCGTCTCGGATGCTCCGCCCTCGTCTGTTGCGGCATCTTTTGCGGCATCTTCATTGAGCTTCTGTTCGTAAGAATCTGCTTCTGCGCTACCTTCAGACCAGCCATCCTTAACAGCTGTGCCGACGTTGCCGAGCATTTCGCCGAAGTTAGCATCGGCACCCTTTGCCACGTTACCGATCTTTTCGATAGCCTGGCCGACCTTGTCAAGAACAGTACCAACTTTGACCAGCAGTTTGCCGACAGTGGTAAGAGCCTTGCCTATGGCTGCGGTCCACGGGATAGCCGAAAGAACCTGGCCAATGGTCATAAGAACCTTACCAACAGTATTAAGAAGCTTACCAATCTTCTGCAGCAACTGACCAGCCTTGATCAGAGCTTTCTGGATGCCTGCGGCAACCTTGGCCATCATGCTGAAAGTGTCTCCGCCGCCCTGAACTGCGTCGCCAATACCTTTTACTTCGTCGCCAACACCTTTGGCATCTTCTTTAACGCCCTTTACCTGGCCCTTGGCATCATCAAGTTTAGTATTGGCATCTCTGATTTTCTTTTTAGTGCCACTGCTCATGTACCACTTGGTCTTGATCTTTTTGGTCGTACTGAGTTTGTCGTCTGCTTTTTCGGTCTCTACGGTTGCGCTGGCCGCCTGGAC
>Ga0154428_1199_pt4 | contig 11191 bp, 8 predicted proteins | sample RifGroC2_FD_115932 | JGI IMG/M metagenome (GOLD analysis project Ga0154428, IMG submission 115932) | Candidatus Riflebacteria bacterium GWC2_50_8 | reverse complement strand
TGCTTGCCATGTAAAGCAGCAGGTCGAGAACGCGGCAGCTGTAGCCCCACTCGTTGTCATACCAGGAAACGACCTTTACGAAGTTGTCGTTGAGAGAAATGCCGGCATCGGCATCGAAAATGCTTGAGTGTGAATCGCCGAGGAAATCAGTTGAAACAACTGCGTCTTCGGTGTAGCCGAGAATGCCTTTCATCGCGCCTTCAGATGCAGCTTTCATTACTTTTTTGATTGTATCATAGCTGGCCGGTTTTTCGAGGCGGCAGGTCAGGTCAACAACTGAAACGTTAGTGGTTGGCACGCGGAAAGCCATGCCGGTCAGTTTGCCGTTGAGCGCGGGGATAACCTTGCCGACCGCTTTGGCAGCGCCGGTAGATGAAGGAATGATGTTGGTAGAAGCAGTGCGTCCACCGCGCCAGTCTTTGGCAGAAGGTCCGTCAACGGTCTTCTGGGTGGCTGTAGTGGCGTGAACTGTGGTCATCAGACCTTCAACGATGCCAAAATTGTCGTTGAGAACTTTGGCGATCGGAGCCAGACAGTTGGTGGTGCAGGAAGCGTTCGATACGATTTCTTCACCCTTGTAAGATTCGTGATTGACGCCCATGACGAACATTTTGGTGTCGTCTTTGGATGGGGCCGACATGATAACTTTTTTGGCGCCGGCCGCGATGTGCTTGCTGGCGGTTTCTTTGGTCAGGAAAAGGCCGGTTGATTCGACGACAAATTCAGCGCCGACTTCGTTCCATTTCAGGTTTGCCGGGTCTTTTTCGCTGGTGACGCGAATTTTTTTGCCGTTGACCACGAGTTTGCCATCTTCGACTTTAACGTCGCCGGTGAAGCGACCGTGGGTTGAGTCGTATTTGAGCATATATGCCATGTAGTTGGCGTCGATCAGGTCGTTGATGCCGACTACTTCAATTTCGGGGTTGTTCATAGCCGCGCGGAAAACCAGGCGTCCAATGCGTCCAAATCCGTTGATTCCTATTTTCTTAGCCATACAGCCTCCAGTAATTTATTTGAATCGTCGCTGACTCATAAAGTTCTGCGACAGAAAAAACGCTGCCCCATTTTTACTTTGGGGCAGCGTCTGTTGTCAAGCATGAATTTCAGACGGGGCTGATGCTCTTACTTGTCGAGCTTCTGTTTAAAAGACTCGAGCTGTGCTTTGAGCAGGTCGCCGATAGTGTCTGAGAAGCCGGTTTCTGATTCGGCCTGGTATTTCTTGAGTTCCTTGGTATCGCTGTCCATGCTGGCTTCCTTGATAGAAAGTTTGAGGCGGCGATTTTTGCGGTCGAGTTCGAGAACTTTGTAAGTCACGGTGTCGCCCTGCTTAACAACTTCTGATGGTGTGTTAACGCGCTGAGCGGCCAGCTGCGAAATATGTACGAAGCCGGTCATGCCTGCAGTTACTTCGATTTCGACGCCATTTTCCAGCAGGTTGCTGACTTTGCCCTGATGAACGCTGTCTTTGCAGAACTTGCGCTCGATGTCGCGCCACGGATCATCCTGCAGGCGGCGCAGTGACAGGCCGATTTTCTGCTTGTTTCTGTCGATTTCGTAAACCATGACGGTAACCTGATCGCCGACCTTGAGAGCTTCGGTTGGGTTTTCAACGTCATTCTGCCACGAGAATTCAGAAACGTGCAGCAGGCCTTCGAGGCCGCTTTCCAGCTGAACGAATGCGCCATAGTTAACGATGTTCTTAACGACGCCGGTAACCTGATCGCCCACTTTATAAGTGTTTTCAACAGTTTCCCAGGGGTCAGTAGTAGTCTGTTTCAGGCCGAGAGAGAGGCGGTGGTTGGCTGAATCGATGTTAAGAATCTTAACCGATACTTCCTGGCCCTTCTCGAGAACTTCTTTGGGGTGGTTGATCTTCTTGACCCAGTCCATGTCGGAGACATGCAACAGGCCTTCGATGCCCTGCTGGATTTCGATGAAAGCGCCAAAGTCGGTCATGTTGTTAACCTTGCCGGTTACCACGTCGCCGATTTTGAACTTGGCAGTAACTTCATCCCACGGATGTGGCAGACATTCTTTGTAGGAAAGAGAAATTCTTTTCTTTTCCTTGTCGATTTCTTTTACAACGATATCGATTTCGGCGCCGGAAGCGACGACTTCGCTCGGGTGCTTGATATTGCGTGCCCATGACAGGTCAGAAATGTGAACCAGGCCTTCAATACCTTCTTCGAGTTCAACGAAGGCGCCAAAATCCATGAGGTTCTTAACGCGGCCATGATATTTTTTGCCAACCTGATAGCGACCGTCAACGGTTTCCCAGGGGTTATCCTTCTTCTGTTTGAGGCCGAGGCTGATTTTGCCTTTTTCGACATCCATCTTCAGAATTCTGGCTTCGATTTCTTCGCCGGGCTGAACGACTTCGCGCGGGTTGGAAATAACTGACCAGCTCAGGTCGTTGCGGTGAATCAGGCCTTCAACGCCATCGCCGAGATCAACAAATGCGCCGTATTCAACGATTCTTGAAACAGTGCCCTTGATCATGTCGTCGACATTGAATTTTTCAAACAGTTCGCCTTTGCGCTTGTCGCGAACCTTGTCGAGAATGGCGCGCTCAGAGACCACGACGTTTTTGCGGCGGCGGTCAAATTCAGTGACCAGCATCGGAAAGGTTTTGCCAATGCTTTCTTTGGCGTTTTTGCCGTGCGAAAGCTGACTCTGCGGCAGAAAGGCTCTGACGCCCTTGATATCAACATTGTAGCCGCCCTTGATGCGCTCGGTTACAGTAGCTTCGATCGGGGTTTTGTTCTTAAAAGCTTCGTCGATTTCATCCCACGAGCCAAGTTCTTTGGCGCGGCGGAACGAAAGCATAAGCTGACCGTGGCCATCATCAACTTTTTTGACGTAAACTCTGATCTGGTCGCCGACGTTGTATTTGCTCTCTTCGCCGTCAAATTCTTCGATCGGCACGATGCCGTCGGATTTGTAGCCCAGATCGACATAAATTCCGGACTGGTTCTTTTCGATCACAGTTCCGGTAACAATCGCTCCCCTGGAGATTGTTCGGAACTCGCCACTAAGAGCTTCCTCCATGGTCATAAGACTTTCCATGGTTTCTTCAGCCGGTTCCTGGTGTGTGTTTGAGTTGACTTCGGTCATACGTTCCTCCGTTGGGATCAATTTGTCCCGGGTATTAGTTACGATATTGATAATCCGGTCGACCACCTGTTCGATGTTCAGACTGGTAGTATCCAGCATAATTGCGTCTTTTGCCTGCTTAAGCGGCGCTATTTCACGATTTGAATCGTATTCGTCGCGGCGGGCTATTTCCTGCTGAAGCGTTTTGAGGTCAGCGTCAAAGCCTTTGGCCTTGAGTTCCTCGTATCTTCGGCGGGCTCTTTCTTCTATGGACGCAGTAAGAAAGATTTTTACGCGAGCCTTTGGGAAAACCACCGACCCGATGTCGCGGCCATCGACCACCCAGTTGCCATGACGGCCAATCTGACGCTGCAGATCGGTCATGCACTGGCGAACGCCCTGATCGGCGGCGACTTCAGAGACATGGCGTGCTACTTCGGGTTTGCGGATGTCATGAGTTACATCAAGGTTGTGCAGATAGACATAAGGAAAAGCGCTACCGCTCTTCTCTTCGAAGCGAAGGCCACTTTCGCTCGCACAGCGATAAAGCTCGCTGGTATTGGAAAACTCAACGTTTTCCTGCAGCGCTTTAAGCGTGATTGCGCGATACATGGCGCCGGTGTCGAGGTAACTGTACCCAAGTTTTTCGGCAACCATTCTGGCTACCGTACTTTTGCCTGCCCCGGCGGGACCGTCGATGGCAACAACTTCGCAACGTTCTGTCTGGTGTGATGAATCCAAGACTTGAAAAAGGCTCCTTTGATCGTTATCTGTAGAAACAACAGACAACTAATGGCCGGAAGTGTACATCATCTCGAAGAAAGTTGCAAGAAAAAAATGATGATTGCTCAGTTCTTGAGTCGCAAGCATTTGAACAAGGTGGCAAAAAATTCGGGAAAAGAAATATCGATACAATCTGTATTTTTAATATCGATTCCCTCACTGCTGTTAAGTGCCATGACTGCAAAGCTCATGGCAAGCCGATGATCGTTGAATGAATCGAGGCAGACTGCGCGGTCGATTACAGTCGGGCCAGTGATTTCAAAACCATCTTCGAATTGACGGCAGTCGACTCCAGCTGTTTTAAGCTGGCTGATCAGGTCGCGGATACGGTCGGTCTCTTTGTAGCGAAGTTCGCCGGCTCCGGTTACCCGTGACGTCCCATTCGCAAAAGCCATGGCAACCGCTAGTATCGGCAGTTCATCGATCAAAGATGGCACCTCATCGGCATCTATGCTGGTGGCATTTAATCTGGCGCTTTTTATGCTGATGTTCCCATGTGGCTCCCAGGCGCCCGCAATCTCATGAGTATCAATTCGAGCGCCCATTCTTTGCAGAACCTTGATGAAGCCAGTTCTGGTATGGTTCAGCAGAACATTTTTCAGCATCAGCTGGCTGTCGGGCAATATGCTGGCGGCTACCGCAAAAAACGCAGCACTGCTGATATCGCCCGGCACATCGAAATGGTAATCGCCGGTCAATTCAGCCGGCCCCTTTATTGTTATGCCGTCACTGGTAACATTGAGGGGCATATTGAGCCGGCTTAGCATTCTCTCTGTGTGATCTCTGCCAGAGCGTTGCTCAAAAATGCTGGTTTCTCCGAAGGCCTGCAGTGCTGCCAGAATTACTGCCGATTTTACCTGGGCCGACCCGGTTCGGTTATTGAAGTCTACGGCACGCAATGATCTGCTGCCAGCGATTTCAATGGGTAGGTTGTCGCATGCGCTGATATTGGCATTCATAGCGTTCAGCGGTTCGATGATGCGCTGCATTGGTCGTCGGCTCAGTGATTCGTCGCCGATAAGACGGTAAAACCCCGGTTGCCCGGCAAGAATTCCGGTGAGAAGCCGGGCGGTTGTGCCTGAGTTGCCGCAGTCGATTTGATAGTGACCCTGTCGCGCCAGAGAACCTGGATTCTGCAGCAATACAGATCTCTTTTTCCAGCTGACGGTTACGCCAAGCTGCTCGACAGCACGCAGGCTTCTCTTTACATCTTCACAGGGAGACAGATTGGTTATCTCGATCTGTCCTTTGTTCAAAAGCGATATCAGTACCAGCCGGTGCGAAATCGACTTGTCACCGGCGAATTCGAGTTCTCCGCCAAGACTGGCAGCTGCGGCTATATGCATTTTATTGCCTTAGTGGTTTGCCAAGCATTATTGCAAGAATCTGGTCGTCGGTTTCGATCATGCCGGGAGCGGCTATCAGACCAATATTGGCGAGACTTGATTCGAGGTTCTCACCAAGAACGCCATTGGTGGTCGGCAATTTAAGACCGCGCATTGCCATCATTGCCGCCTGAAAAGCCGAATCTACCGCGCAGATCAGTTTGATCGCGCAGCCAACTTTGGCGCCGTCGCAGATAATGCCGGTAATGCTGCCTACCATGTTGTTGACTGCGGCCGTCGCGATTTCGAGATCACCACCGAGAAGGTAGGTGGCTCCGGCTGTCAGCCCGGTGCCTGAACACACAACACAGCCGCACATCGCAGATAATGTGCCAGAATGGTGCTTGAGAATACTGGTGATGCCATGGCTTATCGCCAGCGCTTCGCTTAGTCGGTCTTCATCAGCCTTTACATGGTTGGCCAGAACATGCAGCGGAAGCGTGATAGTAAGCCCCTGGTTGCCTGATCCGGCAGAAGTCATTACCGGCAGATCGCAGCCTGACATGCGTGCATCGACAGCCGCCGAAGTCAGTGCTTTGGCCTCGTTGATCACGTCATTGCCCAGCCAGCCCTCTTTAATAAGATCGCGATAAATGTTGCCGATATTCAAAAAGCCATCTTTGCCCATGCCGGCTTTGGCAACCTTCAGGTTCATCTCGATGCCGCTGAGCATGTGTCGACGCAGTTCCGGCGACAGGTCGCGAATATTGTTCCAGATTTTGCCAAACGGTTTTCCGGCTAGAGCCTGACGCTCTTTTAACAGCTTGCCTGAACCAGAATCGCCGGTTTTATCTGATTTGAAAATGGTCTCGCCATTTTTTTCGAGCAATACGCAGTTCTCGTGACTGCCCTGAATGATGCAGGTGCCATGATCGCCGCTGTCGTCATCGACGCGGGCTTCAACGAACAGTCCGTATTTATCGGGGACCAGCTCGATATCGACGCGATCCTCGGCAACGAAATCACGTGCCTGCTGCAGCCACTTTTTATTCATGCCTTCCAGCAGCGTCATAGTAGGCTCTTCGGCATTTGCAAAACAACCAAGAGCCGCCGCCAGAGGTATGCCGCGCTGCCCACCGGTACCGGGTATGCCGACTTCCATGGCGTTCTTGAGCAGATTGGTTGACAGGCGAAGGTTTATGCGCTTAACAGCACCATTGATGAGGCGTCGGGCTTTGCAGGTGGCCAGAGCTATGGTTATAGGTTCTGTGCAGCCAAGCGCTGCCTTGATGTCAAGTTTAAGCGTGCGTTCAAGTTGTGCAAGACTCATGGCGGTTCCTCCAGTTTAAAACATCTGACTCTAGCATAAAGTTTTCGCCAAAAACAACCCTGTGCTGACGCAAAGCTGGCTTCTATCGCGGATAGTAGCCGGTTGGAAAAGTTTCTGAAAAAATATTCTGCCGAGGGAAACGTAATGTCTGATCAAGGCGTCAACATATTAGTAGTAAGTTTGTCTGTTGTTATAGAAATTTTGTCTTCTATATTGACTTGAAGTTGTTGTGTGCTAAAGTAATACTACGACAAAGTCAGAACCATTCAACAGTGTATAATAAGATCTGTTCTGAGGGTTGGGCTAGTTTCGCATATCACTAAATTAATAATGGATTGGTAAAATAGCTTAAAGCCCAATTGATTTTTTGTGGAGGTTTGTTTTGCGTAGAACAACTGTAAAAAGCGGCATGGTGTTGCCTTTAACTCTGCTTGCCATAGTTGCTGTGATGGGCCTGGTCACTACTATGGGAAGTCTGAATCAGGGTCTTAAAACCCAGATTTATCGAACCAACAATCATCAATTGTCTTTTCTAATCGCGTATTCCGCTTTTTCAAGGGTCTGTGCCAAAATACACTCGTTTTCATGGGCGAATCGCCCGTTTGTGTATGAGCCATATACTGAGACCAAGGTCCCGTTTCAGGGTGGTCACTACGATCTTCTCGTCGAAAATACTGCCGGCAAGGATCATCAGGCGGATATTTACATTCGCACTCACCTGACCGGCATATCCAGAATGTATTTCTGGCGGGTCAGGGTTAATGAAGATCTTTTAGATATTTCGAACAGTATAATTGTCGAACTTTATGCGACACCCGGAGTAGAAGACTTTCCAACTGCCGCTGGCCCAAGGACAATAGCCGGGAAAGTCAAGGATATGCTGACAAAGAGGGCGGCTAACCAGAAAAAATCGGATCAGCTGGCTTCGGAGCTTGTTCGAACCAACAACCCTACGAGTATGGTTGAAAAGCTCAATGGTCGGGTTCCAGAAGATTTTGGGCAGAACTGGCCGGTTTCGATTACAGATGAAATAATGGACAGTAAAAATCCGGTTGATCCGCCTGATCTTTCTCCCCCGTTGATAGAAGAGAAGCCCAGCGCCCCGGGTCCAGATCCATTGCAGGTTCCGACAGGAAATGATTCGATGACCGGCAATCAGATTAACGAGCTATCTACAAAACTTATCAGTGCTTCTGACAAACTGGTTGACGCTACAGACAAAGCCTGTGATGAAGTCGAAACTAATGGTGTCGCTGGCCTGGATACTGCCAATGAATACTGGCGAGAGGCGGCTGCCGCAAAAAGAGAGACCTATGAGACCTTAGATCAGCTGGTGTCGCAAACAGAAGCTGGTATTGCCGAGTCTCCCAGCCAGGAAGCCCGCGAGGCCATCGAAGAGATGGTTTCGCAGACGGTTGTTTCTGCTATGAACAGCATTGCAGAGGCAATAGGCCGAGGCTATGAACGGCTCGAAGTTAGTGGTTATCAGTATCTTAACAGTTTACCGACGTCGGCGGCAGTTGAGAAGCTGGTTAATGCCTGGAAGACGTCTGAAGAGTGGACCCAGACCGATCTCTATAAATTGACAGGGTTGTCTTCAGACATTAGCGGTTATAGTATGGCGCCTGAAGTTGCCCAGGCCATGGCAGATTCTCTGGCAAGCGTTCAGGCAAGCCTGGAATTAATTCAGGCAGCGATTGCAGCGGCAGAAGCCCGGTTGGCAGAGTTACGTGCGCTTGAGGCTCAGGCTGCCGAACAGCAGGACGGCCAATAATGAGAGATTTTGCCCGCAAAGCTTTTACTGTTGTTGAGTTGCTTGTTGCTGTTGGCCTGGTGTCGCTGGTTGGCATCGTTACTATGCGACTCTTCAGTTCAATAGGCTCCACCCAGCAGAATATGTCACAACAGGCAATGTTGCAGATGGACTCGCGCAAGGCCTTTGATAATATTGTCGACCAGATTCGCATGGGCACTGACATTGTCAGGCCTACCACCGGTGAAACGTTGCCATATATGGTGTTTAAAGACGTCGTCAACCAGATGACCATTCTGTATCTGGAACCTAACAACAAAGTTGCCGATTCCCTCGAACAGCGGGTATTTCGTCTGATTTCCTATCGTAACGATTATTCAGGTGTTTACCAGCCTGACAACGAAAAAGTATTGCTTGATTCGATCAAACAGTTGCGTTTTACCAGTCTTTCGCCAACAAGCGTTCAAGTCAATGCAACCATCGTGAATGAAAAGGGAGACTATCAGTTTCTGGCGCACGTCGGGCTGATGAATCTTGGAGGCCTTGATTGAAAAAGTCGCGCTGCGCATTTACTCTTGTAGAGGTTCTGGTGGGCTGCTCGATTCTTGCCGGTATCTCTCTTATTTACCTGATATTTGTCAGGTCGTCTTCAAAAGAAATGCAGTTTTCTGCAGATCATCTTAATGCGGTCGTTCTTTCACAAAAAATATCCGAAGATCTTATCGAAGAACTGGCAGTCAACCCCTATGGTTTCGAAACTCTTGGCGTCAGCGGTTCAACCAGCCAGCAGGAAGTGATCGAGGGCCGCTCGGTTTTCTTCTCGTTTATTGAAGATACCCGGCCTCCTTACGGCAAAATAGGTATCAATTCTGACGGCGCCATTGGTCCGCAGATGCAGCCTCTTTACGATACTGTTAACAAGTTCAAATTCACCGTTGCCGGTGAACGCCTGGCGGCGACCGGCGATCACGAAGATCGCAATCTAATACAGAGCAACATCGACTTTTTCTGGAATGCAACGACCGGGCGTGGCGAATTCAATACTGCTATGCAGATGTTTTCGCCGGTAACCTGCAAAAAAGTCGATCTCGGCCTGATTCTTGACCAGGCCACTATAGACGCCAGGATTCCCGCTGAAGTATTTGCCAGGCCAACGAGTAATATTGCCGAGATTGCTGCGTCGATGGGAGAAAACGTTGCGGCGTTACAGGCTCTTGGCCGCATTGCTCTGGTTACCAGAGATTTTGTTGTCTCGCAATATTATGTCAGACGCAAAAATGATCTCAGGCAACTGAATCTGAGGCTTGGCAACACGCTTGCTACAGACCTCGAACAGCAGTTTGAGCTGCGCAAGAGTATCGCTGAGACCTGGTATGAAATGGCGCAAATTTGTTTTCAGATTGTGGCCTACCTTGAGCCACAATTCGAGATTATGCAGACTCAGGGCAAGTTTCAGACGACTACCGGTGCCGGATTTAACCCGATAACTTTTCAACAGGATCTGTTTTATTATCGCATCATATTCGAGTATTTTGCCGGCAGCCTGGTGCAGGCGCGTTATTATTATAACACCATGCTGACCAGTGACCTGATCAGATACAAGGGTGGAAAAGCGCAAATTCAATTGCTGCAGAAACTAATCGACATTTATCGTCTGGTTGTCATTCTTCCATCCAGAAGCGGTGGAATGCAGGAATACCGCGCGTTTCTCGCCCGCATAAAAAGCTTTTCGGAAGGTCGCAATCCCTATCTCTACAGATTTGCCACTTTTGAGCGCAGCCTGCTTGACCAGCCAGACGAATGGATGAAGCGCTACGCCAACCTCGAAAGGCTTAATCATATTATCGCCGTGCGGGTTCCTGTCATACTGGATTTTATTAAAACTCAGACGGTCGGCATGATTACCCAATAATCAGATCGATTTCTGACTTGGCATTAAGTGTGTGGATATTGGTTTGATCAGCTTAACTGGTTGTTGTTAACCCCCCAAAAAACAGCTCAGCCGCAGTTTCCAACATATATGGCATAATTGTTCGTATAATGAAAATCATTGCAACACTTATGGCTTGTGATGTCGTCTTAGATTGTGTCCAGTCTTGTTCATACGATGTTGAATGATTTGATATCATGGTTTTTCATATTTCCCAGGAGGAATCTATGCGTAAATTATTTGTGGGTTTATGTCTCGGCTGTCTGCTTGCTGCTGGTTGTGGCAGTCAAAATGAGCCGTTGGCCAGAATTACTTCGACCAAAGGCAAGGTAGATGCCAGACTTGAAGGTGCTGGCGCTTTTGTTTCGGCACAGGCCGATATGCAGTTGAAAGACCAGGGTGCAGTTCGCACCGATAAAGACAGCATTGCCGTTCTTGAAGATATTGCACGCAAAGGTGGTATAAAAATTGATCCAGACTCTTATTATGAAGTGCGCGCTGGCACCAGTATTGGTTTTCAGGGCTCCGGCAAAGCAGTTTTTGATATTAATAAGCAGCAGACTGAGATTCAGGTAGAGACTCCGCACGGTAACACCGCAGTACTTGGCACGAAATTTGGACAGCTGGTCTCTTCTGAGTCCTTTGAGCTATGGGTTGAAGAAGGGCAGGTCGAATTTACCGCTCGCAATGGTTCAAAACAGAAGGTTTCGGCTAGTCAAAAAATTCAATGGAAAGTAAACGATAGCCCTCTACCACAGGCTGAAAATTTTAATCTGCTTGAATCTGAAGATTTTTTTGGCAACAAAGATGAGAGCTTTAAATTTAACCGTAGATAGTTTTTGCAAAAGTTGTTAATATCTTCAGCTAACCAATCAGGTATGTGAATAAAGCAGTATGATTCGATGCAGATAATCAAACGCTCCAAACTTCTTTTGCAGCGGCTGAATAGCATATTTGGTGCCCGCTTTCTTTTTATC